>Ga0193726_1001231_pt1 | contig 21081 bp, 19 predicted proteins | sample H2c1metaG_FD_144928 | JGI IMG/M metagenome (GOLD analysis project Ga0193726, IMG submission 144928) | Soil microbial communities from a riparian zone of the East river system, Colorado, United States - H2c1 | ecosystem: Environmental > Terrestrial > Soil > Riparian zone | place: USA: East River... | reverse complement strand
TCACTCCTTTTGAGATTGCGATCGTGGCTGCGCGGTCCACCGTTTCCATCGGAATTTCGAGTTGCATGAGCAGGAAAGCTGCAGATTCAATTTTTCCCTTCGCGTTGTCTACATCTTCAGGCATAAGTGCTGCGTTAGCGCCCGGGGCCACTACAATACAATTTTCTCCCTTCTCGTCAACCGTTATCAGCGCAACACCGGATGGTTGATATGTATCCCTGAGAATATGGGAAATATCGATCCCTTCTCTTTCAAATAGTTCAATGGATTGTTTCCCGAAAATATCATAACCGGTTTTAGCAACAAGCACAATATGTCCACCGAGTCTTGCGGCCGCAACGGCCTGGTTGGCTCCTTTGCCTCCGGCACTCATAAAAAATGTTCCGCCCAGGATCGTTTCTCCCGGTTGAGGCAAATGCGATGCTTTTATGACCATATCGGTATTTGTGCTGCCGACAACAACAATAGAAGCAGGACTCATCTGGCAATGATCGTTTTGGTATTAAGAAAGGGTTAGGCGAATGATACGCTCTTAAAAAAAATGTCTATAAAGATATTATTTAACTAAGGAAAAATGTCAGTCATAGAAGAATAGAAAGAATTGTTCAATGGTTTAATTGTTTAATTGTTGAAATACACGGTCCGCCCGGGGTCGTCACCATAGCGAGTTTGCAAATTAAATACATCGGCAGGTGAGACCCCGGGTTTACCAAAATCTGGAGGGTATTATTTTTTGGAACCAATATCATTGCTCCAATGTCTGATGCTTTTTCTTTAGCATAATTAAGGTAACTACCATAACAATACTCATGATACTCAGAACCCAATTTGATATAAAAAAATTCCTTGCGGGCGAAAAAAACACAATGGCTCCCACCATAATAGTGGTTCCGAAGGACAACGCAATTGCTCTTTCCCTTTTTCCTTTCATAGTCCTGATCAATAAAGAGGTAGTGGCAGGAATGCTCGATTGCAGCAGGCCAATCCCAATGGTAAAAAGCAACAATTCTTTTTTAAAAATCGTAAGCAAGGGCATCGCCAACAACAAAGAAACAAGAGAATAAACCCTCCACCCTATCCTATCCGCGATCCAGCCGCCAATTATTTTTCCAGCAAATGCTGATGCAGCAATGGCAATCAACCAATCGTATTGATTCTCGTAAATTAGCTGGAAAACACTCCATATCACGGAACGAAAAGAAATAAAGGTCAATAACAAAATCATCAGGATATCGTGACCCTCAATCATCGTTTGTTCTTTTCTTACCTGCAACATGGACGTATTTTTTCCTGGAGAGGCCGGAAACCAAAATAAGATCAATAAAAAAATAGTTGTAACCGTGAACAGTATGGGGAGCACATCAATTTGTGCCCATGCGAAATATCCCCCCGCTATGAGGCCGGCAACTCCTGGTGCAGCAAACAACCCGATATTAAATGCTTTATTTTTTTCCGAACTTAATGTGCCGCCCGTCACATGATATGCAGCAGAAGCAAAACCGGCAAGTACAATGGCAAGGCTCGGCAAAAAGATAAAACAGGCAACCGCCCCAAGATTTAAACTATAGGCAGCAATCAAATATCTTTTAGGCTTATCATATTTTTCAAGAAGCAAAGCAAATGGATACTGACCACCAAATGCGAGAAGGTTATAAATAAGTAATCCAAGTCCAATTTGTAAAACGTCGATTTTTAATTGAACAAAACTGCTCATGAAATAGCCCGCGATAAAATCATTCAGGCCATGGCCAACGCCGAGCAATGCTATTAGCGGCAGCTTGTTTTTCATATTGAAAGGTCAATATATAAAGCGAGATAGGAAACGAGATTCATAACAATCGATGCCAGCCAGATCCTGGCCCGTGGCAGCTTTCTGTTCAATAACATCAACAATAAACCTTCGACTATTGCTGTTATGGCAAATAATGTCAGCCATGATGGAAGCGAAAGATCTCCATTCCGCCCTTCCCCTCTTACCAGGCGGCTCTCGAAAATCATAAATCCGACAACTAAAGAAGCGATGTTTACAATGGAAGAATCAAGAAGACATTTACCAAACCTGTTTAGCTTAAACAATAACATGACAACAGCTTCTGCAAATATGGCAAACACCATAAAAAGAATGAAAGTACCAGTAGAAGCCGAGCCAACAGGAGTTAAATAGTAGCCTACTACGTCAATAAAAAAATAGTTCATGGTGGAGGTTTTACGCCGGTGAGGAATGTGGAATGATGTTACTAAAGATAAAAATTATTTTAGGATGATATTATTCATTTATTGTTTTATGGCTTAATTGTTTAATTGTTGGAATACACGGTCCGCCTGGGGGTCTTCACCATGGAGCCAGGTGGACGATAAAAACGTCAGTCACGGGAGAACAGAATGAATTGTTTGATGTTTTAATTGTCGCAATACTAATAAACAGCACCTATTTACAACAATCCTTCTTTGGCAAGAATATGTTTCTTATAACCAGCAATATCTTTTTCACGAGGTTCATAAATTTTTTAAAAATGAACTAAGTCATAGACGGGAACGGCATTTTACACGACTTTTACTAAACCTGCTCATTCCAGGTTACAAATTTACGTCCTTCGTTTACAAATGAAGAATCAGGATGGCCATTGTTCCGTTATTTTCCGAAGCCATTATGATAATTAAAATATATTCGCCGGCAAATTTGCCCTTCACCAGGGGTAAAGAATGATTTCGATCAGTTTTGTTTAAATGATTATTACCCATCAACTTTGGAGGTTTATGATAAAAATCGGCTTAATAAAAGAAGGAAAAATACCCGCAGACAACAGGGTTGCCCTTACTCCCGCTCAATGTAAATGGGTAAATCAGAATATTGAATCCGTAAAAATTGTGGTAGAAAGCTCATTGACACGCTGTTTCACGGACAGGGAGTTTTTAATAGCTGGTATTGAAGTAAAAGATGACATATCTGATTGCGATTTTTTCCTGGGCATAAAAGAAGTTCCGGTAGAAATAATAGTTCCAAAGAAAACTTATCTTTTTTTCTCACATACAAAAAAAGAACAACCGCGTAATCAAAAATTACTCCGCGCTATTTTGGATAACCAGGTCACACTTATAGATTATGAGTGCCTGGAACATGAAGATGGCCAGCGCATTATTGGATTTGGATTTTTTGCAGGAGTGGTTGGCGCCCATAACGGAATGATGGCATATGGAAACAGGACAGGAACATTTACTCTCGATAGGGTTTATAAACAGCGCAGTTTCAGGGACCTTATCCATACCTATTTCGGTCTCAGGTTGCCAAATGTAAAGATTGTGGTTACCGGTTCCGGTCGCGTGGCACACGGTGTAGTAGAGATCATGAACCTTATGGGAATTGTTGAAGTGGACCCGGATGAATACCTGCAAAAGAAATTTACCTACCCCGTTTACTGCCAGGTAAAGGGTAATGAATTATATGAACATGCTGTCACCAAACAATATTCAAGAGAAGATTTTCATCTACATCCCGGAAACTACAAAAGTAAATTTCTCCCCTACTCGTACGTTTCAGATATTTTAATGAATGGTGTTTATTGGGAAAAAAATATTCCAAGACTTTTTGAAAAAACAGATGTTCAGAATCAAAATTTTGTCATACAGACTATTGCTGATATTGCCGATGATGCTGGAGGTTCTGTGCCTGTGAATTTTGGGGACCTTTCAATAGATGAACCTATATATGGGGTAGATAGAAAAAGTTTACAAATGACAGCTCCCTACATCCCAGGTTCCATTGATATCATGGCTGTGGGCAACCTGCCTAATGAGTTACCGCGGGATGCATCAAGATATTTTGGTGAGCAACTGATCAGGTATGTTTTACCGGATCTTGTTTCAGGAAGTTCACCGCTTCTTGAGAAAGCAACTATTGTAAAAAATGGGAAGCTTACTGAATATTTTCAGTATTTGAGAAATTATGCAGATGGAAAAAATTCAACTAACACATAATACGAGGCGAATCAAGGTGCCGTTTTTTCAGTACTTTGCAACCATGAAACCCATTGCACTCTTCTTTTCATTCTGTCTTTTTCTTATCCTCTCCTGCAATAATTCCGACAGGGAAGCCAATGAAGGTAAATCGGACAACGATATGGATGCCGCAAGAAATTTCCTTGATGCTGCGCTGAAGGGCAAATTCAAAGAAGCTTCTACTTTCATGTTAAAGGACTCAAATAACTTAGGCTATCTGAGTGTTACAGAAAGAAGTTACAGGAGCCTCCCCCTGGATGAAAAAGACAAATTAAAATCCGCTTCCCTTAATTTTTTTGACACCAAACAGGTAAATGATTCAACTACGATCACCATTTTCGCCAATTCTTATAAAAATGATAAGGATACGTTGCGCATCGTTAAGAAAAACGGGGAATGGCTGGTGGACCTGAAATATCTTTTTGAGCATGATATGGATACTTTGAATTACAAACAGAATAATAAGATTGATACTATTCATAGATGATCAAAAATCTTTTATTGATTGGGTTGGGTGGCGGCGTTGGCAGCATCGCCCGCTATCTTTGTCAAAAATGGTTCAGCGAAAACTATCCTTACACCTTTCCATGGGGCACATTTGTTGTTAATCTACTCGGCTGTTTTTTAATTGGAGTCATTTATGCAGCCTCAGAAAAAACATCACTCCTAAGTCCCCAGGTAAGATTATTATTAATCACAGGTTTTTGCGGCGGGTTTACAACTTTCTCGACATTTGCATTTGAAAACATGAGTCTATTAAGAAGTGGTGATGTGGTCTATTTTTTAATATATACTGTTAGCAGCGTTGTACTTGGGATTGCCGGCGTTTTTGGAGGTATTGCAATCATGAAACTTTTATAAATATGGAACTGCAGGGACAATCAAAACTGTTGCGGATCTTTGTTGGCGAGATTGATAAAATTGGACACCAGCTTTTGTATGAGGCTATCCTCTTAACTGCGAAAGAAAAGGGAATGGCTGGGGGAACGGTACTAAAAGGTATCATGGCATATGGACCGAGTAGCCGTGTTCATGTGGCAAGACTGATCGAATTGTCAGAGGATCTTCCGGTTATAATTGAAATTGTTGACAGCGATGAAAAAATTGATTCATTTTTACCTGTTATAAATGATCTTTTTGAAAAATGTGGCCGCGGTGGCCTGATCACCGTGGAAAAAGTAGATGTGATTTATTATAAGCCGAAAAAATGAGCGAGGAAAGATCATACTTTTAATCATTAATATTTCACTATGCTCACAATACATCACCCCTGGCATGGAGTTTCTCCGGGCGAAAACGCGCCGGCAATCGTAAACGCCCTCATTGAAATTCCCCAGGGCTCACGGGCAAAATATGAAGTTGATAAAGAAACAGGATTGCTGAAACTTGACAGGGTGATCTATTCATCGTTCCATTACCCGATAAATTATGGATTTATTCCACAAACCCTGGGACAGGATGAGGATCCCTTGGATATTTTAGTTCTTTGCTCTCAGTCGATTCAACCATTGTGCATTGTCCAGGCTGCGGTTATTGGAAATATGCAAATGATCGACCAGGGCAAACAGGACGACAAGATCATTGCAGTGGCTTCAAAGGACCCTTCCGTTAATCATTATAAAAATGTGCACGAACTTCCACAGCATTTTCTACTTGAATTAAAGAATTATTTTGAACAGTATAAAGTATTGGAAAATAAAAAAGTTGAAATTGACAATTTCCAGGATAAAGAGGATGCCTTGAAGATCATTGAAGAAGCATTAAAATATTATAAAGAAAGTTTTGAAAAATAATCTTGTGAAACATAATAACCTGGCAAAAATGAATGCAGAAACTATTTTAGTACTCATCCTGGTAGGGTTGGCAGCCGGAACATTAAGCGGATTGGTTGGGGTTGGTGGAGGAATTATCATTGTGCCGGCATTGGTTTTTTTTCTTGGATTTTCACAATCGGCCGCACAAGGAACCTCGCTGGGCTTGCTTTTGCTTCCAGTCGGGATCCTGGCAGTGATCAATTATTACAACAAAGGCTTCATAGATCTGAAAGTAGTGGGCATTATGTCGGCCGCTTTTGTATTTGGCGGATGGTTAGGTTCCAAACTGGCACTATCCATTTCCCAGGATATGGTGAAAAAGATATTTGCAGTGGTACTTTTTTATGCTGCTTTTAAAATGTTGAGTTGGGACACACTGATTTTTAAATGGGTGAAAGGATGGTTTTAGTTTCTGAAACCATTTAACAATACTGACAATTCGGTTCAAATTGAAAAAACGCATTTTCCCCCCTCGATAAATTGCTTCATGAATTGTGTAATTTAATTTCATTTGCATCTAACAGGTACAAACCGGTAATTTCCCATTTGTGAACACCGAAAAACACAGAGATATAAGTGATCAGCAACTGCTTGAAAGGTTTTATGAGGACCATGATGCAGAATGGCTCGGGATATTATTGCCAAGATATACCTTGCTTTTGCTGGGTGTTTGCATGAAGTATTTAAAAAATGAGGAAGAGGCAAAGGATTGTGTCCAGCAAATTTTTCTTAAAGTGATTACAGAACTAAAGAAGTATAAAGTTGATTATTTTAAATCCTGGCTCTACATGGTGGCAAAAAATCATTGCCTGATGAAGCTCAGGGGGAACCATGGAAAAACCCCGATCGAATTGACCGAGCGACACATGTCGGCCACCGAAGAAATACCAGATACGGAAAACCTGTTGCAGGATGAACAGGCAATCAGCCATTTATCAGTAGCACTCAAAGAGCTATCAGAAGAGCAAAAGCAATGTGTAATTTTGTTTTATCTTCAGAAGAACAGCTACCAGGAGATCAGCGAAAAGACCGGGTTTACGATGATGCAGGTAAAAAGCTATATTCAGAATGGTAAAAGAAATTTGAGATTATTGATCGAGAAAAAAATAAAAGGGGAAAATCAAAAGGAATGAATTCCAATGGAGAAACGCATTTTAAAAAAGCATTAAATGCCCGAAAGTTTAAAGGACATATTATCCCATCTTTCACCTGAGATCGACCAGGAAACCTTGCTGCTTTACCTGCAGGATAAACTTTCTGCCGAAAAAAAGCACGAAGTGGAAAAGAAAATACTCGAGAGCGAATTCACGGACGATGCAGTAGAAGGTTTGCAGGAAATAAAGGATAAGCAACATATTTCTTACATGATAGAAATGCTGAACAGGGATCTTAAAAAGAAACTTGACAGGAAAAAACAACGACGTGAAAAGATGCGGATCAAAAGCCAGCCCTGGCTATATATTTCAATTCTTATCATCATTATCCTGATTGTGATCGCTTACCTCGTGATTTACAGGTACCTGGGATCCAGGTAGTAAATTCACGATGCCCGACAATGATTTGATCTTCCAGGAAAAAATAAACTACCTTCATTTTATTCTTCCATCCCTTATCAGGAAAGCTGCAATATCTCCGCTCCTGCAATTAATCTTACCTCAAGAAATGCTCTGAGCAAAACCATTTCACATTTGTGTACCTATGATGTTGGATCAATATTGACGAACCAAATGTTTTGCTATGAAATTGTTTTACTCTTCTGAAAAAACACGCTCGTTCCAATTTTTTCTGCTCCTGATTTTTTTTGGAATGGCGGCCCATGGCCAATGCTTACGCTTTACAGATACAAGTTTCGTGAACCTTGGAAACAGCACCTCACTCCATCTTACGAATTTCACTATTGAAGGGTGGATAAAGATTGAAGGCTATGGTTCCACCACTGAAACAGGCACTACAGGAAGCGGCGGCGGTCAAACAGGTGTAGTTCCAATCATTACCAGAGGCCGTGCTGAATCAGAGTCGGCAAAAGTGGATATAAATTATTTCCTGGGTTATCGCTTTTCCGATATGAAATTGGTGGCTGATTTTGAGGACACCAAAAGCTCATTGAATCATTCTGTAGTAAGTGCCGCAACATTACCGATGAATAAATGGATACAGGTTGGTGCTTCATTTAATGTATCCACCCAGACCTGGAAACTTTTTATCGGCACAGTTACTGAAACATTTGTTTTGAAGAATGGTCCTTATACACCTCAATCAGCAAGCACTGTAAATGCCTGCATTGGTTCCTCACTCAATACAGGTGGAACTGTTCGCGCGGGTTTTTTCAATGGGAGAATTGATGAAGTGAGAATATGGAATAAGGCATTGACTGCCCTTACGACTGGTGAACTGACAAGCGGATCGGGTCTTGTTGGCAGATGGGGAATGAATGAAGGCAGCGGACTTGTTATTTCAAATTCTATCGCCGCTGGACCAAATGGTACTCTCTCAACAATTAATCCGGCATGGGTAACAGGTTTTAACCAGATTGATACTACAAAAAATGCTTCAATACATTTTAATGGAGTGCATGATTATATATCCTTTGGCATCGCTCCATCATTAAATACCGCGGCGCCCTCGGCTACAGGATTTACATTGGAAGCGTGGATAAAAATCGAAGGAAATGGAGTTACTACAAGTACAGGAACAGGTGGCCTTGACGCAGCTATTCCAATCATCGCAAAGGGAAGAGGCGAATCCGATGGATCCGGATTGAATATGAATTATTTTTTAGGGATCACAAGTAACGATATCCTCGTTGCAGATTTTGAAGAAGCGTCAGGAGCCAATACAGGCCTCAACCATCCAATAACTGGCGCTGGTGCGGGAGCTACCGTTACGAGAAATACATGGACCCACGTGGCAGTTACTTACAATATTTCAAGTGGCACATGGATCTTATATAAAAACGGAGTGAATGCAGGAACGATAAATATTGCTGCAGGAACAGTTCCTGAAAATATTTCAAAACAATTTGCATCTATTGGGAGCGCCCTCACTTCAACCGGCGCACCGGGAGGTTTTTTTAATGGAAAGATCGATGAAGTAAGGATATGGAACAGGCCCCTTTCCCCTTCCGAGGTCATGACCAATATGAATTCAGAACTCACGAGCGGAACGGGTCTTTTAGGTAGATGGGGTCTGAATGAAAACGGTAATATCACCGCAACAAACAGTATTAGCGGATCTGCAAATGGAACACTGAGAAGCAATAATATTTCAACTCATCCAACTAATGGCGGACCATCATGGTCAGGTGATGGATTTACTAAAATTAATACTCCCATCAACCTTCCACCGAACGTTCCGGCAAATCCATCACCCGCCAATGGAAGCACCATTACAACTACGAATCCTACTATCTGTGCTACGGTAAGTGACCCGGATGGGGGAACCCTTAGAGTGCGTTTCTATGGAAGAAAAAAACAAAACTCCACTGCTTCAAAATTTACGATCATTGGCCTGCCGGACACACAATTTTATACCGAAGAGCCACAAGGAGCCAATAGCGGAGGAGGAGGAAATAGTGGAATCTTTAAGGCCCAGACTACATGGATCGCCAATCATCGGCTTGACAGTAATATCGCCTTTGTAGTCCAGTTTGGGGATTGCGTACAAAATGGAGATAATCCTCCAGGCACTGATAAACAAATTGAATGGAAGAGAGTTGATACAGCGATTAAGATCATTGAAAATCCAAATGTTCCTTTGAAAGATGGCATCCCCTATGGACTTTGTGTAGGCAATCACGATCAATCCGCTAACGGTGATCCCAATGGAACAACTACTTTTTATAACCAATATTTTGGCACATCAAGATTTGCAGGCAGGGATTATTATGGAGGTCATTATGGATCAAACAGTGACAATCATTACGAACTCTTTAGCGCAGGAGGAATTGATTTTATACATATCAGTCTTGAGTATAATAACAATAGCACTTCGGCAGAAAAGGCAGCATTACAACCTGTATTGGACTGGGCCGATGCATTGCTCAAAACATACAGCAACAGGAAAGCAATTCTTTCTACGCATAATTTATTGACCACAGGAAATCCAGCAAGCTTCCAGGGGCCGGGTCAAAAAATTTATGATGATCTTAAAGACAATCCCAACCTATTTCTGATGCTTGCCGGGCATGTGGCGGGCGAAGGAAGAAGAACGGATGTTTTTAATGGAAATACTATTTATTCCGTAATGGCCGATTACCAAAGTGGGTACACAAATGGCGGTAATGGTTACTTAAGGATCATGCAATTCCGGCCCGCCGAAAACCTGTTGACTGTGAAAACATATTCGCCATACAGCAAAACATCACTTACAGGATCAGGCAGTGATTTTAGTTTGCCTGTTTCTTTAGTGACAACCCAAACTTTTACGCTTCTGGGGGAATTAAATAATGTGACATCTGGTTCAACCGCGTGCATCAATTGGCCTGGTTTGGATGTAGCTTCCGATTACGAATGGTATGTTGAATTGTATGATGGACAAAATACAACTACGGGACCCTCCTGGACATTTACAACTCCGGCAAATTCTCAATTGACCAGTACTCAGAAAATCATTCATACAAAAGAGTCCAACCTTGATCTATCGGATGCAAAGACCAGGATTACTATTTACCCTAACCCGGCATCAAATCAAAGTTTCCGCATAGGCATGGATAAAACAAATTTGCGCAAAGTCAATGTTTCCGTTTACGATATGAATGGCAAATTGCATCTACAAAAACAATATGGATCAAATAATATAGTGGTTGATCACCATTTCGGTCCAGGTGTCTATGTGGTTAGGATTGTGACTGATAAATTTTCGGAAAACAGGAAACTTGTAATTCAATAAGAGAAGGGGTTACTCAATATAAATTCTTGTTATCCATTTTTTCCCATTCTTCAAATACTTTTATAGCCAACGGATGCGGAAGATGAATGAATGGAATGTGGCGGAGTATACCTTCTGTATTTATCTCCTTGTAAATAAAATCATCATCAAATTGGATGGCAGCAGCGTCAAGGCGGGTATTCGCGTAAATTACCCGCCTTGGCCTTGCCCAATAAATAGCTCCCATACACATCGGGCATGGTTCACAGCTCGCGTAGATATCACAATCATTAAGTTGAAAGCTTTGTAAATTTTGACATGCCTGCCTTATTGCCACTATTTCGGCATGTGCGGTAGGGTCATTAGTTTCTATGACCATATTATACCCCTCCCCCACGATTTCTCCGTTTTTCACGATCACGCAACCAAAAGGGCCCCCACAACCGTTATGCATCCCCCTCAGGGACAATTCGATAGCCCGCTCCAGAAAGTAATTTTCGACATTTTTATCCATGGTTTGAAATTATTATTAACAGTTCAACTCAGCACAATTTATCCCCAAAAGGTGTTTTCAATATTAAATTTAGGTTAACTCAGCTATACTCGCCTGATTGTTGAACCTTATCAAATAATTTTAACGGAACCCAACAATTTGACTATATGAAATGGCTTTCAATAAGTAGCGATACCAGGCAGAAAGTTTATGAACTTAGGACAAAGAAAGAAAAATTACTCACGCTCACCTATCATCCTGGTACAGGCACAATACGGATCTCTACAAATGATGAAAAAAGAGTTTTTTTAGTTGGGCTGGAAGGCTTCCTGCGTAACAAGACTGTCCTGCGAAATGAATACGGGATCAGGATCGGTCATCTGACCCATGAGGGCACACAGGAATCACACGGAACCATTGAAATTTCAGACGAACCTTACCATTATATTTTGCAGGAAAATCTTCCTTTAAAAGCTGCTATTTATAAGAATAATGAAATGCTTCTTGTGTGTGAACTACCAGGTATTTCAAAAATTTCACAGAATCGAAGCGAGTATGAAATGCTGATCCTGGCTCTTTGCTGGTATGTTGCTGTTGCTGTAAAAAGTGCAGAAGAAGAATACGCCTGATCGATCTCGCAACAATTTTATTTTTCCGAAAGACTATTTCGACAAAATTCGTTTTTTCTTTATTGGGAAAAGCATGTCCATCCCTCTCTCAAGGACTGTTTTATTCCCAATCTTCTTTTTCTTTCTTTATCGCGTGCAGCATTTCAGAAAAACCCAGTTTTTTTGAAAGACTATTCAGCGCCTGTGCGATCCTTTTAGCTTTTGTCTGCTCCGTTTTTGCCGATGCGATCCATTTACTGAAATACCGCTGGTGCGAACCGGGAAGAGTTTTAAAAAATTCGCTGGCAATTTTTTCATCATTAAGGCAATCCGTGAAATCTTTATCGAAAATAAATTCACTTTTATCTTCAACCAATTTAGCTGTTACCATGGCCCCATTTCTTTTGCCAATCGCTTTTCGCATATCCGCATTTATCGGCATAATAAAAATGCCCCGTCCCATGGGAAGCAGTGAAACACGATTAATTGAATGATTATCCAATTTTCCTTTTACTTTAAATTCTTTACGATTTCCAGGCTTTAGTTTTTGTGCGAGATCAGCAGCAATTTCAATGTACGTCCAACCGGTTTTTTCGCCCTGCTTTTCAAATCTTTTCATTGTAGCGATCAGTGTTACCATATCTGCATAAACTTAATTATCTCCATTCTTTTTTGCAAAAAAATTATGACTGGAGAGTCATGCGAGGAAAATGGAGGGACCCATTCAGTCCTTTCCATTTGCTGCAGACGTCCTCACAGATTTTTTTCGAGATGATCACATTGCATTTACACTTACAAAATCCGGTTTTTTCTCAAATTGCCGGTTGTATTTGAAACGAATATTCGTATTGTATTCCAGCCGCCAGTGTTCTCCCAGGAGGTTCCCCTGGGGAAATAAATAGGCCCTGAACTCCATGGTTTCAAAGATCAGGCTTTCATTTCTTATACGGATTCCGCCTCCGATACTATTATACCATTTGCTGTGAGGGAATTGCCTGTTTACGGGGGTGAAGCGGCAAAGGTTTGAAAATACAAATGGCGCAAAATGAAAATTTGCGAGATTCCAGGGAGTAAAGAACACCGATTCGACTTTTAAGGTGATTCGCGTATCACCGGCTACCAGCGTATCATTCCTCCATTCCCTGACACCGAAATCACTTTCAAGAAACAAGGGCTCATTTAAAACCCGGTCTACCTGCCGTGCAAAACTTCCTGTAATAAATGTTCTCTGTTGCCACTGCCGCCCAAAGCGCAAAAGCCTGCTGAAATAATCCAGGTTAAATAAAAGATTTACATCTTCGATTTTTTTATGACGCAGAAATCCATCAGCCTTTAAGGTATAATTAAAATAACTTTCCCTGGCCGTGAAAAAATATCTCTCGAAATCGATCCCTATATACGGCCGTTTCACTAAAGATTTTTTTGTCCACCCGGTTGTCAATGAAAGATCAGCACCTTCAGGAATATCCTCGTTCAAACCAAATCCATAAACATAACGCGCCTTATAAAAATTCTGTTGAAAGATGGTAACAGAAGCCAGGGTTGCTTTTAAGTCGGCGTATTGATAATAATATTGTCCTTCATACTTGGAAGGAATCGTGCTAAAATTCTGCTGAAGATACCGGAGATTTATCAACGTACGCATCCGGTTATCCTTGTTTATTTCGTTTGATAATTTAAAGGCACCGGTATTCCATCCCACCCATCCGTCATAATTATAATAGCGGTATCTCAGGTTTGATTCATATGATGTATCAGTACTATAGACATTATGGGTAACATGCCAGGCCGCATTGGCAGCATATGTAAACTTTTTGTAAAGGTTCACTAAGGGTCTTTGAAAGCCGGTATAAATCATTTCTTCATTTTGAGAACCCGTTGTGAAATTTTTATTGTATGTAAGATACCCGGCGTTCCAATCAATAAAAGAACCTCCGAGGTTCCTGGCTGTAAATTCTGTTCCATACCCAAATTTTGGATTCCTTTTATTGTCGAAAAAAGTTCTAACAAGAAATTCATCGCCGGTGCCTGCAAGATTATCTTCAGAAAGAGCGATGCTCATTTTCGTGGTGCTGTGCATCCGATAGGAACCTCCGATGGAGAGAACATCCTTTGTAAGAATGGTAATATCCACGGAATCGTCACCTGCATCTTCAACTTTGATCTCCGCATCCTGCAAATAATTGAGATCTCTAAGGTGCCTTTCGTTATCGGAAACAAGGTATGGGATAAATTTGTCCCCCCTTTTGAAAAACAGGTTATTTCTTATTACCTCTTCTTTTGTTTTATGGTGAAAATCATTTGCAAGTTGTGTCAGGGTATTCTTGAATCTTCGGCTGGTATCTGAAAGAGAAATCCCAAATTCCAGCCTCTTCACAGTAATGTTTCGGATTATTTTTCCCTTGTATATTCTGAAAAGGAGATCGTTCCGGATGGGCATATTTGGCTGAACGGGTTTGTTAGACATCAGGTTGCGGGCTAATTTTCCGAACAAGCCTTTCTGATGCAAAAGAAATGTATCCATCCTGTTTATAGATGTATCCTTTTGAGCAAAACATGCTGCTCCCGATAAACAAAAAAATATCAAAATGATTGCTTTTCTCATTCAAGACGTGTGAAACCTTCAAAACAAACCAAATACCTATTTATTCTTTTTATATTATTTTCCAGCAATTCAAAACAAAATCAGCAATAAAAGAGTTCCGGTATAGAGTTAATACAAATAAGATAAAAATGATTTCTATGTGGATTTTATTCCACTAAAAAAATTCCCGTAAATCTTAAATCGTTAAAACTCTTTGTTGCCTCTTCCTGATTCGAATAATCTTCTGTTAAAGTTAATGATGGCATGAACTTTTATTATGTCATGGTGAAGTTATATCGGGACATAGTAGTGCTATGTTTCAAACGTAAGCCCTTACCCTGATTATTAATGCAAAATGAAATAAAATGAAAACTAAAAGAATTGTGTTGATCGTTTTTTACGCGGCATTTACGGCTACTATTTATGCACAATCTAACCGAATTTCCGGTGGAATTGCCGCTGGCGGCAATGATTCATATTTAAATTCTAATGATGGACTGAACAATGGTTATAATTGGAAGTGGAAATTTGGTCCTGCAGGGGGGATTTATCTCAATATTCCATTTGGAAATACTGTTTCCCTTCAACCCATGCTACTCTATTCTCAAATGGGGGCTCGTTATTATTTGACAGACAATTTCGGGACTTTTAAATGGACCCAGAATCTGGGATATGTTTCTGTGCCGGTGCCGTTGAAGATCAATGCCGGAAATTCATTCGCGTTCCTGGCAGGTCCGCAACTGGATTTTCTCGTTGGGGCCAGGGTAAAGGACGCATCCGGAAACAAGATAAAAAATGAAAATAATTTTGATCAATTTGATTTTGGCCTCACTGGTGGTGTACAGGTCATGCCCAACTCCCCTGTTTCATTAACAGTAAGGTACATTCATGGATTTAAAAATCTCATGAATGTTTCAAGTTCATCTTCTTCTGAAAATCAAATTTCATCTACTGTTACCAATACACACAATAGTGGTGTGCAGGCTACATTGAATTTCAGATTATTTGGTGGACATGAGAAAGCAGTAGCAGTTACAACACCGCAAGTCCCGGTTGTACTTGATTCCGATAGTGATGGGATAACTGATGATCTGGATAAATGCCCAAACACCCCGGGTGTGGCAAAATATAACGGTTGTCCTGTGCCGGATACTGATAATGATGGTATCAATGATGATAACGACAAATGTCCAACGGTGCCAGGTGTTGCAAAATATGATGGATGCCCCGTTCCCGATACTGACAATGATGGTATCAATGATGATAATGATAAATGTCCGACAGTTCCCGGCGTTGAACGTTACCAGGGTTGTCCTATCCCGGATTCAGATAATGATGGGGTAAACGATGAAGAAGATAATTGTCCCCACCTCGCTGGTACGGTAGCAAACCATGGTTGCCCCGAAATGGATGCAGGGACACAAAGCAAGGTAAATATAATGGCCGGCCATATTTCATGGAGTCCCGTGAGTGGTTATAAACTTTCTCCGGCTTCAAATAAAGCATTGGACCAGGTATCCGGAATGCTCATGGCAGATTCGAATTTAAAAGTTACTATTTCAGCGCACACAGCGAATACTGGTGATGAAGAAAAAAATAAAACTCTAAGTCAAAATCGGGCTGACGCAGTAAAAATGTATCTCATAAACAAAGGTGTAAACCAGGGGCAGGTTGAAGCAACCGGCTATGGTGGTGAGCAACCTGTTGCAGACAATAAAACTGCAGCCGGGCGATTGAAAAATCAAAGAGTAGAATTGAAATTACACTATTGAGGTTCAGAACAATTCAAGAAAACGCTTCCTTTTCGGAAGCGTTTTTTTATTTTTAATCAATTCATTGTAAAAGAATGGCATTGTGTTATTGTGATTCCACGAAGCGATGCAGGTAACTGATTTACGGTTAGTGGAAACGCAGATGATTCTAATCAAGTGATGCCACCAGGATATTTAAGGCTTTACACTTATTCAAAAAAAGCCACGGCAAATATTAATTTATGATTCAACTTACAATGAGAATCTTTCAACTACGAAATATGCCTTTCAATCTATTTTCCACAATACAAAGAGCTGTTTACTTCTATTTTTGAATGTCAATATATTTTTACGCATCAATTAGTTCGTTCCCGGAATTCTTTCCGGGATTTTTTTTGGACGATACTGAATAAAAAAAATCCCGCAATAAATGCGGGATCAATTTTTTATAAGAACCGGGGTTAAGCCCTTTTTCTTTCCGGTGCTTTTCGCTTTGCTTTTTTAAGTGCCGAAGCAATAACCTTACTTAGATTTTCGAAATTCGGCTTGCCCGTAAAAGGTTCATTGTTGATAAAAAATGCCGGAATCTCTTTTACACCGCGGTCGATGCCTTCTTTAAGGTCATCCTGCACCTGCCAGCCATATTTGCCATTTACCAGGTCTTCCAAAAACTTCTTATTGCTTATGCCTGCCTCCCTTGAGTGCAATTTTAAGCTAACGGTGCCTAATTGGCGGCGATTCTGAAATAAGACGTTATGCATTTCCCAGAATTTACCATCCTGAACGGCCGCAACTGCAGCCTCACTTGCCTTCAGACTTCGTTGATGTATACGCGTTTGTGGGAAGTGACGGAAATTAAATTTTAATTTGCCATCGTATTCTTCCAGCAATTGTTTTACAACTTCGTTTGCTTTAGCACATGCTTCATTTTCATACTCGCCAAATTCCATGAGAGTTACGGGTGCATCTTCATCGCCGACAAATACATCCCTTGGTTCAATGATTACTTCAATTTCTTTTTTAAATGCCATAGTTAAACTGCTCCTTTCCGCCGGGGCGGACTTTATGAAGTTGCTTTCTTTTTCTTCTCTTTTAAAGAACTTTTTAAAGCCACTTCGTTTCTGAATACAACTGTATTGTCGAAAACATCAACTAATACAGGCTGAGATTTATCGATTTCCCCCGCCAAGATACGCCTGCTAAGTTGATTTACGATCTCTTTTTGGATAAGCCGTTTTAAAGGTCTCGCACCAAATTGAGGATCAAAGCCTTGCTCCGCTAAAAAATCCAGGGCGTAATCGCTAAATTCCAGCTGAATGCCCGTTTGGGCCACCAGCCTCTTCAGGCTGTTCAACTGTATATTTACCACCTCCCTGATCTCCTTTTTTAGGAGTGGCTGGAATAAAATGATCTCATCGACCCTATTGAGGAATTCCGGCCGGATGGTTTCGCGTAACAAACTCATTACATCAACTCTTGTCTTACTAACAATCTCTTCCCTGTTTCGTTCATTTATATCTTCAAAATATTCCTGAATTATTTGACTACCCAGGTTGCTTGTCATGATAATGATGGTATTACGAAAATTCACCACCCTTCCTTTGTTATCTGTCAAGCGGCCATCGTCAAGTACCTGCAATAAAATATTCCACACATCCGGATGTGCTTTTTCAATTTCATCAAGAAGGATCACACTGTATGGCTTGCGACGTACAGCCTCTGTCAATTGACCCCCTTCATCATAACCAACATATCCCGGAGGTGCACCTACCAGCCGACTCACCGCATGCTTTTCCTGGTATTCACTCATATCAATACGAGTCATCATACTCTCATCATCAAACAAATATTCCGCAAGGGCCTTTGCCAATTCTGTTTTGCCTACACCGGTAGTTCCCAAAAAAATAAAGGAACCAATTGGTTTTTTCGGATCGTGTAATCCTGCGCGACTTCTGCGAATGGCATCAGCGACAGCAGTGATCGCCTCTTCCTGTCCCACTACCCGTTGATGCAAATGCTCTTCCAACTGGAGCAATTTGTCCTTTTCACTTTGCAACATTCTCGAAACAGGTATGCCTGTCGCCTTTGAAACACTCTGGGCAATGTCTTCCGCATCTACTTCTTCTTTGAGCAAACGTTTTTCACTGATCGCTTCAAGTTGGCTGCTCAGGTCTTCGATCATTTTTTCCTGCTCTTTTATTTTTCCATACCTGATCTCAGCTACCTTTCCATAGTCACCATTTCGTTCAGCCTGCTCTGCCTGCAATTTTAATTTTTCAATTTCTGCTTTTGCATTTTGAACCTTATCTACAATTTCTTTTTCTTCTTTCCATTTTGATTTGAACGTATCCCTCTCGACAGATAGATTAGCAATTTCTGTGTTCAACTCTTTTAACTTGTCCTCATCATTTTCCCTTTTTATTGCTTCTCTTTCAATTTCGAGTTGCCGGATCTGTCGATCAAGCTTATCTAACTCTTCGGGCATACTGTTCATTTCCAGGCGAAGCTTGGCGGCACTTTCATCAATCAGGTCGATTGCTTTATCTGGCAGGAAACGATCTGTTATATACCGGTTGGACAATTCCACCGCCGAAATGATCGCTTCATCTTTGATTCTAACATGATGGTGCGTTTCATACCTGTCTTTCAAACCACGCAAAATAGAAATGGCATCTTCCACGGAAGGCTCATTGATCATAATTTTCTGGAACCTGCGTTCAAGCGCCTTATCTTTTTCAAAATATTTTTGATATTCACTCAGCGTGGTAGCTCCTATCGCTCTTAGTTCGCCGCGGGCAAGAGCAGGTTTTAAAATATTAGCGGCATCCATTGCACCCTCTCCTCCACCTGCTCCCACAAGTGTATGTATTTCGTCAATAAAAAGAATGATCTCGCCATCACTCGTAGCGACTTCTTTTATCACTGCTTTCAACCTTTCTTCAAACTCTCCTTTATATTTTGCCCCTGCAATGAGTTGCCCCATATCAAGAGCATAAATGATCTTCGATTTCAAATTTTCAGGAACATCGCCATTGACGATTCGCATACCCAAGCCCTCAACAATCGCAGTTTTGCCGACACCGGGTTCCCCAACGAGTATCGGATTATTCTTTGTTCTGCGTGAAAGTATGTGCAGTGTCCGGCGTATTTCTTCATCCCGTCCGATAACCGGATCAAGCTTTCCCTGGCGGGCCAATTCATTTAAGTTCTTAGCATATTTATTCAATGAATTGTATTCCTGGGTCTGTGTTTGAGACGTTACTGTATCGCCTTTTCTCAATTCCTTTATCGCCGAGATCAATCCCTTTTCTGAGAGACCAGCGTCCTTCAGTAATTTGGCAGTCGCATCGTTTCCCTGCACGATGGCCAATAATAAATGTTCAGGAGTTATAAATTCATCCCCAAATTGTTTCAATGTCGCTCCTGCACGTAATACAACATTGTTTGCTTCACGACTTATTGATTGGGCCGCATCGCCGTTTGTTTTAGGCAGTTTATTGATCAATTCATCCAATTTACTTGCAAGAAGATTCAACGTAACATTATTTTTCTTTAATAAATATTCAACGGTAGAATCCTCCTGTTCCAGCAACGCTTTTAATATATGTTCCGTCTCGATATTCGGGTTTTTCAGATTAAAAGCATTTTGCTGCGACTGCTGAAATGCTTCAGCTGCCTTTATGGTAAAATTTCCTAGATTCATATAGTTCGATTGGGTTTAGTTTAAAATTTTTTCGTATTTGCTACCAACTTATAAACTCAGTAAAAACCGGTTTCATTGAGCATTCGGATTATCCAAAGCTTCAACAAATCCTGGAGACACTCAAAGCCTCAGGATTGTGCGGTTCCATAAATAGAAGTAATTCTAAAGTTGGTAACATAAAATTCCAATAACTTTAAACCATAGTAACAAATCATAATCCAAGCCAAAATTCCCGTAACAATGGCATACAAAGTCCCTTCCATCTGCATCAAAGTCATACCATTATTAGCTTCCCTGTTATTATTACAGCCCGTTTGGGGGCAAAAAAAACTGCCCGTTGTGGGGCAAAAAAAATTCAGCGAACTTGATGATCTCCTCCAGCAAAAGCAAAAGCTCCTTGGAAAAGATTTCGTGGTAATGCTTTGGAAAAAAGACGATACCCTTGTTTACAAAAGAGAATTCGGGGAATTCGGGGAATTCAACAGCAAAACTCAGGCCCCGATAGCAAGTTGCAGCAAATGGCTCACAACGGCACTCGCAATGACTTTTATAGACGAAGGGAAACTTTCCCTTGACGATAAGATCACGAAGTGGCTCCCTGAATTTGCAAAATATGGGAAAAACTATATCACCATCCGGACTTGCCTGTCCCATATGACCGGTATCCGTTCTGAACCTATCACGCTTTTAAAGCTTCTTGAGCGCAAGAAATTCAGTTCCCTGGAGGAAGAAGTGAATACATTTGCGGCGAAGGATATCCAATCTAATCCCGGAACAGAATTTCGCTACAGTAATATCGGGTTGAATATTGTTGGAAGGATCCTGGAGATCATCAGCAAAAAAAGATTCGATCTATTGGCAAGACAGCGCCTGTTCGTCCCTCTTCTCATGAGGCGTTCGACTTTTACTACTCTTGATGGAGGAGCCATCAACCCTTCCGGTGGCGCACTATCCAGCGCCGATGATTACATGCATTTTTTAATCATGCTGATGAATAAAGGCATTTACCAGGGAAGAAGGATATTAAGTGAAAAATCGGTAAATGAAATGTTGCGGGTACAGACAAAACCGGAGCAGATCAAATATGCGCCTTCTGTTGCGCAAGGATACAACTACGCTCTCGGGGCATGGGTAGCTGAAGAAAAAGATGGAGAGGCAACGGTGGTTGCAAGCCCGGGATTATTTGGAACCTGGCCACTGATCGATTATTGTCGTGGCTATGCTTATTTATTTTTTGTAAAAGATCTTTTAAATGATGAGAAGGCC
>Ga0193726_1001230_pt1 | contig 21088 bp, 16 predicted proteins | sample H2c1metaG_FD_144928 | JGI IMG/M metagenome (GOLD analysis project Ga0193726, IMG submission 144928) | Soil microbial communities from a riparian zone of the East river system, Colorado, United States - H2c1 | ecosystem: Environmental > Terrestrial > Soil > Riparian zone | place: USA: East River... | reverse complement strand
ATAGGCCTCGGCGAGATCCGCGACGCCGTCGAATTCGCGCTGCTCGACCAGCCGCGTCACGAGAAGCTCCGCCTCGCGCTCGAAGGTCTCGCGCAGGACCTTGATTGCACCCGGCGACAGGATGCGGGTCAGCACCGCGCGGGTGCGCGTGTGCAGCGGCGGATCGGCTTCCAGGATGATGCTGGGCGGGCGCCACGGCGTTTCTTTGCGGAAATCGCTCAAGCCCACGCCGGCGGACGAGCAATAGGTCTCATAGTCGGTCAGCGCGTCGCGGACCTGCTCATGCCGCGCCATCGTCCATATGCCGTATTGCTCGAGCCAGACCACGGGACCCGCCTCGCGCAGCGCTTGGTGATGCGGATAGGGATCGTGCAGGAACCCGTGGGAAAACGGATCGACGGTTGAAACCGGACGGCTCAGGGTGGTCTGTTCGCTCGCCATGTCGTCTCCCGCTTTCGGCCTTTTGCGCTGCGGCCGGTTAGACGCATTTTGCACGACTCCGGCGGGGATTGTCACCCCATTGCTTGTGCTATTTAAATGTTCGGCTTGAAATGAGGACATGGCCATGCCGGAACCCGCGACATCTCCCCTGCCCGACGATTCGGCGCTGCTGCGGATCGAAGGCCCGATCGCGACTATCACGCTCAATCGTCCCGCAGCGTTCAACTCCGTCAATCTGGCGATTGCGAAAAAGCTGGAGCAACTCGCCGCCGAGGTCGAGGCTGACGATGATATCCGCGTGCTCGTGATCGAAGGCGAAGGCCGCGCGTTCTCGGCCGGCGGCGATCTGCAGACCATCGGCGCCGCCGCCGCCGCGGACAATATCGCGCCCGTGGTTGGCGAGTTGCTGCTGCATTATCACGCCTTCATCACGGCCTTGCGGCGGATGCCGAAGATCGTGCTGGCGAGTGTGCACGGCTCCGCCGCCGGCGCCGGCATGTCGCTGGCCTTTGTCGCGGACCTGTGCATCGCGGCGGAAGATGCGCGTTTCACGCCAGCCTATGGAAAGATCGGCGCGTCGCCCGACGGCGGCGGCACCGTCGGCGTAGTTCCTACCGTCGGCGTGCGCCGGGCGCTGCAGATTTATCTCGCCGAAGACAGTTTTACGGCGCAGCAGGCCTACGACTGGGGATTGGTTGCCAAGGTTGTTCCTGCGGCCGAGTTGAAAGCTGCGACTCGCGCATTGGCAGAGCGGCTTGCGCAAAACGCCCCAGCTGCGATTGCGGCCACCAAGGCGCTGATCCATCGCGCGCCGGTCACGCCAGTCGAGCAGCAACTCGAGGCCGAGAAAGACGGGATCATTGACTGCATGCACAGCGATGAGTTTCGTGTGGCGGTGAAGAAGTTCACCAGCAAGGGGAAGTAGCGATCCGTGTCCCGGACGCGGCGCGGCATTCTTCATGCCGCTCCGCAGAGCCGGGACCCCGCTTTAGCAAAAATAGCTGGGCCCCGGCTCTGCAGCGCACCGCTTCGCAAGTGCTACGCGCTGCGCAGCGTCCGGGGCACGTGATACATTCTCTACAAAGATCAATTCGGACAAATATACCCCGTCCCCGCCGGCGACTTGAAGCATCCTACCGATTCCGGGATCACCTGCTTCGGCAGCCACAGCACCACCTTCGGAAAATAGATCGTAAAGGTGATGGTCACCAGGAACACGACATAGATCGGCAGCGCCGCGCGCAACGCCTTGGCAAAACTGACGCCGACGAATTTCGACGCCATCAGCAGCACCAGGCCGTAGGGCGGCGTGATCAATCCGAACGCCAGCGTGGCGATCAGCACCACGCCCATATGCACGCCGTTGATATCGCCGGCCTGCGTCAGCGCGTTGACCAGCGGCATGAAAATGATGATGGTCGGCACCGGCTCGATGAAATCGCCGACCACGGTGAACAGCAGCACCAAGAGCAGCATCATCAGATGCGGATCGTTGCCCGCAATCGAGATGATCCAGTCGGAAATGACAATCGCTCCGCGCAAATAAGCCAGCATCCAGCCGAACGCGTTGGCGGCACCGATGGTGATCAGCGGCAGTGAAAAGATCAGCCCCGCGAGACAGAAGTCATAGGGGATTTTCCGGATGTGGCCGCGATTGAGCGCGGGGATCACCACCGCGATGATCCAGATCACCGCCACCACGCCGGCTTCGGTCGGCGTGAACCAGCCGGAGAGGATGCCGCCGAGCAGGATCACCGGAATCATCAGCGGCAACGCCGCGTCGCCCGCTGCGAAAATGACCTGACGCAGCGGCGCGCGCGGCTTGCGCATGCCTACGGGTCCGAAGAAATAGCAATAGATCATCAGGCCGAAGCCGATCATCATGCCCGGCACCACGCCGGCCATGAACAGTCCCGCGATCGAGACGTTGCCGACCGCGCCATAGACCACCGCCGTGATGCTCGGCGGCACCAGTGCCGCGATGGTGGAGGCAGACGCGATGATCGCCGCGATAAAGGCCGGGCTGTAACCCTCGCGCTTCATCGGACCGCCGAGCGCGCGGCTCATCACCGCGACGTCGGCGGTGGTCGATCCCGACATTTCCGAGAAGAACATGCTGAAGACGACGACCACTTGCGACAGCCCGCCCCTGATATGCCCGACCAGCGACAGCGACAGGTTCGCGATCCGCACCACGACGTTGGCCGAACTCATCAGCTCGCCGACCAGCAGGAAGAACGGGATCGCCAGCAACGCCTCGGAATCGACGCCGTCGAACACTTTCTGGATGATGGCGGCGAGCGAGACATCGGTGAGCAGCGCCCCGATGAAAACCCCAGCCAGCAGCGAAAACGGCACGGGCACGCCGAGATAGCCGAAGAACAGGAAGCAGAACGTCATCAATGCGAGGATGACAGGTGAACTCACAGGCCCGGCCTCGTTTGAATGCTGGTATCGATCGCCGGAATATAGAGGTCGTCTTCCGGCGGCTCGGGATGGTCAAACCCGTTGCGGATGCCGTTGACCATCTGCTCGATCGTGAACAGCGCGATCAGTGCACCGGATATGGGTATCGCGGCGTACAGCGAGGCGATCGGCGTACCCGACGGCAAGCGGAAGCTGCCAAATCCTCTGATGTAATTGATGTAGCCGAAATAAATCAGGCAAAACGCCACGCCGAGAACCGCGAGGCGGATGATGATCTCGACGATCAGCCGCGGCGTGCCATGCAGCGCCTCGGAGATCGCGGTCAGATACAGATGATCGTTGCGGCGGGTGGCGACGGCAGCGCCGATGAAGATCGCATAGATGAACAGCGTCGATGTCACCTCCTGCAGCCACAGCCAGGGCCGGCCGATGGTGCGGGTGACGATGTCGGCGGTCACCGACAGCGAGAAACCGAAGCACAGTACGCCGCAAAGGATCATCAGCACCAGTTCGAGCCGATCGAACGCGGGCCATTTCAGATGATGCTGCCGCTGCAACACGAGTTTGTCGGAGATGGTCATGCTGGTCGTCCCGGCGAAAGCCGGGACCCATAGCCACCGATGCCGATGAGGAAGGAAGGCATCCGACACAGCGCCAAAATGATGATCCTGGGGTTATGGGTCCCGGCTTTCGCCGGGACGACGTGGAGAGTTCTCAGTTGATCGCCCGGATCAGGGTCTTGATCTTGTCGGCGTGCGGGCCGAGCTCCTTGGCGAGCTTGTCAAGATAGGGATCGGCGATTTTGGTGAAGCCGGACTTGTCGACATCGGTGACGATCTTGACGCCCATCGTCTTCAGCTTGGTCGCCGCGGCCTTCTCCAGCTCGAATGCCTTGGCCGGTTCATTGGCGCTGATTTCGGCGGCGGCGGTTGTCACCCACTGTTTTTGATCGGCGGAAAGGCTCTGCCACAGCTTGTCGCTGATAAAGACCAGCGCGTTATTCGCTTCGTGCTCGGTGAGCGATAACACGGGCGCGACCTCGTAGTGCTTGTTGACGAGGTAGACGTTGATGCTGTTTTCAGCGGCCTCGACCACGCCGGTCTGCAGCGAGGTATAGACGCTGCCGAACGGCATATGCACGGTCTGCGCGCCATAGGCCGGGAACATGGTGTCCTCGGTCGCGGTGGCCTGGACACGAATCTTCATTCCCTTGACGTCATCGACCTTATGCACTTCTTTCTTGCTATAGATGTTTCGCACGCCCTGCGAGCCGGTGGCGATGACATGCAGGCCTTGCGTCGTGTCGTCGATCATCGCCTTGATCGCATCGATCACCTGCTTGTCGGCCAGCGCCTTGATCACATGGCCTTCGTTGCGGAACAGAAAATGCAGCGACATCACGCCGGCCTGCGGGGAGATCGTCGAGGTATTCGCCGAAGACACGATCGCGAATTCGAGGTCGCCGGCCTTGACCAGTTGCAGCAGCTGCGATTCCTGTCCGAGCTGCGCGCCCGGAAACTGGTCGACCAGCATGGTGCCCTTGCTCAATTCCTTGAGCTTGGCGGAAAACATATCGTAGGCGACGCTATAACCGGTATTGAGCTGCTGATCGTGGGCGAAGCGATAATGCTTCACCTCCTGCGCGCCGGCGCCGGCGCCACACAGCATCGCCGCCGCGGCAACCAGAGCACTCGTTATTCTTGTTGGAATATGCACCGTTTCCCCCTGTTTTGATTTTCTCAATCATCCCATCGGGGTTGCCGGATTGTCAATGAAGCATCGCGCGGCACGTCGTCCCGGCGAACGCCGGGACCCATAACCACCGGCGTTGGTTGCGACAGAAGGTCTCGCCCCGCGTGCCCGAACGAAACGGCTGCGTGTATGGGTCCCGGCGTTCGCCGGGACGACAGAAGTCTAATTGATCGCCCGGATCAGATTTTTGACCTTTTCGGCGTGGGGGCCGAGCTCCTTGGCTAGCTTGTCGAGGTACGGATCGGCGACGGCCGTGAATCCGGATTTATCGACGTCGGGCACGACCTTGACGCCGATCGCTTTCAGCTTGTCCTGGGATTGATGCTCAAGCTCGATCGCCTTCGCCGGCTGGTTCTTGTTGACCTCGTCGGCCGCGGCCTGCACCCATCCCTGCTGCTCCGGCGTCAGGCTGTTCCACAACTTGTCGCTGACCCAGACCAGGCTGTTGTTGGCCTCGTGCTCGGTCATCGAAAGCACGGGAGCGACTTCGTAATGCTTGTTGGCCAGATAAACGTTGACGCCGTTTTCCGCGACATCCACCACGCCGGTCTGCAGCGAGGTATAGACGCTGCCGAACGGCATATGCACGATCTGCGCGCCGTAGGCCGGGAACATGGTGTCCTCGGTGGGCGTCGCCTGCACGCGCACCTTGAGACCCTTGATGTCCTCGACCTTCTTGATCTCACGCTTGGAATACATGTTGCGCAGGCCCAGCGTCGAAAGCGCGATGACATGGGCGCCCTGCACGGTATCCGCGATCATCGCCTTCACCGCCTCGGACACCTTGGGGTCCGCCATCGCCTTGACGAGATGTCCTTCGGACCGGAACAGGAAGTGCAGCGACATCACGCCGGCCTGCGGCGACAGGGTCGCCGCATTCGCCGACGAGGAAATGCAGAATTCGATGTCGCCTGATTTCACCAGCTGCAGGACCTGCGGCTCCTGCCCGAGCTGCGCGCCCGGATATTGCTCGACCAGCATCGTGCCCTTGCTCAGCGCCTTGAGCTTGTCGGCGAAGATGTCGCCGACAATGCCGTAACCGGTGGTCTTCGGCTGATCGTAGGCGAAACGATAATGTTTTACGTCCTGCGCGCCGGCGCTCCCGGCGAACACCAACGCCGACACCGTCACTGCCGCGCCGAACAATCTGCTCAGGCTTTTCATGGTCGCCCCCTCTGGATGTTTTTTTCTTTGATCATCCCATCGGGGTTGAGAGATTGTCAATCAGTCATCGCGGCGTGCCGCAACTCTTCGTCGTCCCGGCGCACGCCGGGACCCATAACCATCGGCGTTAATTGGGATAGAAGGCCTCGGCACCAGTGCCCAAACAAAACGGCACGGTGTGTATGGGTCCCGACGTTCGCCGGGACGACGGGGTGATTTAGTCTTTCCCCTTTCCGCGCATGAAGTCGAAGTCGCAGCCTTCGTCGGCCTGCAGAACGGTCTCGTTGAACAGATGCGCATAGCCGCGCTTGGCCCAGTCCGGAGTGGCCGCGGGCGGCAACGCCGCGCGGCGTTTTTCCAGTTCGGCGTCGTCGATCAGGAGATCGATGCTGCGCTTCGCTACATCGAGCCGAATCATGTCGCCGTTCTGCACCAGCGCCAGCGGTCCGCCAACCGCGGATTCCGGCGTGATGTGCAGCACGATGGTGCCGAATGCCGTGCCGCTCATGCGCGCATCGGATATCCGCACCATGTCCTTGACGCCCGCGCGCCCCAGTTTCATCGGGATCGGAAGGTAGCCCGCCTCCGGCATGCCCGGCGCGCCCTTCGGCCCGGCGTTGCGCAGCACCAGCACGTCATCGACGGTGACATCGAGCGCGGGATCATCGATCCGCAGCGTCATGTCCTCGACCGAATCGAACACCACCGCGCGGCCGGTGTGCTGCAACAGTTTCGGGCTCGCCGCGGAATGCTTGATCACCGCGCCGCGCGGCGCGAGGTTGCCATGCAGCACGGCCATCGCACCTTCCGGCTTGATCGGGTCGTTGCGCGGACGGATCGCGTCCTGCCCCGGAACGTCCTCGGCTCCCGCAACGGCATCGCGCAGCGTGCCGCTGATCGTCTTCGCGTCGAGGTCGATCAGGTCGCCAAGCTGCTTCATCAGCTTCGGCACGCCGCCGGCGTGGTGGAAATGCTCCATATAATGCGCGCCCGACGGTTTTAAGTCGATCAGCACCGGCACCTCGCGGCCGAGCCTGTCGAAGGCTTCGAGATCGATGCGATGCTCGGTGCGGTTGGCGATGGCCGTGAGATGAATGAGCCCATTAGTCGAGCCGCCGATCGCCTGCAGCACCACCTGTGCATTCCTGAATGACGCCGGCGTCAGCAACTCGCTCGGTTTCGGTCCCTTCGTCTTGGCCATTTCGGCAGCAACCTTGCCGCTGGCTTCCGCGGAACGAAACCGCTCCGCATGTGGCGCCGGGATCGTCGCGCTCATCGGCAAGGACAGCCCGAGCGCTTCGGTGATGCAGGCCATGGTCGAGGCGGTGCCCATCACCATGCAGGTGCCGACCGAAGGCGCGAGCCGGCCATTGACCGCCTCGATCTCGACCTCGTCGATTTCATCGGCGCGGAATTTCGCCCACAGCCGACGGCAATCGGTGCAGGCGCCCAGCACCTCGCCCTTGTGATGGCCGACCACCATCGGTCCCACCGGAATTACCACTGTCGGCAGGTCGGCGCTGACCGCGGCCATGATCTGCGCCGGCAGCGTCTTGTCGCAGCCGCCGATCACCACTACCGAGTCCATCGGCTGGGCGCGGATCATCTCCTCGGTATCCATTGCCATCAGATTGCGCAGATACATCGAGGTCGGAAACGCAAAACTCTCCGCAATCGAGATGGTCGGAAACACCATCGGCATCGCGCCCGCCAGCATCACGCCGCGCTTCACCGCCTCGATGATCTGCGGCACGTTGCCGTGGCAGGGATTGTAATCGCTGTGGGTGTTGGTGATCCCCACGATCGGCCGGTTCAGCGCGTCGTCGGAATAGCCCATCGCCTTGATGAAGGCCTTGCGCAAAAACAGCGAAAATCCGGCGTCGCCGTAACTCGTCAATCCTTTGCGCAAACCATCGGCCATATGAGTTTCTTTCTGTTATTTTCAGTTCGCGTTGATGCGTGCATATCACAACTGTCATCGCCCGGCTTGACCGGGCGACCCAGTATTCCAGAGTGCAGGAGAAGTCCGAGTTATAACGACAAGCACTCTGGAATACTGGGTCCCCGCCTGCGCGGGGACGACAACTGCGCCGTCACTTCCACTTCACGATCCGGCTCATGTCGCCGTCGAACTCCATGCTGCAGAACGCGCCGCCCTGGTAGAATTGCCGCACCGGGTCCGGCTTCAGCTTGGCCTGTTCGGCAAAAGCATGATCGCGGAAATCCTCGGCGCGACCGGTCGGGCGATAGCCGAGATCGTAGGCGCGATGGTTGTCCCACCAAGCGCGCTCGTTATAGGACGCGCCGTAGAGAATCTCGAAGTGGATGTCGGGATGATCGAGCCCGATTTGACAGAGCTGCACCAGATCTTCCGGCTTGAGCCAGATCGACAGCCGCCGGTGATCCAACGGCTTGTCGCCGAAATTGCCGATCCGCAAGCACGTCACGCCGAGCCCGTACTTGTCGGCGTAGAGCGCGCCGATCGCTTCCCCAAACGCCTTGCTGACGCCGTAGCGGCTGTCGGGCCGCACTGTCACGTCGGTGCCGATGCGGTGATGCCTGGGATAGAAGCCGACCGCATGGTTGGAGGATGCGAATACGATGCGCTTGACGCCCTTTTTGTGCGCGGCCTCGAACAGATTGTAGCAGCCGATGATATTGGACTGCAGGATGTTGTCCCACGGACCTTCGACGGAAAACCCGCCGAAATGCAGGATGCCGTCGACGCCGTCACAGATCGCCTCGACCTGCGCGAAATCGGCGAGATCGGCCTGCTTGAACTTTTCGTCTGCGCCGAGATCGGCCGGCGTTTTCAGGTCGCTCAGCACCAGATCGGGATAAATCGGCGGCAGCAGTTTCCGTAAGCGCGTGCCGATTTCGCCGGAAGCGCCGGTCATCAATATGCGTGGCATTTCATCCCTCTTTTTAACAGCCGATTTGCGGTCGTCGGCCGGCGGTGATAGCAAACCAAATCGTGAGGAAACGCAACAACGAGAAACGTCATGCCTGATTCCACCGAACGCCCCGGCTGGCGGCCGGCGACGTATTATCCCGATCCGGCGATTCACGCGGTCGATCCGCGCTTCGAGAAATACTGGCTGAAACTGTCGGCGATCGAGCGGCTCGCGACCGGCCTGCGTTGGGGTGAGGGCCCGGTGTGGTTCGGCGATGGCCGTTATCTGTTGTGCAGCGACATTCCCAACAACCGCATCCTCAAATGGGAGGAGGAAACCGGCGCAGTCAGCATCTATCGCAAGCCGTCGAACTTCGCCAACGGCCATACCCGCGACCGCCAGGGCCGGCTTGTCGGCTGCGAGCATGGCGGACGCCGCGTTGTCAGAACCGAATATGACGGCTCGATCACGGTGCTGATGGATTCCTTTGAGGGCAAGCGGCTGAATTCGCCAAACGATGTGGTGGTGAAATCCGACGGCTCGATCTGGTTCACCGATCCGGTGTTCGGCCTGCTTGGCAACTATGAAGGCTACAAGGCCGAATCCGAGATCAACCCCAATGTCTATCGCATCGACGGCAACACCGGCCTCGCCACCATCGTCGCCGACGACGTGCTCGGCCCCAACGGGCTGTGCTTCTCGCCGGATGAGAAAATTCTCTATGTGGTGGAATCGCGCGGCGTGCCGAACCGGAAGATTCTCGCCTACGACATGAGCGCCGATGGCAAGACCATCTCCAACAAGCGCGTCCACATCGATGCCGGTCCCGGTACGCCCGACGGCATGCGCTGCGACATCGACGGCAATCTGTGGTGCGGCTGGGGCATGGGCGATCCGGAACTGGACGGCGTGTTCGTGTTCGCGCCCGACGGCGCCCAGATCGGCCGCATCGCGCTGCCGGAGCGCTGCGCCAATCTGTGCTTCGGCGGACTGAAGCGAAACCGGCTGTTCATGGCCTCGAGCCAGTCGATCTACGCGCTGTATGTCAATACGCAGGGCGCATTGGGGGGTTAAAGCGTCCGATACTTCTCAATCGCCTTGATATCCGGCTCGATCCCGAGTCCGGGCGCATCCGTCAGCACGATCTCGCCGTCCTTGATGTCAGCCACAGCTCCGCAAAAATCCTCGCGCAGTGGATTGTCATTGCAATCCATCTCCAGCAATCCGCCGCCGCGGGACGCCGCGAGCAGATGCGCCGATGCCAGCAGGCCGATACCGCCGCCAAGAAAATGCGGACAATAATATCGCTTCGACGCCAGCACATCGCGCGCGACGCCGAGGCAGCCGGTGATGCCGCCCCACTTGGCAGCGTCGGGCTGGACCACGGTCAGCGCGCCCTCCGTCAGTGCCGTCGCGAAATTTTCGTGGCCCGCGATGTTTTCGCCGCCGGCCAGCGGAATCGTAAGACGCTTCTGCAAGCTTCGCCATTCGCTCCACGGACGATCGGCGCGCAGCGGCTCTTCCAGCCAGGCGAGATCGAATTGTTCGAGCGCGGGCGCCAGTTGCAGCGCCTGTTCAAGCGACCAGCCCTGATTGACGTCGGCGGCGAGAAAGCCATCGCCTACCAGCCGCCGCAGCTCGTGAAGGTTGGCGCGATCCTTGCCGGCGTCGAAGCCGATCTTCAGTTTTAACGCCCGATGCCCTCGCCTCAGCGCCGCCTCGGCCTGCCCAACACTACCGGTCGGATTGATGCCGCTGGCGTAGACGCGCATGCAGCCTGACGTACCGCCGAGCAACCGCCACAGCGGCGTCTTCGCGCGTTTGGCGAACAAATCCCACAGCGCGATGTCGATGCCGGCGATGGTTTGCGCAAACGGACCGGGTTCGCCGGACTGAAGCGCCAGCACGGAGGTCGCGGCGCTGAGATGCTCGAACACGTCGGATGGATGCGTCACCGCGCGCCCGGCCAGCATCGGCGCCAGCATTTCATTGATGAGGCGGGCGCGGTGCTCGGCGCCGACCGACGGAAAATTGCACCACGATTCGCCCCAGCCGGTTTGGCCGTCACCGTCCTCGACGCGGACGAACAGCGCCGGCCGGTCGCGCATCTCGCCGAACGAGGTCACCACCGGCGTCGCCAGCGGATAGCGATAGCTGAAGGCTTCGATGCTGCGGATGGTGAAGGGAGAGGTCATGATCCAACCCCGTCGTCCCGGCGAACGCCGGGACCCATAACTACCGACGCCCGCGGCTTATCAGCAATCGTTGCAACATCGTACTTCAATTGAAACTCCAGCGGGTATGGGTCCCGGCGTTCGCCGGGACGACATAGGGTTTGTTGAACCGCTGGAAGAAACGCCGGAACGGAATTCGCATCCCGTCCCGGCGTCCGCATTTTGTCTTCAATCAGGCCGCGTTGAACCCCGCGATCGCCTTCACTTCCAGATACTCTTCCAGGCCGTACTTGCCCCACTCGCGGCCGTTGCCGGACTGCTTGTAGCCGCCGAACGGCGCGGTGCGGTCGTTGGGCACGCCGTTGAGGTTGACGTTGCCGGCCCTGATCTGGCGGCCGACCTTGCGCGCACTTTCGACCGTGCCCGCGGAGACGTAGCCCGCGAGCCCATAGGGCGTGTCGTTGGCGATCTTCACCGCATCCGCTTCGTCCTTGGCGCCGAGGATGGTGAGCACCGGCCCAAAGATTTCCTCGCGCGCGATGGTCATGTCGTTGGTGACGTCGGCGAAGATGGTGGGGCGCACATAAAAACCCTTGTTGACGCCTTCCGGCAGGCCGGGACCGCCGGTGACCAGCGTGGCGCCTTCCTCGATACCCTTCTGGATCAGCGTCTGGATCTTGTCCCACTGAATTCGCGAGACCACGGGCCCGATGTTGGTATCCGCGGCACGGGGGTCGCCGGCCTTGGTCTTGTCGGCGACGCCCTTGGCGATCGCGGCGACTTCCTTCATCTTCGACAGCGGCACGATCATCCGGCTCGGCGCGTTGCAGGACTGGCCGGAATTGACGAACATGTGCATCACGCCTCCGGTCACCGCTTTCGCAAGATCGGCGTCTTCCAGAATGATGTTCGGCGACTTGCCGCCCAATTCCTGGCTGACGCGCTTCACGCTCGGGGCTGCGCGCTTCGCAACATCGATGCCGGCGCGGGTCGAGCCGGTGAACGAGATCATGTCGATGTCCGGATGCTCGCTCATGGCAGCACCCACTTCAGGGCCGAGGCCGTTGACCAGGTTGAACACGCCCTTGGGCACGCCGGCTTCGTGCAGGATTTCCGCGAAGATCAGCGCCGACGATGGCGTGAATTCCGACGGCTTCAAAATCATGGTGCAGCCGGCGGCGAGCGCGGGCGCAACCTTGCAGGCGATCTGGTTCAGCGGCCAGTTCCACGGCGTGATCATGCCGATGACGCCGACGGGCTCGCGCACCACCACGGCGGAGCCGAGCGGTTCCTCGAAATGATAGTTCTTCAGCACTTCCAGCGTGGACATGATGTGGCCGAGGCCGGCGCCGGCCTGCATCTTCTCCGCCATCGGCAGCGGCGCGCCCATCTCGTCAGAGACCGCGGCGCCAATGTCCTTCATGCGGGTCTTGTAGACCTCGACGATCTTGGAAAGCAGCGCGACGCGCTCCTCGCGGCTGGTCTGCGAATAGGTTGCGAACGCGCGCTTGGCGGCGGCCACGGCCTTGTCGACATCGGCCTTGGAGCCGAGCGCAACCTCATACATCGCTTCTTCGGTCGCAGGATTGACGACGGGCGTGGACTTCTTGACGGCGGGATCGACCCAGGCGCCATCGATGTAGAATTGCATGCGGTTGACCATCGTGAACCTCGTTATTTTTGCAGACGGATGAAGGGAACGGAGCGTTTCCGCAAGCATCCTTGCACGAAAGCGCCGGGAAATGAACCCGCCACGCGCGGGGCCGCATTGCGGCTGATGCGGCATATAAGGTCTGTCATGTGGGGTAAGCAAGGCCGGCTGTCGTCCCCGCTTTCGCGCCCCGGACGCAGCGCAGCTCATTTGTCATACCCGCGCATGCGGGGACCCATAACCGCCGATGCTAATTGTAACGCACGGAGCGGAGCACGTGCCCCGGACGCAGCGCAGCGCGTAGCCCTTGCGTAGCGGTGCGCTGCAGAGCCGGGGTCCCGGTGACGACTTGAGAACCGGGGTCCCGGTTCTGCGAAGCAGCGTGAAGAACGCTGCATCGCGCCCGGGACACGAGAGCGCGAATTTCTGATCCCAGATTCAAACAGCCACGCGTCTTCGTTCTCGCGCCGCCGCGCGAGGTGAGCTTTTGGTTTATCTCCCCTCGACGATGAGGGGAGACGGAACGCCGAAAGGCGTACCTTAGGTCAACGGCCGCGGCTTATTTCCCGGATCGCCGGAAAACAGAGGCACACGGCAACGCCTCTCGACGTTCCGCCGCGGCGACTTCTTCGACCCTGGGGCCTAACTTCCGGGCACCGGCGCGAGCAAGCTCGCTGATCCAGGCAGGTTTCCCCACCCTTCGCCAGCACCCGTCCAGCCATTTAAGGCAGAGCCCCGTAGTGGGCCCGGACGGCTACCCAAGGCCCCCCGATGCCATGTGTGCGAGACACAGCCGCAGGCGCCGCATCCGGCTGGTTTGGGTTACCCCTTGCCAGCCAAGCTTTCGCTCTGTCCCACTTCAGTAACGCCTCTAGAAGCGCCCCCTCATGGACAGGACGCGATCAACATAAATGAGGTTCTGGGGACGGGGATAACTATCCCTCAAAATTTAATGTTGATGAACGAAAAATCTTTTCGTCGTCCCAGCGAACGCCGGGACGACAAAAGCAATCACACCGCCATCTTGCGATGCCGTACCGGCGCGCCTGAGGTGAGGCTTTCCGCCGCGTCGATGATGGCATTGGCGTCCATGCCGTGATGCTTGTAAAGATCGTCGATGGTGCCGGTCTGGCCGAAATGCTCGACGCCGAGCGCTTCCAAGCGATGTCCGCGCACGCTGCCGAGCCAGCCCAGCGTCGCCGGATGGCCATCGATTACAGTGACGATACCGCAATCGCGTGGCAGCGGCGCCAGCAGCTTTTCAATATGGCTGGTGTGCTTCGACCCGCGGTTATCGCGGCGAATTTTGCGCGCGGCGGTCCAGCCCGCGTGCAGCCGATCGGCGGATGTGATTGCGAGCAGGCCGACATCGCGGCGGCTTTCGCCCAACAGGCCGATGGCTTCGATCGCCTCGGGCGCAACGGCTCCCGTGTAGGCGATCACCACTTCCGCATTCGGTCCCGGCTTGCGCAGCCAATAGGCGCCGTCGGTAATGCCTTTCTGCAAATCCGGCGTCATCATCCGCTGCGGCTGATCGATGCTGCGGGTCGAGAGCCGTAAGTAAACCGAACCGCCGCTGCGCATGCCGCTCTGCTCGTCGCCCTCGTCCGTCAACTCGCGCTGCATGTGGGCAAAGCCCCAGCCCATGATGACGGCGAGTTCATCGACAAAGGCCGGCTCGAACGCGGCGAGGCCGTCCTGCGCGATGCCGATCAAGGGCGTCGCGATCGACTGGTGCGCGCCGCCTTCGGGTGCCAGCGTAATACCGGACGGCGTCGCCGCCACCATGAAGCGCGCGTCCTGATAGCAGGCATAATTCAGCGCATCGAGGCCGCGCTGAATGAACGGATCGTACAAGGTGGCGATCGGAAGCAGCCGCGCGCCGTTGATGGAATGCGACAACCCCAGCGCCGACATCAGGATGAACAGGTTCATCTCGGCGATGCCGAGTTCGATGTGCTGGCCTTTTGGCGAGAAATCCCAGTTGAAGGTCGAGGGGATTTTTTCTTTGCGAAACAGGTCGGCAGTTTCCGCCTTGGCAAACAGCCCGCGCCGGTTGACCCAGGCGCCGAGATTGGTCGAGACGGTCACGTCGGGCGACGCGGTGACGATCCGCGACGCCAGTTCGGTGTCGCCGCGCGCGAGTTCGTTGAGCACGAGCCCAAAGCCTTGCTGGGTCGACATCTGCGGCGACGGCGAGAACGCCAGCCGCTGCGGCACGTCGATCACGGGCGCAGTCAACCGGCGGCGGCCTTCGCGATTGAACGGCGCGTCCTTCAGAAACGCCTCAAGCGCCGAGGTCTGCTGCGGCAATCCTTCGAACTTCTCCCATTCGTGACCCGGCCGGATATTCTGCGACGATCGCCATTTCTCCATCTGGGTCGGCGTCATCAATCCGGCGTGGTTGTCCTTGTGGCCCTGGAACGGCAGGCCGACGCCCTTGATCGTATACGCGATGAAGCACACCGGACGATCGTGATCGATCGTCTCGAACGCTTCGATCATGCTGGCCATGTCATGGCCGCCGAGATTGGACATCAGCGCCAGCAATTCGTCGTCGCTGCGCCGCTCGATCAGGGCGGACACCTCGCCCTGATCGCCGATCTCGTCGCGCAGGCGTTTGCGAAACGCGGCGCCGCCCTGGAAGCACAGCGCCGCATACATCTGGTTCGGGCAGGAATCGATCCAGCGCCGCAGCGCCTCGCCGCCGGGTTCGGCGAATGCGTCCTGCATCAGGCGGCCGTATTTCACGATCACCACGTCCCAGCCGAAATTGCGGAACATGGATTCGAATTTTTCCCACAGCCCCTCGCGCACCACGGCGTCGAGGCTCTGCCGATTATAATCGACGATCCACCAGGTGTTGCGCAGGCCGTGCTTCCAGCCTTCCAGCAGCGCCTCGAAAATGTTGCCCTCGTCCATCTCGGCGTCGCCGACCAGCGAAATCATCCGCCCTTCGGGGCGGTCCTTCATCCAGCCATGCGCGGTGACGTAATCTTGCACCAGCGAAGAGAACAATGTCTGCGCGACACCGAGCCCGACCGAGCCGGTGGAGAAATCGACGTCGTCGATGTCCTTGGTACGCGACGGATAGGACTGCGCGCCTTTAAAGCCGCGGAAATTTTCCAGTTTTTCGCGGGTCTGATGGCCGAACAGATACTGAATCGCGTGAAACACCGGACTGGCATGCGGCTTCACCGCGACGCGGTCCTCCGGCTTCAGCACCGAAAAATACAGCGCCGACATGATCGTCACCAGCGATGCCGATGAGGCCTGATGGCCGCCGACCTTCAAGCCATCGCTGTTGGGCCTGACGTGATTGGCGTGATGGATGGTCCATGACGACAGCCACAGCACCTTGCGCGCAAGCGCGGACAACATTTCAAGACGTGAGGATTCGATCGCCATGGCGTTGCTCCGGGCAGCCAAGTTTTGCCCGATGTTAGCCGCCACGCCGCCGCGAAAAATCTCAAATTATTGGGACATGCCGTATATTATTGGGATAGCATCCCAATTCAAAGGCTAATTACCCGGATTTATCCCAATGCAGGCCCTCGACGCCATCGACCGCAAAATTCTCGCCATTTTACAATCCGACAGCCGCACCACCATGCAAGAACTCGCCGACAAGGTCGGGTTGTCGATCTCGCCGTGCCATCGCCGCGTGAAATTGCTGGAAGAGCGCGGCGTGATCACGCGCTATATCGCCATGGTCGACCAGAAATCGCTCGGGCTACATGTCAGCGTCTTCATCTCGATCAAGCTGACGCGGCAGAAGGAGGAAGACCTCGACCGTTTTGCGAAAGCGATTTCGAAATGGGAAGAAGTTCTGGAATGCTACCTGATGACCGGCAACCGCGATTATCTGCTGCGCGTCGTCGCCGCCGACCTGTCGTCGTATGAGGCATTCCTGAAAAACAAGCTGACCCGGCTCGACGGCATCGCCTCGATCGAGTCGAGTTTTGCATTGAGCCAGGTGAAATATTCGATCGCGCTGCCGGTGTAGCTCCACGTCATTGCGAGCGCAGCGAAGCAATCCAGAGGACGCGAGCCGCAGACTGGATTGCTTCGTCGCTGCGCTCCTCGCAATGACGGCTTTCACCTTCACCGCCTAGCCTGAAGCCGCGTCAACTCCGCCAGCATCTCCGCCCGGCCCGGCGAATCCCGATAGGCGTTCACCAGCGCGATCGCTTCATTCAATTCCGGCTCCGCCTCGCAGCCATGCCCGGCCAGCCAGATCAGGTCCGGCAACTGTTCGCCGTTGCCGAGCCGCTCCAGCAATTCGGAGTAAGGCCGCGGCTCGTCGTTAGGACCGGGCCGATAGACTTTCGTGAACTGACTGTGCAATTCACTGAGTGCATTCGCGCATAGTGGCGGCGTCGCCTCGAGATCCAGCGCAGTGAGCACTCGCAGCAGCTTCCACCGGCTTTCCTCGTCGTATCTGTCGCGCAATATATCGACCGCGTCGGCGGTGCGATGATCCAGCGCACGGGCGCCGGCCAGCGCGCGATCGCGCAAATCCTTGTCGTCGGAAAAATGGAGCCAACCCTTCAGGTGCGACTTTGGGCCCAGCATCGAAAACCGCTCGGGGCGCTCGCGCAGCGTTCGGCCCAACTCCTTGGGATCGCGCAACTCGGCGAGACGATAGACGTCGAAATTGAAGTCGCGGTAGTCCTTGGCCATGGATTCCCACGCAATCGACTCCGCGTCGCAGGAGCAGTCATAGCCGACCAGCCAGCTCATGCCGGCGACGGCGTCCGCCGCCTGCCCCGCGATGTCGCGATAGGGTCTGCTGTTCGCCGTCTTGAGCACGAGCGGTTCGACCTGCCTGAGCAGCAGGCGGCGCGCCTTGTCGCACAGCGCCGGCGTCGGATCGAGATCGAAGAACCCGAGATACGCAATCGGAAAGTCGCCGCGATCCAGCATGGTCTCCGCCTGGCCCTGGCGCTGCTCGAGGCTGCGGATGCTGTCGAGCACTTTTGCCCGCTTGGTGTCGTCGCGGGTGTCGAGAAACGGCGTCCACTCCCACATCGGGGCGCCGGCCGGCACGCGCGCGAGGTCCGCGTCGTATTTCTCCAGCCGCGCGGTTTCGGCAGTGTCCACAGCCCTGCGCATCAGCGACAGCGGCTGGATCAGGACGCAAACCGCCAGCATCATCGCCGGAAGCGCGGCGAGCGCAATGCTCGCCATCCGGCTACGCAACGCAAGGAAACACCAGATTACGACAAGCGGCGGAATGGCCGCCGGAATCACGATCGGCCAAAGATGCGGCGACAGGTGTGCGCGCGCGAGCAAATCCGCGGCGGCCATGGCGACGAAGCCGGAAGCGGGAACGATGACCAGCGCCGCGGCCGCCGCGGCTTTCGGCGCCGCGCCCTTGATGCCGGCGATGACAGTCATGATCGTGAGCAACGACCACAGCACAATAATCTGGATCGCAGCGTAGGCTTCGCCGATGGCATTGCCCGCCGCGTCGCTGTTGCCGAGGCTGGCAAGCGTCGCCAGCGACAACACCCAGAGCGGAGCGATCAAGGCGCTGAGGACGATGGCGCCGGTGATCGCACCGCTCGACGGTTTCGTGGGCGTGGTTTGATTCATCGGCTGGCTATCTCCGCCAGCCGCCACACGCCGAGGCTCTTGTCGCGCCAGCCGCCGCCGGCCTCGGTGCAGTTCTCGTTCAGCAATTCGACCGGCATCTCCCAATCGAACGGCGCACGCTCGAAATTCAGCGCGCGCCAGTCGCCGTCCTCGCAGTCCTGATTGGTCTGCCACTCCGGAAACGTGGTCGTGATCAGCCAGGTCGCGCCCGAGCGGCGGAAATTCGCAACCGCGCGTTCGATGTTCGCGAATGACAAATGCACCAGGCAGTCGCGGCACAGGATGGCATCGCATCGCGGCAACGAATCCCGCGTGATATCGGCGAGACGATAGTCGCCGCCGATATCACCTGCGGCGGCGCGGGCTTGCAGGCGTTCGACCAGCGCCGGCACGATATCGACGCCGACGTAGTGCACGCCCAAACTCGCCGCGTTGATCCAGCCGGCGTCGCCGCAGGGCGCGTCGAGCAGCGAGGTAATTCCAAGCTTGGCCAGCAGCCGCGGCAATTCTATCCGCAACACCGCTGTTGCATCCGGCTCGGAGCCGAGGCCCGAGGTGGATGCGGCAGCACCCCACAGGTTGCTGTCGTGAATGCGCTGAAAACGCTGCGCCAAGTCGAGACCGGTAAACGATATTCGATCCGCGGCAAAGCGCTGATGCGCGAGCACGGGCGGACGATCGGAATCATCAACGGCCATCGCTATGTCTCGTCATTCGGCGGACCGTCCGCGCAGCCACGCCAGCACAGGTGCATTGATCTCGTCCGGATAGGTATGGCTGAGATCGTCAAGCTCGCGATAGACGACCTCAGCGCCGGAAGCTGCGAGCATGGCGTGCGTCTGCCGCGCCACTTGAACCGGAAACATCCAGTCCAGCGCACCGTGCACGAGATAGACCGGCAATCCGCGCAGCCGATCCGGCGACGCCATCTCCGCCATCAGCGGATGAAACGTCGCCGAGACCGGCGCCAGATGCGTGAAGGGCGAGGCATCCTCCAATCCGGTGACGTAGCAGAAGGTGCCGCCGTCGCTCATTCCGGTCAGCAGCATGCGGGTTGCGTCGATATTCCAGCGGCTTGTTACGGCGTCGAGGATGCGGACAAAATTCGGCGTGTCGGTGTCCTCGCCCATCAGCGCCCAGGTCGGCCCGGTCGCGGTGGGCGCGACAAGAATCGCACCGTGGCTGCGCGCGTCGCGCAACCAGGTCCAGAGAAAATTGCGGCCGTTGCCGCTGCCGCCATGCAGCGCCATCACCAGCGGCCATGCGCGATCGGGCGTATAATATTCCGGCACATAGAGCGAATAACCGCCGCGGCTGCCGGGCTCGTTGCCGGCATGCATGACACCGGTATCGTCATGTGCCGGTGCGGCGAAACGCGCCGACGTCTCGGCATCGTCGCGCAGCGCGGGGTCGAGAAAGTAGTTGTTGATCGCAGGCACCGCGCGCGCCAACGGATACAGCGCTTCCCTGGCGCGCGGCATGTATCGCAACGCGCGGAATACAGCGCGAATACCATCGGCCTGCTCAGGCGCGCTGCGCAAGCCGTCGAACGCCGCGAGCACCGCATCGGCCGCGGTATCCAGTTGCTTGCGCACGCCGGCCAGTTCGTCCGGCCAGCCATCGAGCCGCCCGCGCGCCGCGCGCAAATCTTCATCCGGCGTACCGGCGGCGTCCATCACCGCGCCAAAATCCGGCGGATGGAAATGGCGCGCGACAAAGCCGAGCATTTCCAGCGATCGCAGCAGCGGCGGCAACAGGGTCGCGAGGTGTTCGGTCGCAGTGTCGGTCATGGTGCTCGCAATCAGGGCTACAGATACGCCGTATAGGAGCTAATCCATATCATAACCCGCAACCCGATGGCCGGAAGCCTTCAGCAGCCGCGACGTTGCAGTTCGAAAGCTGTCTACTGGCCGAAAGACAGCGGTCCGTCTATTATTAACGGAGCGCCGGCGCCTGCTTTCTTTGCCGGCATGACACCAGGCTGAATCCAATGCCGGAGATACCAACCGTCACTCAGCTATCGCATGTCATCTCGCAGGCGATAGCGCCCGCGTTCATCCTGGCAGCGTTGGCGGGCTTTATCGGGGTCCTGATCACCCGCCTTAACCGGATCGTCGACCGAACCATCGCGCTGAACGCGATTCCCGACGACGACGCCGTCAAATCCCGGCTCAAGGCCGATCTTCCTCGTCTGCTGCGACGAGCGGCGATGATCAACAGGGCCGTGTTCTGGGCCGTGATCGCCAGCATCGCGATAACGCTTCTGGTGATCGTCGCCTTCGTGAGCGCTTTCTTTCAAATCGAGCACGAGCGCGGCGTCGCCGTTCTGTTTATCGTCTCGTTCGCGGCCTTCACTGTCGCGCTGATCGACTTTGCACGCGAGGTAAGGATCGCGCTAACCGAGTACGACCACTACGGTTGACGACGGCGCGACAGGTTACGCGTTCGGCGACGGTTCAGCCGCGACCGGCACTCGCAGCCTCCGGATGCGCTCGCGGTGCGCGGTGTAAAGTCCGCTGGCGACGATCACGGCGGCGCCGGTAATGGTCCAGATATCCGGGACCTCGCCGAAAACAAAAAACCCGAGGATGCTGACCCACACCAGCTGGGTATATGAAAACGGCGCCAGCACCGATGCATCGGCGTAGCGGAACGCCAGCACCACGATCCACTGTCCCGCCGTCGATGCGATGCCGATGAATATTCCGAACAGGATGTCGTGCCAGCTCGGCGTCACCCATACGAACGGCACCAGCGCCGACAGGATGCACACGCCGGTAATGGCGGAATAGGTCATGGTGGTGATGGCGCGTTCCCTGCCGCTCATCATGCGCGTCATGATCAAGGTGCAGGCCCAGGCCAGCGCCGAGACGATCGGAAAGAATGCGGCGGGGTGAAACGCGCTGGAGCCCGGCCGCAGGATGATCAGCACGCCGATCAGCCCGGCGATCGTCGCCAGCCAGCGCCGGACGCCGACCCTCTCGCCG
>Ga0193726_1001229_pt1 | contig 21094 bp, 17 predicted proteins | sample H2c1metaG_FD_144928 | JGI IMG/M metagenome (GOLD analysis project Ga0193726, IMG submission 144928) | Soil microbial communities from a riparian zone of the East river system, Colorado, United States - H2c1 | ecosystem: Environmental > Terrestrial > Soil > Riparian zone | place: USA: East River... | reverse complement strand
GAATCCTTCTTCCGTATAACCGGGAGTCCCAAGATACTTTTCCTTATTCAGCAAATAATTCTCAATCACCAGTCCAGCCTGCGGATCAAAATATGTTCCGCGCTCAGCCAGCACGCGCAAATCGTCATCAGACGAAAGTGTTCCATGCTCAACTTCCGTGCAACCCGCCAGTGATGCCGCGCGCACCGCTTCCTTATAAGCATGCACAATCGTCCGCAGACCGATCTTCTTTGCTTCATCGCACGCCGCGTTCAATTGTTCCTGCGATATCGTCATTCCTCCGCCTTGACGAATGCTGGCCGACGCGAAAATCTTAATTAAATCCGCACCCGCATCTTTCTGTTTCCTTATATACGCGCGGATTTCCTCCGGCGTTCCGGTTCGTTCGCCGCGTCCTTGCAGGGGTTCAACCGCAGTAAGAATTCGCGGCCCAACTAAAATTCCTTTCGCGATCGCATCGCGCAAGGGCACATCATTCGGCGCGCCCACACTTTGCACGGTCGTAAATCCCGCCATCAAAGTTACAAATGCGTTTGACGCCGCTTGATACGCATCCGCCTGCGTCGTGCCGCCCGTACCCGCGTTTTTCCCATCCGGGCCAAAACTCCACGTGATATGAACGTGCGCGTCGATCCATCCCGGCAGCACCGTCAGCGTGCCCAAGTCGTAGTCAACCGGCCCGGCCTTTGGATCGATTGCAACAATCTTGGATCCTTCAACGACAATCCGCGTGTCATGCAGCACATGTCCGCGTCCATCCAGAATCGTGCGCGCAGCAATCACAATGCGCTTCTGCGACGTCAATGAAGTTTGCGCGCGCCCGAATGGCGCAAGTAAAATCAACGCGACCGCAAAAACTAATGCGCCTGCCAAGCTTAATTTCGTCATCACTCGAAAATTCATTCGCATAAAAATTCCTTCCGTACCACTCACGAACGCAGCTATTGCGGGAATCCCATTTTGCGTATCAGCTCTGCATAACGCGGATCAGATCGCAGAGAATCAAACAAGAAGTCGGTCCGAATACCAAAAAGCAAAGTGTCGCGTTCCTGATACGCAATGTTCAGCCACTCGAACGCGTGATCTTTGTCTCCTAGATCTGCGTATATCTCCGCAATGCCATTAGGAGAAATGTAGTAGCTCTTCCCTTTGCGCAGCGCGAGCGAAACCTCAAGTCCCTTGCGCTCAGCATTCACCCATCCTCCGGAACGGAAGCCGATGTCTAGGGCGTTGACGACTTCCGAGAAATCCTTATTGTCTTCTATTTGAGCGGCGATCTTGAGTTCCTGAATCGCTTCCGCATATCTGTGGCGGGCCTGATATGAAGTTGCTAGTTGAGTGTGGCCGGCGGCAAACATGGGATTGTCAGCGATGAGTTTCTGAAAGATCTCGATCGATTTATCAATCTGGCGCGCCGTGAAATAAACGCTGCCCTGCGCCATGCCCATAACCGGCGATAACGGATCAAGTTGACGCGCCCGGTTCACTTCATCGATGGCCTCCTGATCATGGCCACCGATTACCGAAAGATCCTGAGCAAACCACTGATGCGCGGTAGCGTCACTGGGATCGAGCGCAAGCGCCTTTCTAAAATCAGCTTCGCCGCCGGCGAAATCCCAGTTGTATTCCATTTTGTTTGACGCAAGTACCGCGCGCGGATGCGCGAGTGTGGGATCGAGTTCCAGTGCCTTCTCTGCGGCGGCATTGGATTTGGGCATCGTGTCATTCGGTTCGCCGCCCTCGTCGCCCAACACTTCGTAAGCGTCCGCCAAACCTGAATACGCAAGCGCATAGGAAGGATCTTTATCAATCGCCTGATTGAAATAGGAAATCGCAGCCTTTACATCCGCGGGCGTTCGCTTGTTCCAGGAATAGCGGCCTTTCACGTAAAGTTGATAAGCCTCTGGATTCTGCGTGCCTTGTTTTGTGACCTGCTGTTTTTCCGCTCCACTTAATTTTGATCGCAGCTTTTCCGCAATGTCGCCGGAGATTTTTTGCTGAAGCGCAAGAATGTCCGAAGAATTGCTTTCGTAATGCTCGCCCCAGATTTCTGAATTGTCCTTGGCGTTGGTGAGGTCCGCGCTCACTTGAAGTATCGATCCGTGTTGCACAATTCGGCCGGTCAGCAGCGCATCAACCGTCAATTCCTTTCCGATTTTCTGCGCGTCAACATCTTTCCCCTTATAGCGGAACACAGAATTGCGGGACATAACCCTCAACTCCGGCACGTGTACCAGGCTGTCGATCAATGATTCCGTCAGACCATCGCTCAGAAACTCTGTGTCCGCGTTTCCGCCGGCCGTCGAGAATGGAATTACGGCGATGGATCCGATTTGCGGCGCGCTCGACCTGCCGCGCCAATACCAAATTCCAGCAGCCGCGAGCGCGGCGAACAATATGACGGCCGCAACGATTCCGTATTTACCGGCCGAACTCTTTTGAATTGCAGCGGGCGATAGCGCCGCTGATTTTCCCGATTCACTATCGCGCGTGGCCCGCCGCGAATCTTCGCGCAAATCGCTGGCGGATGCTGCCGCATCTGAACTCATCTGCGTCGGCTGAATCACCGGAGAAGAAACCACTGCCGCGCCAGTAGCTGAAGTTCTTCCCGAATCAATCTCGCGCTTCAACCGCTTCAGGTCCGCGCGCATTTCCGAAGCGATCTGGTAGCGCAGATCGCGATCCTTCTCCAGCGCTTTATTAATGATTCGTTCCAGCTCCGCGGGCAAATCCGGATTCAGCCGCACCGGCGTCGTTGGTGCGCGATTCAGGATAGCGTCAAAAATTACGGCCGAAGTGTTGCCGATGAACGGCTGCCGGCCCGTTGCTACCTCGTAGATCACCGCGCCGAAAGAAAAAAGATCTGTGCGCGCGTCCAGTTCTTCGCCGCGCGCTTGTTCTGGTGACATATACGCCACGGTTCCCAGCGCTGTTCCCGGACTGGTCAGATGCGCTGGATCTATTGCCGCCGTCGCCAGAGTTATTCCGTCCGGTTCCAACCGTTGCGATGGTTGACCCGTAACTTTTGCCAAACCGAAGTCCAGAATCTTCGCCTGTCCGCGCTTGGTGATAAATAAATTTGCCGGCTTCACATCGCGATGAACAATTCCCGCCGTGTGCGCCACGTCCAGCGCGTCGGCAATCTGCGCCGCGAATTCCACCAACTGCTCCACAGACATCGCCTTCCCTTCAATGCGGTACTTCAGCGTGCTGCCTTCCAAATATTCCATCACGATGAAATGTCGATCCTGATCCTTGCCGATGTCATAAATCGTGCAAATGTTTGGATGGTTCAGCGCAGACGCCGCCTGCGCTTCACGTCGAAAACGCTCCAGCGCTTGCGGATCTTTCGCTACTTCATCAGGCAGGAATTTCAGGGCAACGAATCGATGCAGCCGGGTGTCTTCAGCCTTGTAGACCACACCCATGCCACCGCCGCCCAACTTTTCCACGACGCGGTAATGCGAAATGACTTGGTCGATCATTCAGAATTGGTCGTTCACACAGAATCACTCGTTCATGTAGAAAACGCGCGGCCTTCAGCCGCCCCATATTAAGGGCAGCCCGTGCGTGCGTCAACGAACTACGGCGCTGACCTCGGCTCGAATTTATTTGGCAGGATTGGAACTTTGTTTGCGCCTGGCGTATTTCCATTTGCTTTGCGATTTTCACCAAACGGCGCAATCCGAAAATGTGTGCTAAACCCGACAGACTACCCAAACCCGCGCACTTAGAATTGGTATCATGAATAAATATCGCCTTATTCCGTTTTCGGCTCTAGTGATTGGTCTTGCAATGTTGTCATCAATCGCGAGCGCGCAGTCGTTGCCGCTCGCCGCGGTTCCGCCAACAGCCGCTCCCGCTTCGCGATCATCTTCAATCGTAAGCGAACCAAATCCACTTCTCGCATACGCGCGCCCTTCCGGACATGAAAAATTTCGACAGTATAGATTCGACGCGTTCGGTCCGTACGCGTTTGCGAAAGCCATCGCCGCCGGAGGATATCAACAAGCAAGCGGCGCGCCTCCGGAATGGGGCACTGGGATCGCGAGCTTCGGCGTTCGCGTCGCAAGCAATTTCGGGATTCAGGTCATCACCACCAGCGCGCGTTACGGAATGGCGCAGGTTCTTCACGAAGACGCCGCATATTATCGCTGCGACTGCACAGGGTTTCTGCACCGCGTTCGTCACGCGCTGGTTTCCACCGTTACCGCGCGCCACGGCGAAGACGGTCACACTTATTTTTCCATCTCAGGACTTGCCTCGCCCTACGTCGGAACATTGACGGCGATGGCGTGGTATCCCGAGCGCTACGGTTACAAAGACGCTCTTCGCATGGGTAATTACAATTTGGCCGGTCAGGCCGCTGGAAATCTCGCGCTTGAATTTATTTACGGCGGACCTCACACCATGTTCAGCAACATCCGGCATTCCAAATCACAGGGCGGCACGCAACCGGATCCAAATCCGTAACTGGAAATTGATCTTCCGCCGCTCACCAAATCCGTCGACGAACTACAAATCAATCTGAATCGCGCGGCCACTTTCCGGCCAGCGAACGCGATCGCTCATTCCGGCATCTGCAAACGCTTGTTCGATTTCCTTCCGGCCTTCGGAAAAATGCGCCCATCCCTCAAAATGCAGCGGCACAATCGTTGCGCCGGCGAATGCGCGCGCAGTTTCCACTGCTTCGCTCGCCGTCATCGTCAAATGGAAAGGGCCAACTTGCGGCACAGTCGCCGCGCCAAGATTTAGAATCGCCGCGCGAACCGGGAAACGCCGCGCTATCTCGGCAACGCCTTCGTACCACACGGTGTCGCCAGAAAAATAAAAACTGCTCTCCAGAGTGTCAACAATCGAAACAACAAATCCAATTACCGGCCAGCGATCGTGATCGGCCGGTCCGTGCCGCGCCGGTGCAGCAACAATTCGCACCAAGCTTCCACCCTCGGTCGAAACATCAGTGCCCTGCCACGGTTCCAGTCCAATGCTGTTTCCGCCCAGCCGCTCGGCCCCAGCCTTCGTGGTGATCACGCGTTTCGTTTTGGAAAGCAGCGCACGTCCAGCGCGATCAAGATTGTCAGCATGATGGTCATGGCTCAGCAAAACATAATCCACCGGACCGATACTTTCCGCGCTAATCGCCGGACCGCTCACTTTGTGCAGCGTCACCGGACCCGTCGGATAATCTCCGCCAGCCGGATCAAATGTCGGGTCAGTAAGGAATCGCACCCCGCCAAATTCCAGCAGAGCAGTCGGTCCGCCGATGTAAGTTAGCAAAAGAGAATTTTGGGCCATGTATTTTCCTTGGGCGAGGTTCTATCGCATTGTGCCTCGCTGAAAAATCTTAGGCCGAGACGCCGACACTCTTCAATTTATTTTTCTCGTCAACCGGCAGCACTGACCCCTCCGCCAGCCGCGCCGCGCTTTCAATATCGTGCGACGGCAAATAAACCAACGGCATCTCTCTTGCGAGCGCCACAATATTGTTCATCGTGCCGCGCGAAATTTCTTCATTCGGACTCACGCCATCCACTTTATCCGCAAGCAAATGACTCTGGTCATAGCTCGCGTCCCCGGCAAGCAAATAATTTGTCGTTCCGCACACCACCGCCGAAACATGATTCGGCGTATGCCCCGGCGTCGGAAGAATCAGCACATCGCCTTTTTTCGTCAGCGACATGCTCTCTTGAAACGGCCCAAACGCTTTTTTCTCGAATCGAATCGGCTCTGGCGTCCACCATTTCGGCCAGCGATGAGGCAAATAGCCCTGCAATTTTCCGCCGAATCCACTCGCCCGTTTTAATTCTCCATCGGCAACCCATGTTTTGCTTCCTGAAAGATGCACCAACCCTCCCGCGTGGTCCGTATGCAAATGCGTGATCACTACTTGGCGCACATCTCTATCGCGAATTCCCATCGCGTGAAGTTGCGGGCCAATTTCCTCTTCAGGATGCACGGAAAACAGCGCCGCCCGCCGAAAGAATGGATGCCATGGCGGGTGATATCCCTTCTCATGCACGCGAGAAGTTTCGCCGGTATCCACCAGAATAATTCCCTCTTCATGGTCGATCACCCAGGCGTAAATCGGCAGCCAGTCCGACCAGCCTTCGTCGAACAATATGTTCGCCGTCCGGGCAAGACCCTTGCCGCGTCCTTCGATCTGCGCCAGCTTCACTTTCACCAACCCTGTGCGAATTGCGTGAATCTTTGTCATTTCATTTCCCCTTCCAGATTTGCTCCAAGCGTTCCAGATAGTTAGCATTCGCTAACTAAGCAATCAAAAAAATATTATGCGGCCACCATTCGCATCAACAATGTTTCCAGCGCCGCTAAAACTCCGCGCGCCGGTTTCCCGGTTTTCGACTCCGCAAAATCCCCAAAATAACGAACCCGCGCAAATTGCTGAAGCGTCCCCACCCATGCCGCCGTCAACAGTCCGCTATCAATCGTCTTCGTGACGGCTCCTTCCCCCTGACCCGACTCCAGCAGCATCTTCACTTCGCCCAGAATGGAATGCTTTCGTACTTCCAGTGGCATGCGCGGCCAGAAATGCCGCAGGTTGTCCTGCACAAAAAGAACGGCGTCCTGATCTTGCTCCAGTGCGGCCATATACGCGCCGAATACGGCATGCTGCTTAGTACCGAAATTCCCCTCAGATCGCGCCGCACGCGAAATCAAATGAAAAAGCTCCAAATAACAACGCTCGAACAGATAAGCCGCTAACGCATCCTTGCTCGGAAAATGTTTGAACAGCGCCGGATTGCTGAATCCCGATACCTTCGCAATATCGCGAACGCTCGTTTCGCAGAGACCGTCCTTCACAAATAGCTTCAGCGCCGCCACCAATATTTTGTGCTTGGCGGGAGCATCGTTGGGCAACACGTAAAACGGTTTGCGCGTCGCTTTCATCGTGGCCTCTTTTATTTCTGAGTCATAGGTTAGCAAACGCTAACTTAATTGTCAAGCGAAATCGGGCCAAGAACCATGTTAGCCTTCGCATTGATGAGGCTCTGGTCCCTGCATCCGTCGCATCTCGACCGTATGGGGTTAGTTGCGTTATGGCGCGAAGGCCTGCTCGCCCAAAAAGTTCTACGCGGAAAAACCAGGGGCTACCGTTTTCATCCGCAACTCAACCGATTCCGTGCCGCAAAAAATCCTGTCAGCGCGATTGGAACCTACTTGTGGGCCGTTGCAGATGAGGCGAAGTCCCGCGGCTATAACTTCGACATTTCGAAAATTATCTCGCGCTCGCGCCGTATGCGCATTTCAGTCACTACCGGCCAATTGAAATTTGAACGCAAACATTTAGGCCACAAACTTCAAATTCGCGATCCCGCGAAAGCCCGCATCTTGAAAAAGACAAAACTCGCGCCTCATCCGTTGATGCGCATCGTCGCAGGCGAAATCGAGCCCTGGGAAATTCGTTAAAGCAACGCGATTGCGGCTCGATGCCAGCAAGAATAAACTGTCTTTCATGAGCAAGACCGCTCTGCTACTTTGCTTGCTAACTATCATTGGACTCCGCGAAGTTAGCTCTGAGCCAACGCAAAGCGATGTCGTCCTGACTTCGCTGGCTAATCCTGTCTATCCTCAATTGGCGAAGCAAGCTAGAGTCGCGGGCGATGTGGAATTGAACCTTAGCGTTCGAGAGGACGGAACCCTCGAATCGGCAGAAGTGATCAGCGGACCAATTATGCTGAGACAGGCTGCGTTGGACAGCGTGCACCAATCGCACTTTGAATGTCGAGAATGCGGCGAGAATCCAATTTCCTATCGAATCGTGTATAGCTTCCAGCTTGCAGCCCCCGAATACGGCACTGGTTGCGTATTAAAACTCGGCGCGACATACCCTCAATTTATCCAAGAGCAGAACCACATAATCGTGATTGATCAGGCCGCCGGGATTCGCGATCCACTCGGGCACGTCACAAGGGCTCGTTCTGTGAAATGTCTTTTCTTGTGGAGATGCGGTGGTTATAGATATCCGCTTTAGCAAAAACGATGTTGATCGATTGTTCGTTGCAAAATACCTAAGAGTTGTTCCTCATGCCGAATTCATCAAGCCGCAATTCCCACTTCTGGCGTAACCCCGCTGCTATTGCTATCCTGAACTGCCTTTCAAATTGACTGTGGAGCTTTAATGAAGGAAGTAATTCGCCTGATACTTTTCGCGCCGGGCAGCGAGGACGCAAAAGTCCGCAAGCCGTTCGAGGAGCTTCTCGAAGGTTTGCGCAATGAACTCGGTAAGGACGGCGTGCGTCTGGCCTACCTTCATTCCGCGTCGCCCAACCTTGCGGAAGTAGCTAAAGAAGCCGCGGACGACGGCGTCGCTCGCATTCGCATTTTGCCTTTGTTGTTGACGCCCGGCGGCCCGCTCGAAAAAGAAATTCCCGAGCAAGCTTCAGTAGTCCGCGCGCAAGTTCCGCAACTCACCGTGGAAATTTTGGCGTCTGTCGGAGCGCATCCCCGCATGAAAACACTTCTGCATGCTCTCGCCCGCGAAGCCGCAAAATCTTAATCAACTGAAAATTATTCCGGCAGTTTCCGCCCGCGCGTTTCATATCCAAATGGCAGCAGCAATATCCCCGGAATAAATGCCAGCGCCGTAAGCGCCACCGGATATCCAATGCTTCCGTAACGCGCCACGCCCGCGCCAACCAAAAATGTAATTCCGGCTCCGCCAAATCGCGCGAAAGAAGTAGCAAACGCAAATGCGCTAGCCCGGCACTCCGTCGGATATTGCTCGGGCAGCCAAATCGTATAAACCGCAAAATTCGCACCGCCGAATCCCAGTCCAACCAACGCGCACATAAACAAATCCGTCGCGCCACCCGCGCGATAGAACGCATATCCAAACGCGAGCCATATGAATGCGAGCATCAGCAAAAAATATGCACCCAGCGCACCGCGCCGTCCCAAAAGTTTCGCCAGCCACGGCGCAAATAAGCACCCAACAATCGTCGACGCCGAAAGAATTATCGTAGCCTTGGAAACAAGCCCCGCAACGGCAGCTGCCGCAAGATGCTGCGGCTCGACCATCGCCGTAAGTGCTGCCGGAACGTAAACCGATCCCGCCCATAATCCCGTGATCGAAACCAGCATGTAAAAACTATTCAGCAAAGTCCGTCGTCGATATTCCCGCGCAAATAGCACCGCAAATGGCCGCCACAAACTCCATCGACGGACCACGTCCACTTTTTCGCGCCAACGCGCCGGCTCCGCAACTCCGTATCTCACCAATGCCACCAGCAAAGCCGGCGCAGCACCCACAATAAACATCGCGCGCCATCCATATCGACTACCCACCACCGAATTCAGCACTCCCGCTAAAAGTATTCCGAAGTAGTAGCCGGTGTGCATCAACGCGCCGCCAGATACCCGCCGACTTTCCGGCCACGCTTCAGCAATATACGTCCCGCCCATCGCCCATTCCCCGCCAATTCCAATTCCCGCCAGCAAACGAAATATCGCCAGATGCCATACCTGCGTAGCCGCCGCCCCCGCCAAAGTAAAAACCGAATACCAAATAATCGTCAGCATCAACGTGAACACGCGCCCATGCTTATCCGCAATCGGCCCCCACAAGAATGCCAATCCCCATCCGACGAGAAACAACGCAAATAACAATCCGCCATAAAATCCAACCATCGCCGCGCTAGCAGCATGACCAGACCTCGGCAGCAGCTCGCGCAACGCCGGAACCATCACCAGCGCATAAATGAATGAGTCCATTCCGTCCAGCGCCCAGCCGCCCCATGCCGCCAGAAATCCGCGTATCTGGTCGCCAGTCAATCGTTCTTTGCGAGTTGGGCTAGAAGCCGACATTTTCCGGACGCCACTCTATCAGCTGGGCCCCAAAATTGGACCGCAAACTCGTGCAATCATTGATCTCCTCTGCAAATGTTCCACGTGGAACATGTCGAGCCCACCTTTCCAGACCCCACTATTTTCGTCCAACCAGCTATCGGGCTTGCCCGAAGGCCCTGACAATGCTAATTTCTACTCTTCCCGATAACCAGGTGCGCCCCCAGCCCTGGGAACAGGCTGCTTGCGGAATGTTCCGAACGACCATTGAGCTGCCATCTTGAGCACACCGACACTCAAACCCGAGCCTGTTGAGCTAGCCGCGTCTGCCGCCAACCTGCGCACCGGCCCAATCGTTTTCTGGCGCGTTGAAGGCAGCCTTGTGGACTTGGCCGCCGTGCGCTCCGTCGCGTATTTCACATGGAACGCGCAAAGCTTTGCCGAACGATGGACTCGCCGTGGCGGACTCGCCGCCCTGGCCATCGCGCGCCCCGGACTTTTCCTGGCTCACAAACGATTCGCCACCCGCGTGCTTCACACCCTGCTTCGCGGAGTCACTCGCGACCGCCTCGATCTGCTCGGCGAGGAATATTTTGCATATGTGCTGAGACCGCAGTTGAAAGCTGCGGGCGTAGAAAAATTAAAGGAACGCATCGCCGCCGGCGATCGCGTAATTCTCGTCAGCCAGGGACTCGATGTGGTGATGCGTCCACTAGCGCAATTTCTGGGCGTGGATCGCGTGCTCACCAACCGTTTGGAATTTCGCGACGGCGTAGCCACCGGCCGTTTGCTGGCGCCGATGATTTCTCCGCGCGGTCCTCTCGCATTAATGCTGGAAGGCGCGGCGGATGGCCGCGTCGCCACTGAAAAAGTGGCCAGAGCGCTGAAGAAATCACGCAAAAATATTTCCACCGCCGAACAATTGGCCGCGCTCGCCGAGCCTGCCGCAAGGCAGCAACCCACCGGTCTGGCTCCGATTGTCCTAACCGATCACAAGAATTCAGATGCACGGCTGTCCGTCCGCGAAACTTTGCGCGGCAAACATTTAATGCTGATTGGCGTCACCGGATTTATCGGCAAGGTTTGGCTTGCCCAAATTTTGACGGAAGTTCCCGACGTCGGAAAGATTTATTTGCTGATTCGACGCCAGCGCTCCACCACTTCCGCGCGCCGCTTTGAAAAAATCGCGCAGGAATCGCCAGTGTTTGAGCCGCTGCACATGCATCATGGCGACGCATTTGGAAAATTTCTTGCAGAGCGCGTAGAAGTTGTCGAAGGCGATCTAGGCCGCGCTGATTTGGGAATGGATGACGCCACGCGCAAGCGGCTCGGCACTCAACTCGATCTGGTCGTGAATAGTTCCGGCCTCACCGATTTCAATCCCGATTTGCGCGAAGCGCTGGAAGGAAACGTCGCCGCGCCCATGCATCTTCTGGAATTTATCCGCGCCAGCGATCACGCCGCACTGCTACATCTTTCCACCTGTTATGTCGTCGGCAAACGCGATGGCCGCGTCCGCGAAGAAGCTTATCCAAATTACACTCCCAACGGCGTGGCGGATTTCAACGCCGAGCACGAATGGAAATCGCTCGACGAAACTATTCGCAACGTGGAAGCTCGCGCGGAAGGTCCGGAAATGACGGCCGCGCTTCGCCGTCAAGCTCTCGGACGCCGCAACGATCCATCAAAATTTCCCGCAGATGAAGTCGATAACGTGCTTCGCCGCAATCGTCAGCGTTGGATTCGCAATCGCCTCACTCGTGTTGGTATGCGTCGCGCGCAGCGTCTAGGCTGGCCAAATACTTACACGCTCACAAAAAGCATGGCCGAGTCCATGCTAATCACGCGCGGCGCCGGATTGCCAATTGCAATCGTTCGCCCATCCATCGTTGAAACTTCCACGGATTTTCCATTTCCCGGATGGAATGAAGGCATCAATACTTCCGCGCCTCTTTCTTATTTGCTCGGCACATATTTCCGCCAACTTCCCACCAACCCGCGAAAATGTTTGGACGTGATTCCTGTCGACATGGTCTGCCGCGGAATGACGTTAATCGCCGCCGCGCTAATTCAGCGCCGTCATCTGCGCGTCTATCAACTCGCAACGTCTGCGTCGAATCCCTGCAACATGGGCCGCTCGATTGAATTGACGGGCCTTGCGCATCGCAAACACTATCGCGCGCAGCAGGGACTGGAGCACTGGCTGCGTTTGCGATTCGATACGATTCCCGTCTCGAAAAGCCGTTATCAAAAAATGAGCGTGCCCGCGCAGAAAGCGGTAATTTCGCGCATCAATCGCGTGGCGTCACTGCTGCAATTCAAGCAACCGCTCATCCGGCAAGAACGCGATCTCGGCCGTGTCGAAAAATTGATTGAACTTTACGAGCCATTTATTTTGCACAACGAACAAGTTTTTGAAGCGGAGCACGTGCAACTGCTTTCCGAAGCGCTGCCCGAAAATGAACGCGCGGCATTTGCGTTTGACGCCAACATCGTCGACTGGTGGGAATATTGGATTAACGTCCACATTCCCGCGCTGCGAAAGTGGTGCTATCCGTTGATTGAAGGCCGCGCCATCGAAGCGCCACCGAAGCGCTCCGTGCAATTTGACGCGATCGCAGTACAAAATGATCCCGATGATTCTCCGACGCCCGCTGCGTCGCAAAACTAATCCATGGCCATTTTCCTAACAGGTTCCACCGGATATATCGGCGCCCACATTCTTTCCGAGCTGCTCGGCAACAGCAAAGATCGCGTCAACGTGCTGGTGCGCGCAAAAGATCAGCGCGAAGCCGAAGGTCGTCTATGGCATGCCATGCAATTGCATTTGGATTTTCCGAAATTCAGCGAGTACCTCAACGAGCGCATTTCAATTTTCCGTGGCGATTTAACCGACTCGAAATTTGGCCTCGACGAATCCGATTATTCGCGCGCCCTCGCCACCACAGATTCAATGCTCCACTGCGCCGCTTCGCTAAATCGCAAATCCGAAAAAAATTGCATGAACGTGAATTTGCGCGGCACGCTCGAAATGATTCAAATGGCGCGCCGCATTCAATCGGCAAGCGGACTGCGCCGATTTAGTTTCGTCAGCACGGTAGCCGTAGCAGGCAAACGCGAAAATGAAGTCGTCACCGAAGACGCCTCCATCGATTGGAATCGCTCCGACTACGATCCTTACGCGCGCACAAAAAAATTCTGCGAGCACATGGTCCACGAATTATTGCCCGATGTGCAAAAAACAATTTTCCGGCCGAGCATCGTTCTGGGTGACACTCGCTACGGCGCCACAACTCAATTCGATATGGTTCGCGCGTTTGTTTTTCTTGCCAGCCTGCCCGTGCTTCCGTTGCGTCCCGACGATCGCATCGAAATTATTCCGGTGGACTACGTCGCAAAAGCCATCGCCACGCTGCACCAAAAGGAAAAGCCGCTGTTCGACACCTATCATCTTTCTTCCGGCACCGGCTCCGAAACCTGCAAACAAATTACCGACGCAATCGCAAAAGAATCCGGCAAAAGTAAGCCGATTTACACGCCGTCGATGGCAAAAACTTTCACATCCATGGTCAATTCCATCGCGAATCGCAGCGGCAAGATTGGACGCAGCGCGGTTCTGCTGAAAGTTTTTCTGCCCTACATCTACTGGAACACGGTGTTTGATAATTCGCGCGTGATCGCTGAAATGGGAAGTGCCCCCGAACCATTTTCAAAGTATTGTTTCCCTCTGATGAAATTCAGCCGCGAAAATCATTTTCAGTATCCTTATAAGGACTGGCCCGCATCGGGGGTCACTGAAGCTCACACTCAGGGAGCCGCGCGATGACCGACGCATTCCTCGAAGCGTGGGTTAGCGGGATTATCGAGCGAACGAAACTGCGCTGGATGCTCGGCGGCGGCGTCCGCTGGAAACCCGATCAGAAGTTGAAGCTGCTTCTCGTCGGATACAACGGCGCGCGTAACACCGGCTCCGACGTTCGCGTGGAAGAAATCGCGCGGCAGGTTCGTCATGTTCTCGGCGCGGATCGCGTTGAGATTACGGCGATGTCGCAAAATTTGGATTGGACTCGCGATTACTTCCAAGGTTCCAAACAAGTCTATCTGCCCGATGTTTTCCCGCCGTTCCTTTCACGCGAAGTGAAAAAATATCACGGCGTGATCTCGTGCGAAGGTTCCACGTTCAAAAGTAAATTTGCGGACGCGCTCACCACCATGTTTATTGGTGCGCTCGGAATCGCCGCTGCGGAAAATAAAATTTCACTGGGCTATGGCGTCGAAGCAGGCGCGATGAATCCACCGCTCCAGAAAATGGTCCGCAAATATTGCCAGTCATCTTTCATCATCACGCGCAATCCGGAATCGCAAACGGTTCTCGGCCAGTTCGGCGTTCCCACCGAACTCGGCACCGATACCGCGTGGACTTTCGAGCCGCTCAATGCGGCATACGGTCGTGCAGCGCTCGAAAAAGCAGGTTGGGACGGAGAAACTCCGGTTCTCATCGTCTGCCCGATTAATCCATTTTGGTGGCCAGTAAAACCTTCGATCGTGAAATATGCCGCGCGCGTTTCCACTGGCGCCTTTAAGGAAAGTCACTATCGCACACTTTATTTTCACAAATCAGGCCGCGACGTTGACGCGAAATACAAAAAATATATTTCTGAAATGACCGCCGCCGTAAAAGCATTCAGCCAGCGCCACAAAGTTTTTCCAATTCTAGTCGCCCTGGAACGATTGGACGCGCGTGCCTGCCACGCCATAGCCGAAAATTTACCCGGCGTGCCAATATTCACCTCCGACGAATACAATATGTTCCAAATGGTCAGCGTGTTGCGTCAGGGCAGCATGATGGTTTCGTCGCGCTTCCACGGCATCGTCACTTCCATGCCCGGTCTCGTCGCCTCCGCCGGCGTCACCATGGACGAGCGCATAAAAAATCTAATGCACGATCGCGGACATGAGCATCTCCTTTTCACGGTCGACGAAGATAATCTTTCGGAAAAAGTAATTGGCGCGATGGAAACGCTGCTGCGTGATTCGGATTCTCTGCGCGATGGTATCGGCCGCACTGTCGTGAAGAATTTGAAATTGATGGCGCGCATGGGCGTTTATCTCGAGCAGCAAACGCATCTGATCTATCCGCAATTTCCAGTGCGTACCGGCATTCATGCCTGGGAAGAATATTTACCGAAGCTTTCGTCTGAATTGCAGGCGCTCGTCGATAAATACGAAATTTCCGATGAACAATTAGGAAGTGGAATGCCCGCGCAAAATTCGCCGGGAATTCCGCGACAGGTAAGCGCGTGAAATTTTCGATTCGCGTTCAACAACGCACGAAGTAATTCTTCCGATGAACTTCCTCGAACACATTTTCAAAAATCTCGAAAGCAGCGGCAGTCGTGCAGTTTTGCAGGAACCGCACGAAAGCGAAATTGTCGCCGCAAGCGGCGCAGAACTTCGCGCGCAAATCGAAATCGCGCGCATATTTTTCTGCGGCGCAGGATTGCAGGAAGGCGACCGCTGCGTACTACTCGCGCCCAACAGTATTCGCTGGGTAGCCGCCAATATGGCGCTGATGGCCGAAGGCGTAATCGCCGTTCCGCTGAATACGCGGCAAACTCCCGCAGAACTAGCCGTAATGATTCGCGATGCGGATCCAAAATTAATTTGCGCACGCGATGCTACATTGGCCGATGCGATGCGCGCGGAATTTCCGTCGACCCCGCGAATCGTTCTATTCGACGAAATGTTTCGCGCAGTTTCAGCCGGGAAATCTTCGCCGCCCGTCGCACTTGCCGATTCCGATCCGCTCACAATTATCTACACCTCCGGCACATCCGGCGAACCAAAGGGCGTAATCCTCACTTCAGGCAATGTGAATTTCATGCTCGGCTGCATCATGGCGCGGCTCGATCAATTAATGTCCGGCCACGCCGATGTCGAACGCGTATTTCACTACGCGCCATTTAATTTCGCCGCCGCATGGATGCTCCTGCTCTCCTGCCTCTCGCGCAAAAGCTTGCTCACGCTTTCCATGAACATCAGTCGCATTCAAGACGAAATGAAAATTGCCGCGCCAAATTATTTCCTAAACGTTCCTCTCTTACTAGAACGTGTGCGCCGCGGCGTCGAGGACAATGTCGCAAAGACAGGTGGAATCGTCGCCAAAATTTTCAACAACGCGAAATCAGGATGGTTTGCGCGGCACGACGCAGAAAATCCGCGCAACCAAGGCGGCATTTCGCTGGCAATCGCGCGCACGATAGTTTTCCCAACGATTCGCAAAAAAATCGGACCAAATCTAAAAGCTCTTATTTGCGGATCCGCTCCGCTGTCTCGCGAAACTCAATTATTTTTCATGATGATTGGCATTCCCGTTCTTCAAGCCTATGGACTCACTGAAACAACAGCGATCTGCACGCTCGATATTCCCGGAAAAGTTGAACCCGGCTGGGTCGGCTCCGCCGTACCCGGCATCGAAATGAAATTAGGCGCCGACGAAGAAATTCTCGTCCGCGGCCCCAATATTTTCCCCGGATATTGGAATCGCCCCGAAGAAACCGCAAAAGTTTTGCGCGATGGATGGTTTCACTCCGGCGATCAGGGCGAATTGAACGCCAATGGCAACTGGCGCATCATCGGACGAATTAAAAATTTGTTAGTCCTAAGTTCCGGACACAACGTTGCGCCCGAACCAATCGAAGAAAAATTGCAAGCCGCACTTCCGGGCGCGCAACAAGTTGTCCTGATCGGACACGGCCGCAGTTATCTAATCGCAATCGTAGCCGGCGAAGTGAATCGCGCGGATGTATCGAAGGAAATCGAAATCGTGAATGCCGATCAGCCGCACTACAAACGCATTCATGGCTTCCATGTAGAACCGCAAGCGTTCACAATGGAAAGCGGATTAATGACGGCGAATGGGAAATTGCGTCGTAACGCGATCACCGAATATTTTGCGCCGCAAATCGAAGCGCTTTATCGAGAGAAACGCGCATGAACTCTTTCACCGGAACAACATTGTCGTGGTCGCTCCGCGATTCCGCAATTGAAGTGGAGCTGCATCGTCTGCCCGCAAATGAAATCGGCACGGAAATGCTCGCCGAGCTGGAACAATTCGTCGCCGCGCTCGATGGCCTCGCACAAAACGCCAGCTCAGTAATTGTGCACAGTTCGCTCGCGTCAGGATTTTCTGCCGGCGCCGATTTGCGCGAGCTGTATCAAGCGTCGCTTCCGCTCGATGCCGCGGCGCGTCTAACAGGCGTCCGCGAATTTCTGCATAGAATTCACGCAGTAATGAATGCGCTCGACGACACGCCACTCACAACAATTGCCGCCGTTCACGGCGTCTGTTTCGGTGGAGGATTTGAGCTGGCGCTTTCCTGCGATTTAATCATCGCCGATAAAATGGCGCGCTTCTGTTTTCCAGAATTGCGCCTCGGCCTAATTCCCGGCTTCGGCGGAATTCCGCGATTACGCCGCGATCTCGGCAACGCAGTTGTAAGAGATTTACTCTTGACAGGCCGCAGTATCAACGCACAAAAAGCCAACGCCGTTGGACTCGTCAGTCAACTCGCAGCCGAAGGCGAAGTTTTGCGCATCGCCCGAGCAACAGCGGCGCAAGTTTCAAAATTCGATCGCGCCACCAGCGCCGCAGCGAAGCGTTTCCTAAAGCCAATTCCGCACGAAGAATTGCGCCGCGAAATTGATCTGTTCTGCGAACTCTTCACGCGCCCCGCAGTAATGGAAGGCCTGCGCAAATTCGCGGAAAGTTCCGACGCGTTGCCGTATCTACCTTAAAACACAGATTGGGCATCAAATAATCAACGGCCACCGCGTGATAAACTTATTTCGTTAGAGGATTAAGAGTGCGAACCATCGACCAAACAACTGACGAAGTTCTGGATCTCGCCGCCAAGCATTTCAAAGTTCCGCGCGAATCTCTTTCTGCGCCCGACGATTTTTTCAAAAAACTCGGCATCGATAGTTTGCAAGCTCTGGAAATGCTCACGCGGCTGGAACAACATTTCAATATTGAGCTACCCGATTACGAAATGCAGGGCGTCAGCGATTTCCGCACGCTCGCAACGCGAATTCAATCGCGATTGTAGCCGACGCGGCGCACAATTCCCGTGCACATCAACACAAGAATCATCCGCCAAATTCCTGATATTCTTATGCCGCTGCGTGCGCCCTCTGGGCGTGCTCTGAAATAAATGCTCGATCTAACCAAATACGATTCTCTCGGCGCGGCTTTGCGCGATGCGCTCGATCGCTGGCCTGACGAAATTTGTTTAATCGAAGCCGATCGCGAACGCGAAAAAGAACGTCTCACTTACAAACAATTCAAACAGGCCGCTCTTGCGTTAGCCGCTGCCCTTCAAGCCCGCGGATTTAAAGCGGGCGATCGCGTGGCGATCATTATGACCAATCAATCGAAATGGCTGATTTCCGCCTACGCAATTTTTCACGCAGGCGGAGTTTTAGTCCCACTCGATTACAAATTGTCGTCACCGGAACAAATGGCGCTGCTCGCGCATTCACACGCCAGCGTGCTGGTTACGGAATATCCAATTTGGCGTCTGATGATGCAAGCGGAGGGATTCGATAAGCATCGCGTTCCAATCGAACTTATAACGGAAGCCCCGGCAGGCGTCGATCTCGGCGGAGCAATTCGCTGGGAAGAATTTCGCGAAGGGATCGAACCAACTTTCATTTCGCGCAAGCGAAATGATTGGGCCTGCATCGTATATTCTTCCGGAACCGGCGGACGGCCAAAAGGCTGTGTCCTGACGCACGAAAATTATTTGGAACAATGCATCGCGCTCACGAAACTCTATCCATTTTGGCCAGGTGTGCGTTACCTCAGCATTCTTCCTACAAATCACGCGATTGATTTCATGGTTGGTTTCTTCGGTCCGTTTACTTGCGGCGCGACTGTCGTGCATTTGCGAACTTTGCGGCCTGAATATGTTCGCGAAGCTTTTCCGAAATACAAAATTACTTACATGGCGCTTGTTCCGCTGGTCCTGAAAAATCTTCAAAAAGGATTGCAGGCGAAATTTGACGCGCTGCCAAAATCCAAGCGGGCCATTTTCGACGCGCTGCTCGCGATCAATCGCGCGTTCACTCGTCGCTCGCCGAAAATGTGGCTCAGCAGGAAATTGTTGAGTCAGGTGCACGCGGCCTTTGGCGGAGAACTGCAAACGTTATTCGTCGGCGGGGCTTTCACAGAGCCGGAAACGCTGCAATTTTTCTATGATCTCGGTATTCCGGTCGCGAATGGCTACGGACTTACCGAAGCCGGTACCGCCGTAACGCTCAATGATTTCCACCCGTTTCGTCCAGACACAGTTGGTCGTCCCTTACCCGCCATGGAAGTTCGCATCGTAAATACTGGTGTTGACGGAATCGGCGAAGTGACCGTGCGCAGCAAAACCGTGATGTCGCACTATCTGGACGATCCAGAATTAACCGCCGAAACAATTGTGGACGGATGGCTGCAAACCGGCGATCTGGGCCGAATCAGCGACACGGGACATTTGCGATTGCTGGGTCGCAAGAAAAATATGATTGTTACCGCCGAAGGGAAAAATATTTATCCGGAAGATATTGAAAACGCCTTCGAGGGCCTGCCGGTAAAAGAGTTTTGCATATTCGCTGCAAATTATATTTGGCCGGAGCGAACGATGGTCGGCGAAGAGTTGCTGATCGTTTTGCGTCCCGAACAAAACCGCCCTATCGACGACGCGATTCGCGCAGAAGTTTCCGTACGCAATCAAAAACTCCTGAATTATAAACGCATCAGTGGATTTGTAATTTGGGATCAGGATTTTCCACGCACGGCTTCCATGAAAGTAAAACGCATCGATCTGGCGCGACAAATTCGCACAACGCTCGATCGCGCCACGGCGCTGGTTAAGTTATGAAAGTTCCGCTATGAAAAAAGAAATGCTCGCAATCGTGAATCGAGCCGCCGGCGGAGGCCGCGCCGGTAAACTTTACGTCGCTGCGCTCGATAAGTTGCGAGCATCCGGAATTCAAGTGGATGCCGTGAACACTTCCGGCCCAGGTGACGCTTCGCATTTGGCGCGCGATGGCTACGCCAAGGGGTATCGAAATTTTATTTCCGTCGGCGGCGACGGCACCGGCTACGAAATCGTGAACGGGATTTTCCCTGAAGCAACGCAGCACAGCGATCGAGTGGCGCTTGGATTCCTGCCACTTGGCACGGGAAATTCTTTTTTGCGCGATTTCAGTAAAAATGGATTGCAGCACGCAACTGAAGCGCTGTTAGCAGGAAAACGAAGGCGCTGCGATGTCCTAAAACTCACCCACGCGGCGGGCGTCATCTATTACATAAATTTATTAAGCGTTGGTTTCACCGCGGACGTTACGGCACTTGCAAATCGGCGATTTAAGAGTCTCGGCGAAGCTGGTTACATTCTCGCAGTGCTTGGAAGCCTGATGCGTCTGAAGCGCCGCGCATTTCCTTTGCGGTTGGATTCCACAGTGGAATTCGACACTGAACGCTGTCTGTTCCTTACATTTAACAACAGCAAATATACCGGCGGAAAAATGATGATTGCCCCGAAAGCCGAATCTGATAGCGGCTTGATCGAATATGTCCGATGGGGAGCTATTGGCCGTCTCGCGCTCTTGAAAAATTTTCCCACTTTGTTCGATGGCACACATTTAAATCATCCGCGTGCATCGCGTAACAGCGCCACGCGTATCGAATTTCAGTTGGAAGGTCCCGTTGACGTGATGGTGGATGGTGAAGTTTTAACCATTCAGCCAAAATTGCTGGAAGTTTTGCCGGGCGCGCTGGACGTTATCGCATGAAAAATGTTTGGCTTGCGATTCGCAGCGCGATTCTGCTGTTCGTCGCAGGATTATACTTCGCGATTCTAGTTCCCTCGCTGGTGCTGATCACATTTTTAGTTAGTCCACGCAAATTTGATGGCGCAGTCCGTTTTTTTTGCCGGAATCTAATTCGACTAGCTGGCGCGCGTTTAACTGTGAAGTGTTCACCCGGATTTGATCCGGAGCGCACCAGTTTCTTCATCGCGAATCACGTGAATTTATTTGATCCATTTGTCCTTTGCGGCTCAATTCCGCAACACGTTCGCGGACTGGAGCTGGAATCGCATTTCAAAATTCCGCTCTACGGAATTCTGATGAAGCGTTTCGGGAATGTTCCTGTGCCCGACGTGCGGCGTCCTTCGGATTTAAAAAAATTATGGCGCGAAACAAAAGCCGCGCTTGATCGCGGAGTGAGCCTGATTGT
>Ga0193726_1001228_pt1 | contig 21099 bp, 20 predicted proteins | sample H2c1metaG_FD_144928 | JGI IMG/M metagenome (GOLD analysis project Ga0193726, IMG submission 144928) | Soil microbial communities from a riparian zone of the East river system, Colorado, United States - H2c1 | ecosystem: Environmental > Terrestrial > Soil > Riparian zone | place: USA: East River... | reverse complement strand
CTCATCGACCGTGGTCACCGTGAAATGCCCATCGAATCCCAATACACGGGCCGTTCTGTGCAAACCAGCGAAAGTGAAATTATCGAAGTCCGTCTCCGCGAAATCGATAGCGAAGACCGCGTGGTGCTGGTCGACCGTGTCGACTAATTTTTTGAACTTCGTGCCGGTGAGCGTATTTCACGACGTTTCTGTAGGTTTTAACCCGACCACATTCATGCGAAAATGAAAGGCAGCACGCAACACCCTGGTTGAAAATGTGACGCACCGCTTCCGCGATCTCCTGGCACTCGAACCGCTCTCCGCGGACGAACTCTCATTTCTCCTCGATCAAAGCCAGCCCTTCCAGGAAATCCAGCGCCACTCCCTGAAAAAGCTGGCCACCCTACGTGGCAAGACCGTGGCCCTGGCCTTTTTTGAAAACTCCACGCGTACCCGCATCAGCTTCGGCACTGCCGCCTCCCGACTGGGGGCGGACACCATGAACCTCCAGGCGGAATCCTCCAGCGTAAAAAAGGGCGAATCCCTCCTCGATACCGTCCACACCCTCGACGCCATGAAACCCGACTGCCTGGTCATGCGCCACGCCAGTTCCGGCGCAGCCGATTTCGTCGCCCGCCACCTCGACATTCCCGTCATCAACGCCGGTGACGGTACGCATGAGCATCCCTCGCAGGGCCTGCTCGACGCGCTGACCATCCGCGACCGCAAAGGCACCATCCGCGATCTCAACATAACCATTCTCGGCGACATTCAGCACAGCCGCGTCGCCCGCTCCAACATTCATCTGCTCACAAAATTCGGCTGCAAGTTCACCCTCTGCGGCCCCTCGCTGTGGGTCCCGCGCGAACTGGAAAAAATCGGCGGCCCTGGCGCGCGCATCCGCTGCACCTCGAATGTTGAAGAAGGACTGGCGGGCGCTGACGTAATCATCGTCCTCCGCGTGCAAACCGAACGCCTCTACGAACCGTCGCTTTCCGCCGACGACTACATCCTTCTCTATCAACTGAATGCCGAGCGCCTGCGCCGTGCCAACAAAGAGGTCATCGTTCTCCACCCCGGCCCGATGATGCGCGGCGTCGAAATTACTCCAGAAGTTGCCGATGGACCGCAATCCTGCGTGCTCGAACAAGTCACCAACGGCATCGCCGTCCGCATGGCCCTTCTGTACCTGCTAACGGTCGCCGGCGCAGAAGAAACCGCGCACCCGGCAGCGGAAATCCAGGCGCCCAGAAATCGTCGCGCTACCGACAAAAAGGAATAACCGGAAATGCTCCTCGTCAAAAACGGCCGCGTCCTCGACCCCGCATCCAACACCGACGCGCAACTCGACCTGCTGCTCGACGGCGAACTCATCAGGGAAGTCGCCGCTGCCGGACGAATTTCCCCGCCCGAGCGTACCGAAATCTTCGACGCCACAGATCTCGTCGTCGCTCCCGGATTCATCGACATTCACGCGCATCTCCGCGAACCAGGCCAGGAATCGTCGGAAACCATCGAAACCGGCACAAAATCCGCCGCCAGAGGCGGTTTCACGGCCGTCTGCTGCATGCCCAACACGAAGCCGGTTAACGACAACGCCAGCATCACGCGCTTCATCGTCGACCGCGCCAAAGCCTTCGGCGCCGTGCGCGTCTGGCCCATCGGCGCAGCCAGCATTGGCAGCAAAGGCGAAAACCTCGCAGAAATCGCCGCCATGAAGCAAGCCGGCATCGTCGCTGTTTCCGACGACGGCAAACCCATCGCCACCGCCAAACTCGCTCGTCAAGTAATGGAATACTGCCGTTCGCTCGATCTTCCGGTAATCGAACACTCCGAAGACGTCAGCCTCGCCGCAGGCGGCGTCATGCGCGAAGGCGTCACCTCCACGCGCCTCGGCCTGCGCGGAATGCCCGCCGCCGCCGAATCGGTCTGTGTCGCCCGCGACGTGCAACTCGCCGAACTCACCGGCGCGCGCCTGCACATCGCGCATCTCTCCGCCACGGGTTCACTCGACCAGGTCCGCTGGGCCAAATCCCAGGGCCTCGCCGTCACCTGCGAAGTCACCCCGCATCACTTCACGCTGATCGACGAAGATGTCACCTACGACTCCCGCTTCAAGATGAATCCTCCGCTCGCCGCCCGCGAAGATCGCGAAGCGCTCCTCGGCGGACTCGCCGACGGCACCGTCGACGCCATCGCCACTGATCACGCGCCGCACGAGGCAGCCCTTAAAGACGTCGAGTTCGACAAGGCTCCTTTCGGCGTCCTCGGCTTTGAAACCGCCTTGGCTCTGGCTCTTGAACAGCTGGTCGCCTCCGGTCGCCTGAGCTTGATGCGCATGGTCGAACTTTTCACAACCGGCCCGGCAAAAGTATTGGGTATGGAACGACGGCTGGCCGCCGGCCAGCCCGCCGACGTGACAATTTTCTCCACCACCCAGCAATGGACCTACGATGTAAAACAATCTCCCAGCAAGTCCCGCAACTCCCCCTTCGACACCCGCCGGTTTACCGGGGCTCCTGTCGCCACCATCGTGGCCGGCAAACTCGTCCACAAATTCCAGTCGTAATCATCACGAGCGATAGGCACGCCGCGTTTCCGCGCGGTGTCTTCCGGCCGCTCCGCTGTCCTGCATCGGAACACTGCCGGCGAAAAAAAAAGGACCTGGCAAAAGCCCAGGTCCGCGCGAAAAAACAAAAATGTGAAAGCGAAGACTTCTTCAGTGCGCTCCCGCCTCGGCCGCCGGATGCATCCCGTGCTGCGGTACCTCATGGATCCCGCGCGCGGGCGGCTCAATTTTCAGTCGGTAAAAATGATCGAGCGGCACGCGACCTTTGCCCACCGCATACCCCTTTTCAATCGCCTTGGTAACGTAGGCTTTCGCCAGCATCGCCGCTTCCGTTAGCGGCCGGCCGCCCGCCAGCTGCGCCGCAATGGCCGCCGCGAACGTGCAACCGGTCCCGTGCATATTGTCGGTCTTCACCTTCTCGCCGCCCATCTGCACCATTTCTGTGCCGTCAAAAAGCACATCGACGGCTTTATCCATGTGCCCGCCCTTGACAATCACCGCGCGCGCGCCCATCTCCACAATTTTTCGCGCTGCTGCTTCCATATCGGCCACATCTTTAATCGTCATTCCCGTCAAAATTTCCGCTTCCGCAATATTCGGAGTTATCACGCTGGAACGTTTAATCAATTCCGACGCCAGATATTTGATTCCGCCGGCGTCCAGCAGTTCCGTTCCACTTGAAGACTTCATCACCGGATCGTGAACCACATGCGCAAATTTGTTGGCGTCCAGAAATTCTCCCACCACAACGGCATTCCCGCGATTTCCGAGCATCCCAATCTTCACCGCGGCAATCTCGCAGTCCTTGGCCAGCACATCGAGCTGCTCCCGCAATTCGGCCGCCGGTGTGTTGTGCACCACTTCCACGCTCACCGTGTTCTGCACCGTTAGCGACGTAATTGCGGCAACGCCATAACATCCATGCGCCGCAAAAGTCTTTAAATCCGCGACCGTTCCCGCCCCGCAGGACGGATCAAATCCTGCAATCGTCAGCAAAATCGGCGGCGCATTATTCGTTTGGTTGGACATTTCGTCTTTCTTTTCCCGCTCTTGGTCTTCCGGGATTCTTGCTTCGTCCGTTTCCTTCACGCGTAAAGCGAAAAGTGCCGGTAGCTTCTCGGGTTCGCCCGAGGAAGTACCGGCACCTGCAAATCTACGCGCAATCTTTTGTGCATCGCAAGCAAAAAATAATTGAAACCGGCAAAGAGGGCGCACGGCGCAAGTGGAATTGGAAAAAAAACTCTTTAGCGGCAGATGCTCGCCAGCCGCTCAAGCGGTTTCCGCTTGAACGGCGGATACCGCAGGCGCCGGCTGTCAAAAAACTGCTCGAGCAAGGTTCCCCCGTGCGGCAAGGCGGCGCCCGGATCCGCTTGATAGGCGGGATCGCTCTCCGCGTCTTCCAGCGAAATAAAATGAAAGCCCCGCTTTTTCAGCAGCTGCAACAGATCCGGCAGCATCACGCTGTCAAAGGCTCCCATATGCAGCAGCAAGACGTGCTTGATATCCCGCCCGTAAAGCTGCACTGCCATTTTCTGCCCCAGCGAAATATATTCCGCCGCGGTTGCCAGGTAGCTGGATTTCAGCCACGCGAGAGATTGCCCGTCGCTGCTGGCCACGCAGCGGGCGTACGGATTGTTCCAGGCATAATCCTCAAAATCGAGCGTCACCTGCGCCACCCGGTAGCCATGCTCGGCCAGGTAGGCGCGCACCGCGCGCCGTTTGTCCAAAGTATCCCCTTCATGGAGAAACGGATACCGCAGCCAGCGCCAATCTCCGCCGCCCATCAACTCCTCGAGCGTGGATTCATTCGCGGCAATTTCTCCGGCAAACGTTTGTGCTGTAGTTTTTGTCAAATCAACGTGGGAATAGGTGTGGCTGCCCAGGGGAAATCCTGCGTCTCGCCACATCCGCAGAACCTGTATCCTGTCGGGATCGCCTGCCTGGCGTTTGCCGTTCACAAATCCGTAAACGCCGGGCACTTCCTCCGCTTTGAGCGCGCGAATGATATTTTTTGCGACATCGGAACGGGAAACTCCAGCCGGCAGCTCGCCGTGTGCCGGCAGATCATCGAAAGTGATCGCTACTTCCGGATTTTGCCCGGCGGCGGCCGCAGGGAGCGGCAGGCAAAACACCAATGCGGCAACCAGCAATCGCGTGGAGCGCAGATTATTTTTCGGCAAATTGTCGCGGGTGGCGCTGGGCGCCCCGGTGCTCACGGGAAGATGCCGCGAACGAGCGTTGCTTCAGCCACCCGGCTGACGGCCAGGATCATGGCGCCGGCGCGCGGCGAAACGTGATGCTTGCGCATCGTTTCCACCATTTCATGAAAAGCGCGCACCATCGTTTTCTGCAAACGCGCATTCACTTCTTCGGCTTCCCACACTGTACCCTGCTGGTTTTGCGCCCATTCGAAATAGCTGGCGGTTACGCCGCCGGCATTCGCCAAAATATCCGGCAGCACGGTGATGCCGCGTCGCGCCAGAATTTCATCCGCATGCGGAGTGGTTGGTCCGTTGGAAGCTTCTGCGACGATGCGCGCCTTGATGGCTTCCGCATTCTGCAGGGTAATCACGTTCTCGAGCGCCGCCGGAACCAGAATGTCGCACTTCATCGTCAGTAGTTCATCATTCGTCGTGCGCGTTGCGCCGGGCATCCCGACCACCGTTCCCGAACGCTCCTTGTAGCGAAACGCTTTGATCGGATCAATGCCCCGCGAATTCGTGACGCCGCCGCGCGTATCGCTCAACGCAATAATTTTCGCTTTCTTGTCCGCGAACATTCGCGCCGCCGCCGCTCCTACATTTCCAAATCCCTGAATCGCCACACTGGCGCCGCGCAGCGAAATCTTTTTCAGTTTGCAGGCCTCTTCCACGACCAGCACCAGACCGCGCGCTGTGGCTTCTTCATAGCCAATCGACCCGCCCACGGAAAGCGGTTTACCGGTCACCACGCCGTGCGCCGACTGTCCCACCATCATGGAATAGGTATCCATGATCCAGGCCATCGTTTGCGCGTCGGTATAGACGTCCGGCGAAGGAATATCCTGATTCGGTCCGATGATCGGTTGAATTTCACTGGCATAGCGCCGCGTCATCCGCTCGAGTTCGCTTTTCGACATGCGTTTCGGGTCGCAGATCACTCCGCCTTTGGCGCCGCCCAGCGGAAGATTCACTGCCGCCGTCTGCCAGGTCATCCCCGCCGCCAGAGCTTTCACTTCATCCAGCGTCAAATTGACATGAAATCGGATTCCGCCCTTGGCCGGGCCGCGCGCCACGTTGTGCTGCACGCGATAACCCGTTAAAACTTTCACTTGGCCGTTGTCCATCTTGGTCGGAATGGCTACTTCGAGCACCCGCCGCGGCGTGCGCAGCATTTGCCGCAATCCCGGATCGAGCTTGAGAAATTCCGCCGCCATATCAAATTGAATTTGCGCGATGCGGAACGGATTCAGATCTTCGCGCGGAGCAATGCGCGGCACCATCGGGGGTGCGCCAATCTGGCGTATCGGGGCTGTCGGCTTTGCGACCGTGGCCATCGGCGTCGGTCCTTTCGTGTACTCGAATGACGTCTTTGAATCTTGTAAAATTCCGTCCCTCTACTCGGCCGAACTGCAAATATTTTCACGTAAGACATTAGTCGCAGCAAAAGGGCTTGTTGCAAAAACTACGGAAAAAATTTTACAGAAAATAGATTTGCTGTTAACCGTTCGCTGCCATTTTTCGCGTATTCCCCAGATACGCGTCGCGGCACGTGGTGGAGCAAAAATGCACCATCGCACCTCCCTCGCGCAGCGGAATGGCCAACACTTCGGCGATGTGCATGCCGCACATCGGATCGCGCACCAAGCGGCGGGACCCCACCGGGGTCTCCGGCATACTGTCGGGAGCGGCGGCAGCAATCGGGCGCTGCTGCTTTAGCGATACTCCTGCGGCGTAGCGCAGCATCCCGACCACAATTCGTTTCAGCAGGGTGGCGCCCCAGGAAACGATCAGCAGCCAAAAGAGATACCTGAAGATGCGAGCTAGAAAGTTCATATCTATATGATGGTCCCCTGCCCGGTACGGATAACGATACCTGAACCAGCAGTGAGGCGAGTGTATGCAAGGCCAAAAGGGCGAGTCAAACGAAAAGGCGCAATTTCAACAGGTTGCGCGGCCTGTCGATACCCCCGGTTTCCGGTACGGGCCCGCTACTTTATCGCTAACTCTTTTTTAATCTGTCACTTGCAGATAAATCCGGGGCGCCAGCCCGATTTTCCCCTGCGGACACTTTTTTTTCGTTTCTAGTGCCCCTCACCCGCCGGAATGCGCTCGGTACCCATATACGGACGAAGAACCTCGGGGACCAGAATCGACCCGTCGGACTGCTGATAATTCTCCACGACCGCGATCCAGGTACGTCCGACGGCCAGACCCGAGCCGTTCAAGGTGTGCACGAAATCGCTTTTGCCGCCGGCTTTTGGTTTGAAGCGGATGCCGGCACGGCGGGCTTGAAACGCTTCGCAGTTCGAGCAACTGGAAATCTCACGGAATTCATTCGCGCTCGGCAACCAAACTTCGATGTCGTAGGTTTTCGAAGAGGCAAAACCCATGTCGCCGGTGCACAGCAGGACCGTGCGGTAGTGCAAGCCGAGTTTTTGCAAAATTGTTTCGGCGTGGCGCACCAGAGTTTCGTGCTCTTCATAGCTATTGTCGGGATGCGTGAATTTGAATAACTCTACTTTTTGAAATTGGTGTTGGCGCAAGATTCCGCGCGTGTCTTTTCCGGCGGCGCCGGCTTCGCTGCGGAAGCATGCCGTCCACGCAGTGACCGCGATCGGAAGCTGTTCTTCGCCGAGCGTTTCGTCGCGGTGGAGATTGTGCAGCTCCACTTCCGCTGTTGGCGTGAGCCAAAAATCGGTGTCCTGAATTTTGAAAAGATCCGCGGCAAATTTGGGCAGCTGTCCTGCGCCGGTGAGCGACTGGGTGTTGACCAGGAACGGCGGAAGAATTTCCGTATAGCCGTGTTCGCGCGTGTGCACGTCCAGGAAAAAATTGGCGAGTGCGCGTTCCAGACGGGCGCCCCAGCTCTTGTAGACGGCAAAACGCGCTCCGGTGATTTTGGCCGCGGCGCCCAGGTCCAGAATGCCGGCCGCTTCGCCAACTTCCCAGTGCGGCTTCGGCTTGAAGGCAAAACTCGGCGGCGCTCCCCAGCGGCGAACTTCAACGTTGTCGGCCGCGCTGGCGCCTACCGGTACCGTCGAGTGCGGAACGTTGGGAATCGTCAGCAGCAGCTCGCGTTGCTGCGCGTCCAGCTCGTCGATGCGGATGTCGGCTTGCTTGATGTGGTCGGAGACCTGTTTCATTTCCCCGATGATGGCATCGGCATTTTGCTTTTCCTTTTTCAGGCGGGCGATCTCCTCGCTGGCCTTGTTGCGCTGGGCCTTGCGCCCCTCGTTGGCGGTGATGAGTTCGCGGCGTTCTTTGTCGAGACTGGCGAAGGCCTCAAGGTCGAGCGGGATGCTGCGCCGTTTCGCCATCTCGGCGAAGACGTCCAGGTGGTCACGGAAGTAGTTGAGGTCATGCATGGCCTTGGAAGAATAGCGTAGACGGCGGAAAAGTGGAAAGTTGATCGTCGCCAGCCGGGCGTTCGGCACATTGTCGTTCGTGAGACGAAAGGCATGATCTAAACTACGTCCCTACGGGATTGTCCCGGGCCGCAACGCCTCATGTCTATCTCTCGACAGTGATCGACGAGAAACCGGTGCGACATTGCCTGCGCGTTCCGGTTGGCCACTGGCAATGGCCAAGAGGGGGGTAATTGCAGTGGAACCATTTCGGATTCACGTCGCGGATGAGGTGGTCCATGATTTGCGGGCACGGTTGCGCAATGCTAGATGGCCCGACCAGGTGCCTGGAATAGGTTGGGAACAGGGCACCGAGTTGGACTGGTTACGACGCCTCGTATCCTACTGGGCCAACGAGTTCGACTGGCGGGTCTGGGAGCGAAGGCTCAATGCGTTCAACCACTTCACCTGGGAAGGCATCCACTTTGTGCACCAGCGCGCGCCATCAGGCCAGGGTGTGCCGCTCATTCTCACGCACGGCTGGCCCAGCAGTTTTCTCGATTACCTGGACCTGCTGCCGATGCTCGAGCACTTTGACGTGGTCGTACCCTCCCTGCCCGGGTATGGATTCTCGCCGCGTCCACCCCAGGTCGGCATCAACTACCGGTACGTCTCCGAGCGCTGGCACCAGCTCATGTCTGAGCTTGGGTATTCCCGCTATGGTGCGAGCGGTTATGACTTTGGGGCCGGGGTGACGACGATCCTTGCACTGGACCATCCCCAATCGGTGATCGGGATCCATCTCACCACACTGGAGTCGGATCTCGCCCCGGTGGTGGACGACTCGGAGTTGTCCGCTGCCGAGCGTTCCTACCTCGCGGTGAACCGGGGCTGGGATTTGACGGAGCGGGGTTACAGCGCGATCCAATCGACCAAGCCCCAAACTGTCGGCTATGGACTCAACGACTCCCCGGCAGGACTCGCGGCATACCTGGGCGAGAAGTGGCACTCGTGGAGCGACGTTACCCCGACCGACGAGTTCCTCTGCGCCACGTTCACCCTTTACTGGATCACGCAGAGCGTCACGTCGTCGATGCGCGACTATTGGGACAATCGCTGGCACCCCGTCGCTCCGAGCTACATCAGCACGCCTACGGCGTTTGGTGTTTTCGCGCACCAGACCGTTCCCGAGGGCGACGTGCCGCGCTCGTATGTGGAGCGCCTGTACAACATCCAGCGCTGGACAGTCTTTCCGCGCGGCGGGCACTTCGCGCCAGCTGAGGAACCAGCGGCAGTTGCCGGGGATCTGACCGCCTTCTTCGGTGGCCTGGGCTGAGGCCAGTCTCACGCTCGGCACTTCCGGGTGCAACCGCAGCCATGCCGCGCGGACGGGTGAAGGTTTTTGAAATGACGGCAAGCAGGGCAGCCGGTCCCCCCGAATTAGGTTGACATTGTGCGGTAGCGGACATAAGGTCAGCTCACGTTGGTTGGTGCCCTGGGCGCGAGCCCATTTCCCGATTCAATACGGACATAAGCGTTGGATTTCCGCGGTGGGCGCGAAATGCGTGTCTGCGCGCGGAGACCATTTGACCTTCGCTGGTATTGTGCCGCGCGGGCGACCAGTCAATCCTTTATTCGCAAAAGGAGAACAACATGTTTAGACGAGGTATGGGTGTGGCAGTGGGGGTGCTCGCGGCGATCCTGGTGATTCTGATTTCGCCGACGGCGTTTTCGCAGAAGGAACCAGCGCAGGCGACGTATACGTATGTAAGCGAATTCCAGGTTCCTCGGGCGCATTGGGCGGCCTTCGCAGAGGAAGAAGAGAAAAACTTCGTTCCGGTAGTGGAAAAGGGTATGGCCGATGGATCGCTCGTGGCTTATACGACGTTTGAAAACCTCGTGCATTCCCCGGACGGCTACACCCATGGCGCGACCTGGACTTCGACCTCCATTGCCGGAGTGCTGAAGACGCTCGATGAACTGCGCAAAGGCGGAGCGCGTGCAGGTCAGGTTTCCGCGACCAAGCACGAAGACTATTTCATGGTCTCGACGCTGCATCACGGCAGCCCGGTGAGCAACGGAACGGGATACCTGCGGGTGATTTGCTCGAACGCCAAAGCCGACAAGCCGGGCGCATTCGTGGCGACCATCAAAAAGCTGCTGGTGCCGACGTTTGAAGACCAGTTCAAAAAAGGCGTGGTGACATATTACGGAATCGATGAGCAGTATGTGAACGCGGGAGCGCCGTCGACCAGGTGCGTGGTGATCATGTACCCGAACGCGGAGAACCTCGACAAGTGGGCCGGAGCGGTGAGTGCAACCTTGGAAAAGATGACCGCGGCCGAGCGTGCTGAATATTTCAATGCGTCGGTGGCCGATAGCCGGCGGGACATGATGGCCCGGGTTACCCACTCCGCGTCGAAGTAATTCGTCGGTAGTTTTGCTGGTTGCAGGCGGGGAGATTGCCTCCGGGGTTTCGGGGGCGTCTCCCCGTTTTCCGTTCTGGAATTGCATTTGCCGTGCGGAGGGGTCCGGCGAGGAAGAAATCGGGAGGGAACTGCCTTTGCCGAGACCCCTCGAGTGAAACGGTCGAGGGGAACGAGACACGACCCAGGGAGGGGAGAATGGGCCCGGCGGCTGACCGGGCAGGAGAGGGCAGCAGCTTGCCGGCCGGGAATGACGCCAGCGCGATGCCAAGAAAGTACAGGAGTTCCTGTAAGCGTTGGGGCAAGGTACCGGATTGCAGAGAGCGGAACAATGTGGTGGACTTAGGTGAAGCAGGAAACGATTTGCAACTCTTGGAGGAAGCGCAACAATAGTGGGATAATTGTGTGAATCGCGTGCAGACCATGGATATACAACGGGATACAGAACGACGTCAGAAACCTCGCAATGCAGTGGACCGGATTGCGTTCATCCAGATGGCGGATGGCAACTCCGGAACGATTCTGGATGTGTCGGAGACCGGGTTGCGGTTCCGGACAGTGGCGCCGGTGGCTGAAAATGGGCCGGTGGAGTTTTGGTATTCGATGAATTTGTCAGATCGCGTGGAAGCGTCTGGAGAAGTGGTGTGGCGGGACGCGACAAAAAAAGAAGGTGGACTGTGCTTTACGGATGGTCCTGCGAACACCGAGGTCCCGAGCGGACGGACAAACCGAGTAGCGGAGCAACGGGAGGCGGCGAGAAGCGCCGGCAGCTTTGCGGTGCTGGGCGCGATTCCTGAAATGCGGGCCGCGGCCGGGACCCGACAGACTGCCGCCGCCGGAGATGCTGTGTCCGGCAAGGCGGAGAACAGCGCCGATCGGGCGTCTTCTGGGCCCGTGCAGAGGAAAAAGCCCCAGTGGAAAATTGAACTCGAAGACGCGCTCGAGCGGCGGCGTGTCGCAGACAGTTTGAGCGCGGCGCCGGGCAAAGAGGGTTCGCCGGACGAAGAAGAGCAGCAGGAGGAGATTGCGGCAGCCAAGGAGCCGGACGAGGAGCCGGACGAGGCACCGGCAAACGTTCCGCCGCCGCCGTATGCAATCCCGCCGATACCTGCCGACCTGTTTGCAAAAATCGCAGCGCGGGAACATGAGCGGCTTTTTATGCCGGCGCTCGAACCGGCCGGGGGATCGGGCTGGCCATTTGTGAAAGGGATTTTCGCGGGAATGGTGGCCACCGCGGCGATTGTTGCGCTGGGATTTTATTATTTGGGATTGCGACAGGAAAGAGCCGCAGAACAAGAACCTCAACAGATTAATAAGGCTAGGGCGACCGCGCCGGCGCAGGACGTTCCTGCCGATAGCGACGGCACGCCGAATCCGGCCACGGGCGTTTTGCCGCAGAATTCGGCCCCGGCCGATGCCGGGTCGAAAGCTTCTGATCCGGCTACCGCATCCGAGGGGCCAGCTGGTACGACGAGTGACCGGGCGGCGCTTCCGGCAAAGGGAATTCCAGGGGCCGACACGGGCAGCGCGGCAACTCCCAACTTGGCTGCCGGGACCAAGGGTGCTGCGGGCCGAGCGCTGCCGGCGGGGACGCCCGAGCGGGCCGCCTCACCAGCCGTGGCTCCGGAAAAGATGGCACAAAATGGAGTGGCTTCCCCTGCTGCGGCCAAACCCAAGACTCTTCTGCCAGGACCGCACACGCCAACTGAATTGTGGATGGAAGTAGCGGCCGGAAATACCAGCGCCCAAATCATGCTCGCCGAGATGTACGCGGCCGGCAACGGCGTCGGGAAAAACTGCGAGCAAGCGCGCGTGTTGCTGAAGACCGCCGCGGCAAAAGGGAATGCCGAAGCGATCAGGAAATACGACAATATAAACATCACATCCTGCAAATAGAAATTTCCAGAACTAAACGGGACGGCGAATTTTCAGTTTGCGCATGCGCGCCTGCAGCGTGGTGCGTTTCATGCCGAGCAGTTCGGCAGCGCCCTTGGGGCCGGCGATACGCCATTCGGTTTGCCGAAGTGCGCGAAGAATGTGCTGGCGCTCGGCTTCCTGCAGCGTAGCGATAGAGGAAGTTGCCGCCGCTGGCGGCCGTGCGAGCAGGTCGTAAGCCCCGGCTCCGCCATCGCCGGTGAAAGCCCCATTCGCCGAGGACTTCAGCTCGCCGACAGGGACGCGAAGTTCTCTGCCGGGAGAAAGCAGGACGGCGCGTTCTATAAAATTCTCAAGTTCGCGGACGTTCCCGGGCCACGGGTAGCTGGCCAGGGCATCCATGGCTTCGGCGGGAACATATTCGACGGTTTTGGTGAGACGGCGGCTGAATTTTTGAACAAAGTAGCGCACCAGAAGAGGGACATCTTCCGGACGCTCGCGCAACGGCGGAATCTGAATAGGAAAAACGTTGAGGCGATAGTAGAGATCGCTGCGAAAGGCGCGTTCGGAAACGAGCTTGCTGAGATCCTGATGCGTGGCGGCAACGATGCGAACGTCGACGCGCTGGGTGCGATTGCTGCCAAGGCGTTCAAATTCCTGTTCCTGCAGGACGCGCAGAAGTTTTGGCTGAAGCTCGAGCGGCAGGTCGCCGACTTCGTCCAGAAAAAGCGTGCCGCGGTCGGCTAGTTCGAAGCGGCCGATTTTTTGACTGATGGCCCCGGTGAAAGCTCCGCGTTCGTGGCCGAATAGTTCGGATTCAAGAAGGCCGCTCGGAATGGCGGCGCAATTAATTTTAACGAATGTGCGTTCGCGGCGCGGACTGAGATTGTGGATGGCGCGGGCAATAAGTTCTTTGCCGGTTCCGGTCTCGCCAAGCACCAGAGCGGCAGTTCCTGCAGGAGCGACGAGTTCAACTTGCGCGAGCGCCCGCTTGAGGGAAGGACTCTCACCGACTATTTCTTCAAAGTTAAATTCGGTGCGGATTTCCTCTTCGAGATAGAGTTTCTCTTCCGCCAGTTTGTCCTTCAGCGCATCAATTTCCTTGAAAGCCAGTGCATTTTCCACGGCGATGGCAATTTGCGCGGCCACCTGACTGAGGAGTTCGACGTCGGACTCGGCAAATGAATCGCTGCGGCGGCTGGCCAGATTGAGCGAACCAAAGGTGCGGCCATGATTGATGAGGGGAATACAGCAGATGGACTCGAGACCTTCGGCGCGAAGTACACGAATGATTTCACTGGGATATTGGTCGAGTTCTGCGCCGCGCGCAAGAAGCGGCCGGCCAGAAGCGATGGCCTGACCTGCCGGGGAGGAGTCGCGCGGAATCGATGATTCCGGTTTGAAGATGCGCTGATTGCCGGGAAAATCGAGCGCGTAGATTTTCAGGAGGCTGGTGACAGGATCGAGAAGCGCAAGGCTGGTGTAGTCGTGATGGATAACGCGCTCCAGCGCCGATACGATGCCCCGAAAAAGCTCCGGGAGTTCGCGACTAGTGACCAGAATGTTGTTGATTTGCAGAAGAACTTGCAGGCGATCGCGTTCGCGCGCGAGTTGCTTCTGATAGGCTTCCGCCGATTCAAAGTTCAGAGCATTGTCAACGGCAACCGCTACCTGGCTGGCGACCCGCTGCATGAATTGCAGTCCGATGGCCGTGATTCCCTGAGCCACCATGCGGCCGAAACCCATGGCCCCGAGACGATGCTGGGCGGTGGTTAGGGGAACGATGGCCAGGGAACGAACGCCAACTTCGCGAAGCCGCTGGATAAATTCCGGGTACTTGGCTTCTTCTTCGACATCACTCACTACGTAAGCCTGCTGGTTCTGCCAAACCCAACCCGTAGGATGGCCTTCAACCGGCGTTTCACTTCCCGGCGCTTTCGGCTCGTGGAAACGCGATTCAAGAATATGAAGACGCATGACGTTACGGGCGGGATCGTGAAGGACCAGTGTGAGGAAATCGAAATCTACAACCGAATGAAGGCGCTCGGCGAGGTCATGGAACAGCACGCGCAGATCGCGTTGCTGGGCGATGGCTTCGCCGACTTCCAGCAAAGCTTCTAGCTGACGCCGGGAGTGTTCGAGAGGCGCGTTGAACGCAACTTCCGGCGGAGAAACAACATGTTCCGCCATAGAAGTCAGGATAGCACCCGGGTGGACAGCGGCTCAACCACAGCGCAGGCAGGCGGAGCAGAACCCGCGTGTCAGGTCCTGCGACGAAACAGGCGGAGCAGCACAGCAGGGAGACGTCCGAGGTATTGTCGGGCGTGAGGGAATCTTGTTTTCTTGTTTTTCCCCGCGCGTTTTTTGGCAAAGCCGCGCGCGGCAAGTTCAACACTGGTCCAGTCCAGAGTTTCCAGGGAGCGCAGTTCTCCGGCGTCGAGACCCGCTTTACGGGCTTCCACTTGAGGCGCGGCTCTGAAACGCGCGCGCAGGTCAGCGTCCACGTACAGGTGAGCCAGAAATGATTCGAAATTGCGGGGGCTCATGCGACCGCGCCTTGCGGGGCGATCTGGCGATGGGCGCGACCCCGGGCCATCGCGTCTCTGGCACCAGCGATCTGCGCCAGAAGCCGGTTCATGGAAGGATAGTCGCCGTCGCGTTCCAAAATGACCGTGAGAGGCTGGGGAGCCAGAGCCGCCACCTGCTCGAGTAAATCAAAAACGGGATCGGGCACGTCATGAAGATGGTCGTCCAGCAGACGCACCCGGCCATCGGGGCCAGAAATCGACTGGCCTCCAGCGATGTGGATTGCCGCGATGCTGGACGCAGGAATTTGCTGCAGGAATTCTTTCGGGTCATAACCGTGATTGAGACCGTTGGCATAGATGTTATGCAGGTCGAGGAGCAGTCCACACCCGGAAGACTCGACAATGCCGGTGACCCATTTTGCTTCGGAGAAGACGCTGCCAGGAGGATCGATGAGCGTAGCGATGTTTTCAACGCGCGGCTTGGTTCCCACGATGCGCGTGGCCTGATAAAGATTTTCTGAAGTACCTTCGATCGTCGCAGTCGTACGCGGGGGAGCCGCGAGATGGCCGATTTCCACACCGCCCCCGCGCACAAAAGCCAGATGCTCGGACCAGAATTGCGGCGCAATAAAATCGACCAGTGAAGCCATTTGGTGAAGCCGCCGCTTTTCCGCCCGCGCGGTTGAGGCGAGTCCCATGCCAACGCCATGAAGGACGACCAGAATTTGCGAAGCGAGTGTTTTCAGAGCACGGATTTTTCTCCGGGGAGCGTCATAGAAATCGTCCGCGATGACTTCGAGCAGATCCATCTCGCCCAAATGATCGAGAATGCTCGATGCCAGGTCGGGACGCCAGCCCAGGCCAACTACGTCTTTCGCGGAATTCATTTTCAGCCCCCGCAACCGCCGCAGCCCCCGCCACAGCCGCCACCGCATCCACCGCCCCCGCCGCACCCGCTGCTGCCACCGCTGCCACAACTGGAAGCAGCCGAGCCGCAACTGCTCGAAGCGCTGTCCGCATTGTTCGAGCGGCCACCGAACCAGCTGCCTTGTAAGCCGCGGCGCGTGAGAGTTGCCACATGAGGAAAAATGAAGGCGGGAACAGACCCAAGTCCGTACGCAGAAGCGAGCCAGACAAGGTCGCTCGTGGCTCCGCCGGGGCGAAGCGAAGAAGCGCGCGACCGAAGACTCGAAAAAATGGATCTGACGTCTTCGAGAAATTTCTCGCCGCGCGCGGTGCGGAACGGATTACTGACGCGAAAAGTCAGATAGCAGGCGAGGGCGGTTAGAAGGATTAGAAAGAGCAGGTTGGTACGACCGCGGGCGATGGCGATCACGATTTTCAGGGCAGCGACGCCAATCAGAATGGCCAGTGCTACGCCATAACGGACCTTGCGCGCTTGTTTGGCGCTTTCATCCGGCATTAGACCCAATACCTCGAGGTTGCAAGCATAGTCAAAGCAAGGTGGGCACCCGGCAAGATCCCGGAGAGTACCGTCGACGGGCGCCGGAGATTGGAATGCTTCAAGGATCCGCCGTTCGATGGGACGTTTGGCGGCATCGACAGCGTGCGGGTCCGCGGCTTGAAAAAAGGCTTCGGATTCGATCGCCGAGAGAACGGACGCGCCGGAACTCCTCACGGTGAGCAGTCCGCGATCGATTAAAGAGAGGGTGGCTACCCGCAGCGCTTCGCTCTCGCCGCCGCGAAGGAATGCGACGAGATACGGATCATTCAGAGGGGGTTTAGCGGCATCCGGGAGCTCGGCCCGGTGGCGGAGCAGGAAGAGAGCCAAAAGGACAACCGCCGAAAGAATCGTGTAAAAAAGCAGAAATTCCGGTCCGCGCAGGTCAAACGGATTCACGGGGGGACCTCGCAGGAGAGGGCTTCAAGGCGCGCCGAGGATCGAACGGAAAATTCAAGGAGTTGAAAAAGCAGCGGTTCCGCGACACCGGAGGGAAGAAGTGGTGATTGCTGAGCTTCGGCAAGTGTGGACACAAATTCCGCCGGAAAGGACAATTCCGCCGCCAGGCGCGCGAAGGCCAGCTGGGGAGAAGCTACCGATCGGCCTTCGAGCGCAAGCAGAACGGCGGCGCAGCCGCGCAGCGGTCCTACTGCGTGAGCGATGCTGCGGACCAGTTGTTCTTCGCGCAGGCTGCGGGCTACATAGACCGCGCGGAGACGCAACGTGATGTTCAGGAGCTGCTGCTTAAGCTGATGGATTTCCGCGTCGCGCGGAATGGTGAGCTGGGCGAACGGATCTTCGCCGTAAAGAATGGCGCGACGGCGCAAGATGCCGGCGAATTTCGGCGCGAAGGAACGGGCGGCTGCGGAGATTTCATTTTGCAGCAGGAACATGACGTGGACTTGAACTGCCGCTTGCGCTACGCGCAACGGGGAGCGCAAGCGATCCAGTTTTTCTTTCTCAAACGAAGTGAGGATGAAAATCAGGTTGAGATCAGAGCTAGGGGAAAGAGCGCCGTCTACAGCGCTGCCATACAGCACAACGGATTGCAGCGTGCCGTCGAGCGCGTCCTTGGCAGATTGCAGAAAATCATCAAGAACGCCCCGGACCACCGGAGGGAGTTCGGGACATTCGCGCGGTGTGGACAGACTCATTGGTCGTCAAAGCAGATGGCGCGGAAACGGACTGGTGCTTCCCTTGTGCAGCAGGAATGCTAGGCGGGGAATGAGAGAAAGTCAACGAGGGGCGGCGGCGATTTTGCCGGAAATTTCCTTGAAGGCGCTTTTGGAACTGGAGATGACTTCGTCGGCGCCGAGACTTTCGAGAATTTCTGTGAATTCATCGAGATAGCAGCGCACAACGATGGTGACGTTTTTGTTGCGATCGCGGGCGCGCTTGGTGACCAGGAGCGCGGTTTCAATGTTGTTGGAAGTCACGATGACGTGGGTGGCATGAGCTATGCCGGCATCGACAAGAGTGCTTTCCTGTTTGGCGTTGTCCACGATGACCGGCTCGCCTCCGCGCACAAGGTCGTCGACCACCGCGGGATCTTTATCGACAAGAACGTAGGGGCGAGCGGAAGCGCGAAGATGAGCGACGATGCGCGCACCCAGATGGCTGTGGCCTATGACAATGACGTGATCCTTCATTTCGCTGGCGAGCATACGGCATCCTTCCTGGGGATTGTAGCGTTGAAGCGCTTGCAGAAAGAAAATGGAAATCACGATGCCGAAAAGAACGCATTGTCCCCAAAAAGAATAGAGGACTGAGAGCGAGCCGGGTTCGACACGAAGGTAGAAAGCGCTGAGGAGCGAATCGCGAAAAGAAAGTTGCTTGCAATAATGAAACGTGACAGTGCCCAGAGCGAACCACATCGCCAGCAGCGCGAAGCCCCAGCGGCTCTGGCGCAGGAAGATGACAAGCCGAATCCAAAAGAAGCGACGCATAAGGCGGTAGCGAGATGCTAGGTCGGGACGCAGGGCAAGTCAACGGCAAGGTCCACAGCAAGGTCCACAGGAAAGTTTCCGTCGCGTGCAGACAGAGAATTTTTCGTATACTTGGGGGATAGCAAGAATCGCGCGAATCCGAAATTGAAAAGCAAATGAGGAAACGCCCAGCCCGTTTAACACACCGCACTATGGGAGTGGTGCTATGCGGGTTGTCACTTTTTCCAGGAGCTTGCGGACCAGGTCCGAAAACCTATACCGACTTCGTTTACAGCGCGACGAAGAGTACCGCAGGTACGGAATCGCACGGCGAACGTTATGATTTGGCACAGGATGAAGAGCGCGGCGGGCATACTCTCAGAAGGCATGTGGGACAGAGTGAGGAAAAGTTGCGCCAGCGATTGCAAACCGAAAGAGATATTTCCGCTGCTTCGACCTGGACGGATCGCGCGACTGCCGAGGTGACGGTTGCGGCCGGGCTGCGTGCCGGGCGGGAACGCGTCGCTGATTGGGAACGGCGGGGTGCGGGTAGGGCAAACCTGGCGCTGCATTTTGCTGCGGGACGCGTGATCGGCCGCAGCCTGCGGCGCGGCGAACCGGAGACGGTCGCCTGTACAGAAGCGCTCATCGTATTGCGAGCAGATGGAAAGAATGGTTTTTACGTGCTGACGACCTATCCGGAGGCGCGAAGATGAAACACCACGAAGGAAGCAAACCTGGACATTTTTCAGCGGCGGAATACCCGGGCCTGCGGGAATTTCTAACCTCCTATCTGCACGAGGACTTTCGCGAAGAATACGGGTCCCCGTCAGGAGCCGCGCGCGCGTTTACCGGCGACGCCGGAGACGATGAATTGAAACAAGTGCAGACGGAATGGGCGCGGTTGCGGGCCAGCGCGACGGGGAAATCGCTGCACAAATTGCAGGAAGCTCTGCACAAGCTGGGCGCGGCGTGGCAGCCCCAGGATGAAGAAGAGCTGCACGGTGTGGATGGGGTGTTTGACAAGAGTCTGGCAAAGCATAAGAAGGAAGAATTTGGCTTGGATGGATTTGAAGACGACGAATTGTAACGAGCGAGCGGATACGGGAATGGAGCGAAATGGGCCTGGGACTGCAAGTGATGAAGTTTGGCGGAACGTCAGTGGGAGATGCCGAGTGCATCGCGAGGACGGCAAAAATTATTGCAGAAGCGGCGAGGGTCCGGCCGGTGGTGGTGGTGGTTTCAGCGATGAGCGGCGTGACGAATCGACTGATTGAGGCGGCAAAACGCGCCGAAGCCGGGGAAACCACCGCAGGGCAATCGGTCGCAGAGGTTTTGCAAACGCAGCATGAAGCGGCGGCGAGAAAATTGATTCAGAACGATGCGGAACTGCAGCTCGTGAAACTAAGGGTAGAAACGGTTTTGTGCGAAGGACAGAGACTTTGCGAAGGTACCGCGCTGCTGAAAGAGCTGACGCTGCGCACGCTCGATGCGATTTCGAGTTTGGGCGAGCGATTGTCGGCACCTTTGGTGGCCGGGGCACTGACGGAATTGGGCGTGAAGAGCGAGGCGGTGGAGGCGACGGAGTTGATTGCCACCGATACATATCATGGCGGTGCCGAGCCTCTTATGGAGCTTACGCGAGAAAAATCGCAAGCCCGGCTGGGATCCCTGCTGAAGCGTGGAATTGTGCCCGTAGTGACCGGATTTATCGGGGCTACGGTGGACGGGAAGTTAACGACGCTGGGGCGCGGCGGCTCGGACTACTCGGCGACGATTCTGGGCGCGGCGATGGATGCCGAAGAAGTGATTATCTGGACCGACGTCGAAGGCGTGTTGACGGCCGATCCACGGCTGGTGCCGGAAGCGCGGACGATTCCGGAAATTTCCTATCGGGAAGCGGCTGAGTTGGCGTTTTTTGGAGCGAAAGTCTTGCATCCGAAGACCTTGAATCCGGTGATTAAGGCCGGGATTCCGGTTTGGATTCGGAATAGTTTTGCGCCGGAGAAATTGGGGACCAAGATTACGCGCGAGGGGCGGAGTATTGGGGGAGGCGTGAAGGCCCTGACGGCGATTCGCGATGTGGCGCTCATTACCGTGGGCGGCCCGGGAATTGTAGGCTTGCCCGATGTGGTGGGGCGTACGTTTTCGACTACGGCTGAGTTGCGGGCCAATGTGCTGCTGATTTCGCAGTCGTCTTCGCAGAATGATATTTGTTTTATCGTGGCGGCCGCCGATGCCCAGCGGACCGTCGAGGCTTTGCGGAAGGAGTTTGCGCAGGACTTGGCCCACGAGAAGGTGGAACACATTACGGTTGATCCAAATATTGCGATTGTGGCGGTTGTGGGAGAAAACATGCGGGGAACGCCGGGAGTCGCGGGAAGAACGTTTATTGCCCTGGGGCGAGAGAACGTAAATCTGATTGCTATTGCGCAGGGGTCGTCAGAAAGCAATATTTCGTTTGTAGTGGAGGAAAAAGCAGTGAAGACGGCCCTGCTCACGGCGCATCGGGAATTTGGCTTGCAGGACGCAGCAGTCTAGTTTTCCAGGATTAAAAGATCGAGAGGAAATAAATTCAAATTCTATATGGTCGTGGGGTGATTGACGGAAAAAGTGCTCCGCAAATTCTGGTTCCACGTAATAAAGCATCGGAATCATCCCCACGTACGTGCCAATCTGCTTGCCGCGTTGAAACCGCGTCGGAATTCCGATGATCAACACGTAGGCGAGTGCCGTAAGCGGACCAACACCGGGATGGGTCATCAGCCGCATCACGTCGGGTCGCTTCCG
>Ga0193726_1001227_pt1 | contig 21133 bp, 30 predicted proteins | sample H2c1metaG_FD_144928 | JGI IMG/M metagenome (GOLD analysis project Ga0193726, IMG submission 144928) | Soil microbial communities from a riparian zone of the East river system, Colorado, United States - H2c1 | ecosystem: Environmental > Terrestrial > Soil > Riparian zone | place: USA: East River... | reverse complement strand
CCGTCTCACCTTCAAGGAGACCCTTCACGTCCGGTAGGCCCAGCTTCTCGGCAAGCTCCGCTTCCGTCAACGGGGTCTGCTCCATACATTCCCGGATGGTGCCGCCGGGCGGAGTGCACCAATCAGGATCGAAGCTCGCTACTTCTTCGAGCGAGACCTCTCCCGCTACACCCTGTTCTTTGAGGGCCGCTCGGAAGTACGCCAATCCCTCTTCACGCATTTCCTCGCTGTTGACGATGGGAGCGCGTTTTCGCTGTGTGGTGAACCACCCCTTAGCGGGCTCGTAACTGCCGTACCGATAAAGGGGTTGGTCCGTGTACTCGATCCGAATACGGACCCCCCTCGGAGCGTTGATCTCCGAGGGCGTCACGGTTGAGCCTCAGTTTGAATACTGGCTGTGCTTGATCCGAATGGCGTCAAATAACTCATCACGAAGGGTCTTAGACACCACTCCGTCGATTCGCTTTCGCTCGTTTCGATACCAATTGTTCAGTTCATTCTTGGAAGTGAGGGTCCCTAGTTCAGCGAGGAGCCGGACCTTTTCGTCCGCTTCAGTGAAGAGCCTGGGGGTCTCGACGAACTTCTGAGCTTCAGAGCTACGATCTTCGGCCGGCATCTCCGCCACCTGCTGAGCCACGGTCCCCGCCTGCTGGGCAAGGTCGAGCGCTTGGTTGACGGTCGCCCGAGCTTTGAGGGCCGCCTCCGGGTTGTTGGCGAAGTAGCTGTCGAACGTCAACGTGAAGGCGTTGAAGGCCGTCATGAAGATGTCCAGCTGAGCTTCGGTTTGCAAGTGGGGAACGTGGGTGCGGATGAGAGCCAGCATATCGTTGACGGGAGCTTGAGCGGTTTTCTCTGCGGCGGCTTGACGAGCCATTTCTCGGAGACCTTCGATGTCGAGATCAGGGAAGGCGTCCTTCAAAAATTCCTCTCCCCGAGGCTGCCCGACCAGCATCAACGCCAAGCTGTCGCGTGCTTGACGGTAAGCCTCTTCGCCCTGTTGGGCTCGAAGCGTCTCCAAGTTCTTCAGGATCTCGTCTCGGGAGGCTTGCATTAGGACCTTCGGGTAGTGGCGCGATCTGCCAAGTCTTGACGGAACTTGTCGGCGAGTTGATTGGACTGGCTTACACCAGCTTGCTGAAGGTGGTGTCGAGCAATTCCGCTAATAAGCGCAGGAGCGGTCACGGGGTTGGATAGGATGCCCCAACAGGGCTGGCAATACAGGTACTCGGCGAGGGGCTCGGACAGCAGCTTCTGCTCCGCCTCGGTGAGCACGATGATGTGCATGTTTTCCCGCTTCTTGTCGGCCCCGCAAACCAGACAGTTAGGCATGGATCATCTCCTGAATAGCGCTCGCACAGTCTTCCAGCTCCAGCTCGCCGTTAGTGATCCGCTCCCCGTAGAGGACCGCTCCTGAAAGCGGGATGCGGAAATGACGGAGGTGGTGCTGGTTGAGGGTCTCCGTCTCCTTTGGGGTGAGGGCTTCAAAGAGTTCTCGCTTGGCCAGCATGCCGGGACCAAGGACGTGGGGGTGGCAATCGCTGGGGTTGCCGACCGAGTAGGTGATCCGACAGGCGAACGGACGGTCCTCGTAGGCCCGACAGGTGCCCTTAGAATCGAGCAGGGGGCAGGCGATGAGGCTGAGGGTCCAGACCTCGGAAGCGAGCCCACGGGTCATGTCAGAGTGCCTCTGGAAGGCGTCTCGGAGTTGCCGGGACCAGAGCCCCTTTTCCTTGAGGCCCTGGTAGAGCGCGATGCCCTCCAGCAGCGTAAGGAACACAGGGTAGTAGCAGCAGTGGCTGCAACCCTTGCGGCAGGTGATCTCAGCCCCAATATCGGAAAGCCGGCTACGGAGCTGCAACTCATAGCTCTGAGCTAACTCGGCTCGGGAGGACTTGGTTTCGGCGACCGACCTCTGCACCAGCAGAGGCAGCCTAGTCTTCATCTTCATCTAAGATGTCGGAATTCAACAAACGATCAAGCGAGCTGAGGGGCCCCCTCACTTTGACGGGATCCTGAGCCCGCGCTTTACGACGATTCAGCGTTCCAAACGCTTTCGTGATCGTAATACGGCTTCGAGTGTCATCCTGATGGACGCCCACCAATATCTCCCCGACCCGCAGACGCAGCTTGGGGTTGAAGAAAATAGCACCGTTGGCTCGCAAGAAGTCGCTCGGGACCCAATCCTCCATGGGACTGAGCCCGACGTTTCCGCGTGCGACTGACTTTAGAGGGCCGCCCCGGGTCGTGCCACAGATGGCGAACGGCCATTGCGCGGGCGGATGATAGAGAACCCGCAGCTCCGGGGTATCCCCCAGTTCGAGGTCGTCAGGCACCTCTAACTTGCGGTTGTCGAAGGCCACGAGCTGACAAGTACGGAAGCTGTCGGAATGGCCGATGACCTTCCAACGAGCTTCTTGATACAGGACGATGTCACCAACCTTCATGCGTCCCTTCGATACCCCAGTAAGCGGTCTCGCACCCACGTTGGATCGAGACCAAAATGAACTTCTTGCCGAGGAGAAGGCCCTCGAAGCTCAGTAGCCTTTGACTATTTGCCAAGACCGCTGAGCTTCATCCCGGAAGGGCTCAGTTGGGCGAGTCGAAAGGACACTCACCGATTTCCGACTCCCCGATACCCAATTCTTGGAGCGAATTGTCAGTAGCCGAGGTGCTGGAAATCGAAGCCGTTGCGTCCGGTGTCGTGGTTGGTGGGTCGCCAGCCACTGGCGCCGCTTCAGCTTTCACTTCCGCTTGAGTCACTTCGGACTGCGATGCGGTTGTGAGAACTTCAGCTTCACCAGTGTCCGTGCTAGCGACCCCTTCGGCTTTTCCCGACGTCTTGCCTCCCTTGGCCTTCTTGGCAGCCTTAGCCTTGGGGGCTGCTTTCGCAGCCGCCTTGACCTTGGGAGCCGCCTTAGCGACGGGCGCTTTGGCTTTCGGCGTGATCTTGCCGGACTTCCACTGCGCCGTCAGCTCGACGTAGTTCTTCGGGCTCTTGACCGAGTACTCACCACGGTTGCCACGCTTGAACACTTCTTCGTTGTCGGACAGCGTGTACGAGATGTACGACTGCTTGTTGGAAGCCCCAGGCTCCCAACCTCGCTCCGTCAGACGAGCGAGAATGTCGCCGGCCTTCAGGGTCTCAGTGCCCATCACGATCGCCACAGCTTCGACCAGCTTCGGGCGGAGACCGTCCGCTACCGCACGACGACCAGCGGCAATCGCATTCGCGGGAGCACCCTTGGCCTTCGCCGCTTTGGCGGGCTTGGCAGCCTTGGCCTTCGCCGCTTTGGGCTCTTTCGCCTTGGCGACTGCTTTGACCTTCGGGGCCTTCGCCGCTTTGGGCTCCTTCACCTTGGCGACTGCTTTGACCTTCGGGGCCTTGGCTTGCACAGGCTTGCTGACCGCCAATGCAGTGGTAGTGGCAACAGGAGCCGCTGGCAGCGCCTTGAGGGCTGCTTTCTTGACCTTCTGCGCGATCGGCAACGCCTTCGCAGCAGCATGACCATTGCCGTGTCCGTTGCTGTGGCCATTGCTATGACCGTTCAGGGATGCGGCAGCAGTGATCGAAGGAAGGGTGAGACCTCCATTTCGTTCCACCACATCGAGCTGTTCGTATCCGGATGCCAGAGTTTTGAGCGCATCGCTCATCAGAAGCCAATTCGACGGCTTGGATGGCTGTTGTGTTTTCATAGGGTGTTTCCTTTACATGTATCAGGGGGACCCTTGTTAGGGGTCACGACTCTCTAATTACACGTACCCATCTCCAGGGTCAAGGTCAAGTCGGGTCCAACCCTAAAAATAGTTTGAGGACTCGACCCTGTTTGGGGGTCAGTTCACCCTGCTTGATGTTGCCGTAGAAGCACTGTCGAACCTGAAAACAGGTGGCCGCCACATCAGGCCCGGCCTTCAGGCCCTCGCAGCTATCACACCTTGGAGTGCCGAAATTCACCTTGAATCGCGCACGAGCGGCTTCCGCTACTGACTCTTTGGCCAGTTCCACCAGCTGTCGGGAGACCTCCCACGCCTTCCCCGGATCCCCGCCCTGGAAGGCTCTCGTCAGCTTTTCTTCGAGAGCTTCTATTTCTCGCGGATGGGGAACTCTCTCTGAATGTCGGCCTCCCCAATGATGCCCAGGCGTTTTAGCGCTTGGGCCGAGTTCCCCGTAGCGAGGGCGTTCCGGATTGCTGAGGCTCTGCTGTCCTTCGCCAACTCCGCTTGAGCGATGGCTCGGCTCGCCAGGCGCTCCCAATCGGCCGGAGAGGTTGCCTTCTTGGGGGGCTTCGTCAGGAGTCTCGTTTTTGCCATTCACGTGCCTTCGTACTCTTTCACTAGGTCGGCGTGGATTTCCGCCTCAACCTTCCGGATATTTTCTTCGGAATCGCCGCTCAAAACAACCAACAGCCTGATAAAGCCCTCCCGCAGGATCGCGTTCTGCTGAGCTAGCGTCTGACAGTCGTCCACCAAAGCGGCCAGCAGCTTCTGCGTGTCCTCGTCGGCCGTCACGTTTGCCGGAAGAGCATCGATAACGCCTCGAATGTTCTTCTGAAGGTCGGGGATCGCGGTCGACAGCTTCGACAAATCCAAGAGGGCCTTCTTGGCCTCTTGGTTGCGGCTGATTCGGCGAAGGGACCGGCTCATTGAGCGAAGGGAGGCTGACCCCGGAACTGAGTGTAGAACGGGATCGTCCCCTGATTGATTTCCTTCTGGAGCTGGTCCCCTTCGTTGATGGTCGGGTGCAGCAACGTCGTGGTGGCCAGGTTTCTCAGGTACTCGTTCGACGTCACCTTGAACAGGTCGTCCTTGGCCCGCTGGCTACGCTGAAGGGAGTGGATGACCTGATACTCTTCCATCGTGTCGAGCATGCAGATCCCGCCCTGGCCGTTTGCGTCCACCACACCGTCGACCCACACGTTGTTCACGCGGTTGAGGTCGCACAGCGATGGCAAAGCCGGCATGTGATCTTGAACGCCACAGCCGCACGAACAAGGGCTGCCGTTACAAGTGCAAGCCGAAATAGGTCGTACCGAAACGTCCGGTACCCCCATGGAGGAACCGCTGGAGCACGAACAAGGAGTGGAGTTACAACCGCAAGAGGCCATGCGAACCATCTTTCTAGCTGTTTTGCAGCCAATCTACGCGGAACAGCAACACTTTATCAGGTTCGCTGTCGAGAGCCACTCGCGTCCGGCAGTAAAGATGGGGTTTACGCTTACGCAGCTCCTGACTTTGGATGGCCGCCGCCACGTTGGGGCGGATTAGCGGGCGGATCCCTTCTTCGAGCGCTTTCACGAAGGCGTTGCTGTCAGCAGTTTCGACAGCTCCCGCAATTTCCTCGTCCGTGAGATCGGCCGAGTCTTCATCAGCGGGTATCCATTGGGGGTCTAGCATGGCAGCTCCTTAGCGGAGGACGGGTAGTGTTCGAGCCGTATTGCGCTTCTTGGGCGACAAACTCTTGTCAGCAGCGTAGCAGTACTGACACCCAAAGGTACAGCTCTCGTTGATCGTGAAAGGGTCAACTGCAAAGCCGCAACCACAAGTGTCGCATTCCGAGCCCGGCAAAGAGAAATCCTCTGGAGGGGCACAAACACCTAGCGAGAGATTTGGATGCTGAAAATTTGGACTTAAGATCGAACGATCGTCCGCACACAGCTCAACCTTGATGCCGTGCGAATCGTCAGCAAAACGCTTCAGCAATTCAAGCTTGGTTTCTGCCGTACGGGGTTCGGCCATCAAGTCGTTGTTCTGCAAGAACGACACGAACACCTTCTGGACACCCCCGTAGGACGCTATCTTGGCGATGGCCCTAAAGCGCTTCACGACGTCGAACAGCTCTTCCGGAGGCAGCAAAGGAACCGGAGAGAAACGCCAGTACACGTTCTCGGGCCCAAAGTGCTGGGCTGCTTTCCTAAGTTCATTAGCCGCCGCGTAGAGGCCGGGGCAGCCCTTCTCAACTTCCGCCCATCCCGTGACGGTCACGTGAACCTTCACCCGGTAGTCCTGTAGCCGGGGCTCAGCCATCAGGTTGGTGGGGTCCTTGGTCCAAAACATGAGGCCAAGCGTGTCCTCAGGCTTCAGAGACCACCGGGCAGGCACGCTCGTCCGCTGGTCTATAGCCAGCATCCACTGCTGGTCGAGCTGCTGCCGCATCCAAGGCCACTTCGCCGCCGGGACATCGGTCCAACGAGACAACGAGTAGGGGATGTTTTCGGCTTTTCCGCTCAGAGTGGGGGTCACACCCTGAATTTACACCAAAGGGTCAGACTTGCAGCAACCGTTTCGCTTTGCTTGTGAGTTGACGCATCGCCGGCCCACCCTTGCGAGACCAATCCTCCACCGCGCTCGCCCACGCCTTCAAGGTGTCGATGTCGTAGGTGATGCCGTCCCGACCCGTATCGGGGTCGGGCTGGAAATCGATATCCGAGATGGCATACGAAATCTCAGCTTTCTGAGGAATTCTCACAGCTTGACGAGCTGAATTGATGACCTGCGCCAAGGCGGGGGTCTCGACGTAGAGGTCGTCCAGCGTCTGGTCCAGGTCACGAAGCTTCTCCAACACGCTTTCGCTGTCCTTGAAATAGGACACCACTCGATGCTGCCAGACCCGGTTGGTTCCCTCCAACGTCTGAGCCTCAGCACGAGCGGCCATGAGCACGCTGTTGAAGCGAGCCACCCAGCCCTTGACCTGGTTGAAAAGCGCCTCACCCTCGGCCAAAAGGGCCGGCAGCTCGCTCGCTACCACAGCCCCGACCTTGAATGCTTGCTTCTCTTGCTCGCCTGAAGCGTCTTCCAAGATATCCGCCATGTCCTCGTCGTTCAGCTCCTTCATGGCCTTGACGACGCTCTGCATGACCAGGATGGCGAATGCTTCCTCGGGGTCGATCTTGTCGACCGTTCGCTTGTCGTCCTCACCCTGGTCGGCCGCTATCAGGTGGTGCATGACTTCGAACAGCTCATGCGCCCCGTGCCCGATGTGCGTGATTTCTTGGACGAGATGTACCTTTTCCAAGGCGTGAGCGGCTGACTTGAGGGCGATCTTCTGAACCATGCCCTTGCCGAAAGCCGCAGCACCTGCGAGCAAGCTAGTGCTCGAAAGAGCCGCCGCCGCAACGGCAATGCTCATGTGGATCGCAACCGTCTTCAGGGCCTTCTTCTGATGGTGGTCCATCTTCTTGCCCTGAGCCAAACTCTTCAGCGCTTGCCCCGCCAGCTTGAACTCGTGGACCTCTTCTTGAGCGGTCTGGACAAGACGCTTGGCGTACGTTTTGGGCGAGGCCAAGATGGTCTTGCCCGCATCCACCATGACCTTGGCACGGTGCTCTTCGTCCGAGACGAACTTCTGGACGGCCGCGCTCGACTTGGTGACGAACGCCTTAGCCTTCTCAGACAAACCCTTGAAGAAGCCCTTGCCCGCAGGCTTTTCTTTGCCCTTTTGGCCGCCCTCGTCTTCGAGTTCGTGCTCTGGCTTGGGCTCACCCTCTTCGGGCTTGGCCGCCTCGTCACTCTTTTCTTTGACGGTGTGGTTCTTGGGATCGGCCTTCGGGTGCTCGTGCAAGTACTTCTTGCGAGCATCCTCCGTAGGGAACTCGAATGCGCTCTTGTAGCGAGCAACTAGGCGTGTGGAGGCGTTCATCGCTCAGTCAGCACTCGAACGGTTCTCGACCTTGACCAGTTTGAAACGCGGGTCGTTCTTGACTTGCTCGACCTCTCGCTTCTCGCAGTCCACCACATACAGCATGCTGCCATCATCTTGATGCTGGCCCCCGACGTTGCCGTACTCTTCGGCCGCGTACCAGAGGTCGTTCCCCGCCTGGCCGTCCGCCGGAGCGAGCGTCATCGTCACCGGGCGATAGCCTTCGATATCCTCTTTGCGGCCCTTACCGCCTCGAAGAAGCGCTTCCAGCGAGTGCTTGAGGCCCGGGTCCATGTGAGACCCGTACTGCTTCAGATGCTGCTCCGAGCCTTTGGCCGCCAGGTCGGCAAAGATCCAACGCTCCATCGTCAACGCACCGCCGGTGAAAGGGTACAGCTTGTACTTCACCAGCTTGTCGTTCACGTCAGTGACGATCACCATCTTGGGGGACGAGCTGGCGCCGATCCAGTAAGCAGCCCCCTCTTGCAAGGCGAGATCCGTTCCGCCTGGCTTCTGGAGCCCTCTTGGGCCGATTACCATCGGGCCCAGAGCTTCCTTGTACCGCCTCACTAGGCGTAGGGTGACGGACGCTTGCTTCTTCCTGGCAACCAAACGCTGTACAAGACTCATTCCGGGGGCTCCTGCTTAGGAGATCCCCATAAATGGACTAGGATAAGGGCCCGTCGGAATGAGCCCTTTGCCTCAATTGAGCCACTAAAGGGTCCTCTCCCAAAGAAACAACCGCCTCTTCGACCACTACCCGCTCCACCAAAGCCGTCACCTTACCCTCCACAACTTCCTTGGAAATGCGGATCCCCTTCACAGTAGGGTCGCTGGGGCACTCGTAGGCGTACTCCTTGGTCACCCTCTCGAGGATGCTCCTCAGCGCCCTCGCACCGGTGGGTCGGGATTTGGCCTCCCGACCGATTTCCCTCAAAGCATCGATGTCGAACTGGAGATCAATGTTGTCGATGCTGAAGAGGGCCTGAAACTGTCGCACAAGAGCGTCGTCGGGCTCCATCAACACCCGCACCATCTCGTCCTCAGTGAGAGGCAAGACTGACGTGTGGACGGGAAGGCGGCCCAACAATTCAGGGATAACACCGAACTCCAAGAAGTCGGCTTCTTCGAGTACCGTGTAGACCTCAGTGTTGTCGACGTCTCGACGGGCAGAAGCTCCGAAGCCCACCTTCGCGCTCTTGTTGATACGGTCCTTGACGATGTCTTCGATGCCGGCGAAAGAACCAGCGAAGATGAACAGGATGTTCTCCGTGTCGATCAAGTCGTAATCGTTGGTCATCCCCATCTTGGCCGTACCTCGAGGGACGCTCACCTTGCCACCTTCGACAAGTTTCAGGAGAGCTTGCTGCACGCCCTCACCCGTCACGTCACGGTAACCGGTAGCGCCCCGCCCACTCTTTCGAGCGATCTTGTCGCACTCATCCACGAACACGATGCCCCACTGGGCTTGCTGCACGTCGCCACCACAAGCGGCCAGCAACCCTTGAAGCAAGCTCTCGACGTCGTCTCCCACATAGCCAGCCATCGTCAGCTTGGTGGCGTCCGCAACGTAGAAGGGAACGCCCAGGATGCGAGCAATCGTACGAGCAATCTGGGTCTTACCGCAACCCGTCGGACCGCTCAGCAAGATGTTGCTCTTTTGGATCTCGACCCCAAGCTCCATCCCTACACGGAGAGCTTCTCGTCGCTTGTAGTGATTGTAGACCGCGACCGCGATGTCCTTCTTCGCGTGATCTTGAGAGATCACGTAGCGGTCTAGCAGCGCTTTGATCTCCTTCGGTTTCGGGAGCGGCTTCTGTTCTTTGGATGAAGCGGCTTTCTTTTCTTGGATCAGCTTCTCGGCAGCGGCCCTGATGCAATTGTTGCAAACAGCCGCCTTCGCAGAAATCTGAACGAGCTGGCGGACTTCGTTTCGGAATCGGCCGCAGCCGGTGCATTCGTCGATCTCGGGCATCTCCAAGGATTCTACACCGAAAATCCTTTTCTAGGACCCCTACGAGTGCATGCTATCAGCGCAAAAGCGTCAAGCGAGGAAGGTGGCGGCCATTTGGGCCATTCGCGAGGCCCAAATGGGCTGGCAGCCCACGATCCCCCAAGAAGCGCTGGAGTACTTCTTCACCCGCTCGGCGTACCTGCCCGATACCCCGGCCCTCCAAGCACTGGATGACGCCAGGGATTCGATCGGAGCCCTGCTGCCCCGGCTCCTGGAGCTTTTACACAAGAAGCAGGGGGACCGCTACTTCATGAACGGTAGCGAGAGCCAGGGGAAGATCTTCTGGTTCTTCTCACCCCCGCAGCCCATCGACGCCTTCAACCTCACCCTGGCGATCCGGGGCGACCAAGCGTTCATGGCTTTCGGGTACACGCCCTACATGCTGGACGGACATCTGGACTTTCACGGAATGATCAGCGCCCACGCGACAGCTGAGCCCGAGCTTGCGGGGCTTGCACTCATGCGGCTCGTTCGTGACGTGCTGAGCAGAATCCCGTAGGGGGCCGAGTCTCCCCGGCCCCCTGCCCGTTAGGCGAAGGCCAGCTCCGGCACTTTCACGACACTCAGACCGTAGTGGGCGGCTGTGCCCACCGTCACCACGATCAAGAGCGAGTCCTTCATACGCTGAAGGATCGGCAGCTGCTCGTAGGAGACAAGATTGGGGTTCGTGAGCGGACCCTTATCCTTGTCGTCGTTCTTGACCGCACCATAGATGTAGCCCTTCTCGAGCTTCTCTTTGGTCCAGCGCTCGTGCTCGCCTTTCGGGCTGTAGTTGCCGGCCAGCACAGACTTCACCATGTTGATGGTGCTCTCACGCTGCCAGCCCTCCGCGTCATCCCACTCCTTGATGGTGTAATCGCCGTGCATACGGCAATACGTCACCATGGTGTTGTGGGCCGCTCGGGCACACCGTGATACCTTCTCGTCAGCGTTCACGACTTCATTGGAACCTGGCCTTTCGTTGGTTCGGGGTTCGGTGGGTCTTATACACCGACGGCCAGGCCCTCAAGGAACGTCAGCGTAAACGATGCAGGGCTCATTCCACTTGAGTCCCTCACAATGCACCCGGCCGTACTCACGGCCCTTGGGCGGGGGCTCAATGATGCATATCCCGCCCTCACCGAAGTTGTTGGGCCCCTCCTGCCCGTAACGATTCGAAACTACAAAGGTGCAGCGGTTCTCTTTGGCGAAGTCCATCCAGGAGGTGCTGGGGAAGCCGCCGTCCCCAAAGTTCGAGCTGAACGCCACGATGTCGGCGTCCCCCTTCTCGTAGAAGTCCTTGAAATCGCTTGACCGGTCACGTACGTCCCGGCAGATCAGCAGGCCGATTTTCTGGCCCCCAAAGGTCACGATAGGGGGGCTCTGCTGGCCCCCTTCAGCCCAAAGGAAATCGTTGCCCCACAAGTTCACCTTGTTGTAGGTCGTGATCTTGCCGTCCGGAGTCATCAGAACTTGGCTGTTGTACAGCTTGTCGGTGTCCGAGATCGTCGCGATCCCCCAAGCGACCGCACACTGGTACTTGGACGTCAGCCCCTGCATAGCGAAGAGCGAGCCGGGCGGGTTCGATTTTGACCAGCTGTTGGGCCAATCCTCGATGTGCTCCGCAAAAGGACGAGCCTCTTCAGCGCTCATGAAACTGTAGCCTGTCGTGCACAGTTCAGGGAGCACGATCAGCCGGGCTCCCGCTTGGGCGGCCTGCGTGGCTAGGATGAGGGCCGTCTTCAGGTTTCCTGGGCGGTCCTTGAACCTGGGAGCCATTTGAATTGCTGCTACGCGCATAGAGACCACACCTTTGCTCTCGAACGACATCGACCACAGATGTCTGGACGTTCTTCAGGCAACAACGGTCGAGACTTTACGAATCCCACTTTTTGGTAACGGCTCAAGCCCTCGTTTACCCGGTCTATTGGATAACGTTCGCTCACAAGATCTCGGGACAGGCGTTCACCACCTTCCAGGGCCTTCAGGATGAAGTCCGCCTTGGACTCGCCTTGCTGTGCAAGGCGAGTCCGCTGCACGACAGAGAAAGCCTTTCGTTTCTCAGGGTTCTCTTGAAAGAATTTCTTTCGGCTGAGTGATTTGGCCACTCGAGCCTCAATCGTCTGATTGTACGCTGCTAGCTGTCCTCGACGCTCTGGACATTCCGCCATCATCTGCTTTTGCCGGCGAGAGGAAGCCTGACGTGCTTCAGGGTTCCCGAACTGTAGTTTGGCTCGTCGAGAAGCTTGGGTTCGGAAGTCAGGATCTGACCATTGGCGTCGAGCTGACATGGCCATCCGAGCTTTCACCTGAGGATCTTGCAAACGTTTCTTTTGGGAGGAGGAGATCCTCTCACGGGCTTCGACGGTGAACACATGACCGGCATCCCCACCGCTCGTGCAATTGTAACCAACACCTCGAACGTTTGAGCAGTAATAAGCGACCCATTTGGCTTCAGCCAAGTTCAACGCAACGGAGTCAGCACACAGCTCCAGCTCTTCTACTTGAAAAAAGTCAGGGCCGGACTTTCTCAAAGCCCGGTGCAACGGAGCCTGCGACGTTTTCGCAGTCGATTGATGCCTTTTCCATCGGCTGCTCAACGACCCTTTAGTCTGGCCTACGTAAACCCGCCCGTTGGTCAGATTCCGAAGCAAGTAAATGCGGCCGTAGGGTGTGTCCACACCTACGGCCTGCTAATCAAAAGAACCTAGGTCATTCAGCAGCAATTGCGGGATCAGGGATAAGTCCAAGCTCTTTACGAAGAACCTTCACAATTTCCCTTCCAGGTACATGGCTGCCCTGAACTAACCAACCGTACTTCACTACTCCCCGAGCATCAGTTTTCTGAACACGAAGATGTGTCCAGAGGGGTGCGTCATTCCTCCACGGGATCCGCCCTGTCCGACGACCATATTCGGCAAGAGCTTCTCCTGTGATGTGCCTACGAATACGAATCTCGTGGAAGATCACCCCCAAGGCCATCCAACCCGCGGCCATCAAGTGGAAGTGCTCTTCCTGATCCTTGAATTTTTCCGGGGTCATGCCCTCAACGAAAGACCCTAAAAACGAAAGAAGCTCGCCCTTGAAGGAATCTAAGTTCTCTTTCGTAAGATTAGGCCCGGACTTGCGTGCTTGATCGGCAGCAGCTTGACCCTCAAGGGCCCCTCGAACAAAAGTAACCATATTCGAGAATGTGGCCACGTGAACCCCACCCTTCTTAAGCTGCACTCGATCGGTGTCTACCCCTCCGTTCTTGATGAGCACCTCGGATTCGGCGAGAGCCCGAGCAAGCTGAAGATAAGGGTCGCGACTGTCTCGCGTAATAGCTTGCTGCCTTGTGATAGGAGTGGCCTTCGAATTGAAGTCGTAGAACAGTTGCTTAAGGTCTTTCTCCGAGAGAGTGTGCCCTGGTTTCGGGACGAAAATCATCACCGCAATGTTGACAGGGTCAAGAATTGAAACGCTCCCATCCTCTGGTTGATAACAAGCAAGCACAGCACAAGCTCGTTTTAGCCCGTCCAGATAAAGAGCCTTCCCAGGAAGTTCATAGTAACTTGGAATGGTCAGACGACCGACCACTCCATTTACAACGTCCTGACCCTCGAAAGGCCTAAAATCAAGAGGCATCGTCATGCCTACAGCTAAGGCTGGAAGAGCCCCAACTCCTTCAGAATCAGGTTGACTGTACTGTTCTACGTATTCACGGAGTTCTTCGACGAGGTCCGTCTCGATACCCCGTTGTACCTTGTCGTACAGGTCGTGAATCGCACCCTGCCGCAAGTCCTTGGGCCGCTTTTTAGAAAGGTCCCTAGGATCGTGTCCTACGATCTCTGGAATCTCTGCGGGCCGAATCTGGATGAGGTAAGTGTCGAGTGAACCGAAGTGCCCTCGGATAGCGTTGTACGTATGTGACATTTTTCTTTCTGCGAAAGGTCAGTAACCTTCACGCAAACCTCCCCTACGCCAACACAGTGCGGGCCCTATCGTTATTTTCGAAATAATTCGTAGGGTGCGTCGTTTTTTACGGCCCCCTTACAAGGGGGCCGTAATTTACAACAAGGACCCTTCGGCCGCCCAATGCTTCCGCCACTCCTCGATCGCGATTTCGCTCGGCTTATGGTCTCCACCCATACCGAAAAGATTGAGCGAATCCTTCACAGGCGGGCTGTGCCGGCAGTCCCCGCAGAGGGGTGCCCCACAGACGAAACCCCCTGTATGGTCACAGGATCTGACGGCAGGTGCTCCACATGACGTGCATTTAAGATCAGCGTGTTTCGAACACCGCTCCGTCGCACCGGAGGGCTCTTTACAACGGCCGACCCACGATTCATCAAAACCACAGGTGCTCATAGAAATTGCCTCTCCCAGTATTTTACGCCAGGTCCACGATAGGTCCTCTTGATGTTAGGTTCCCCCACCGACGTCATGGTCAAAATGTTGACCGGGCTCGGCATGGCTTCCCCTGGAAACCTCAATAGATAGCCGCCACCCTTCTGATACACGACCCCGCGGTCGAGCTTCAGCAGGACATCCTGGAGGGACTTACTCTCCGTACGGAACCGTACGAACTTGATCCGACCTAGAAGCAGGATCCCCAGCAGCTCGAAAGACATGAAGTTACACCCCTCGATGGCGGCGAAGTCCATGATGGCCTTGACCGTCACGTGAGCGGTCTCCCCTTGTTTAATCTCTACGGCAGCAAACGGCATGACTTGAGCGAGTACACCATGATAGGGTGAAAGGATGGAGCCCCTTGACGCCTTCATGCGCTGGTTGGAAATTCGAGAAGCGAACGGCATCATGCTCTCGAATGCCCAACAGCTCAAAATCGACGCCGACCATTCCTCGCTATTGCAGCGTCTCAAAGAAGACAAGGAAGTGTTCCCAGAGGCCCCACCCAGGGCCTACAGCTACCCGTGGTACGACCTCATTCAAGAGGGGCGGGCGCTGCCCTTCGAGGTCCACCACGGCCCCGACCTGATCAGTGGACCCGATTCCTTGTTGATCGACCAGTGCGGGGAGTGGCGCATCCTGGAACGTCTAGGAGAGGACTCGTTCATCGCCACCTACCGGGTCACGGACCTCAAGGCTTTGACCAAGATACGAAGCGACTACGCCCTCAACCAGGCGTTTATCCGGCAAGAACTGCCCGTACCTCGGCGGCTCTCGGACTCTCGCTGGAAGGTCTACGTGCAGGGCCCGATGGAGAAACTACCGGATCGCAAGCAGTGGGTGGTCGAGCGTCTCCAGTAGCTGTCAGACCCTGAAGGACTTCGCCGTCCTAGGGCATGACCGACGCCTACTGGGCCTACCATCGCACCATCAATCGCCGCTTTGCCGAATACGGCTTGCGGGGAATCATCACGTACTCGCAAGGCCATGCGTGGCTCGTGGTCCTACACAACGACACATACAGGTCCGTCGCTTCCGTTGAGGACTCGGACTTCAGGAGGGCTATGATGACCCTCCTGACCCGATTCGAAGTTGTGTGTGACCTTGTTGTGTCGACCCTTGTAATCTAGCCACCTCCACTTGTGCTTCGGAGTAGCGCAAGCGAGGGTCCTTCTTTGAGTGGCCGCCGTCCTTTACTCATCAGTTAGGATTTTCTCCAAACCTGATTGAGTAAGGCGCCACTCCCGCTCCCCCATCGTGAATCCTTGGATCAGCCCGTACGCTCGCAGCTCACGGTAAGGAGTGACGTCGTCACCATCATTGGGGCCGAACGTCCAGCTGTGGATAGGCGGGAAACCTGCTGCCTTGTAGGCTGTGGCTATGTACTCGAATAGTTCAACAGTCTCTTGATTCATAGGGTTACTCTCTTGAAGTTGACCGACGACTTTGTCGATCGCCTCTTCAGGGTAACCCCAAAACTCAGAATACGCAGGAGAAAAGAAATCGACAGTGTCGATTTAAAACCCCTATAAGAAAGCACCTGTTCGCACTCAGGAGGGTTGGCCAGTGCTTCTCTTTCTAGCATGCCCCGCCTTCTGAGCTGCAATACGTTCGGCTCTTCTTATGGGATCGCTCCAGAAGGCCTTCAACTCTGCGCTCTTCTCAGCTCGGGCCTTCGGTTGAGCCATACGTGCTCTCAAGACATCCCCCCGCCGAGTAGCCAAATCAGGATTGGCCGCCAACATCGCTTTCATGGTGGCACTCGTTCGGGTCCTGCGCTCTTGGGGCACCTGCTGCCCAAGGTGGGCCTCTCGCATCTTAGCCCGCAGCTCTGGCGTGTACTGACGGGCCTTAAGAGCTGCGGCCAGGTTCTTCACATGCTCTTCGCCGCGTGGTGGCTTTGGCCTCCCCTTAGCAACGGCACTCATGCGAGACTTGGTTTCTTCAGAGTGTCTCCCACGAAATCCTTCCCCACCCTCGGTATGATTCAAGAGTGGTTGACCCTCATTTCTCAAATCAGCAATCCACCGAATCTCGACAGCTGGCCATCCTTCACCGCTTCCAGTCTCGACTATTTTCAGTACTGGCTTCAAACCCTCTCGCAACAAGGACCGCTTCCAAACACCGCAGCGTGTTTTGTCCCGACCCGATTTTGCACCTGCTAAGTGCCCTTGTAGACGTTTGCCCGGGTCCACCGTCCAACCTAGATACCGGATTACTCCCGGGTAGCGGGGATCTTCCAAGGTGTATATGAACCAAGACTGGAGTTGAGAACTAGCCACAACCCAAGTCTAGCACGAACTATATGCGAATTTCTTCCTCACTCATCTCCAGGGTGAAGCTGAGCTTCAAGCCGTCGAGGTCGAGGTCCAAGGAATTTTCATCGAGGCTCTTAAATTCGACCGGCCAGGTTTGCCCGACCACCACGCCAAATTTGATCTGAGCCATCGTGTAGATCAGCTCACGAACCCGAGTGGTTGCCTCTTTCTTCTTGGCCTCGAACCAAGTCGCCAAAGCGGCCTTGTCACTACCCGTCTTCGTGATCTGAGCTTCCGCCTCATCGATAGAGGGCTTCATCAGCAGCGTGGGCGGGTTGGGTTTGCCGGCAGCGATCTTCTTCTTGGCCTCGGCGAGCGACGGGATGGTCGAGTAGCCCTTCAGCTTCACAGCCAAGACCTTGCCCATGTAGACGTCCGTCGACTCCGCTTGCACGGACTTGGGGGCAAAGCCCGAGTAATCGGTGAACCCCTGCTCCTTGAGCCAATCAGCCGCTTCCTGTCCGTACTGCTCAATGAACCCTTTGCTCTCTTTCGGAGCCAGGTCCTTCAAGTAGGCGCTGTACACCTTTTGTGAGGCCCTCGCCTTAGCGAGTGACCACTCGGTCTCGAAGAGCGTCTTGGCCGACACCTCCTTGACCATCTTACGGTTGATGATGGGCAACGCTTTGATGTCGAACACCACGTTGACCTCACGGTCGTCGCCCGCCTTCTTGACCCGCGTACGTGTCTCCTCCAGCGTCTCACCCTCAGGGTTCTGGATGGCTTCGATCGGCATCCCAGCGGCCTTCAGGGCCCGGATGGTGCCCGCCGTGAGGCGGACCGGCAAACGGTCGAGACCCACGAGTCCGTCCTTGATGACGTTGTAGTTGCGGAAGATGAACGTCGGGAAGCTGGCGGGCACCTTCGAGGGTGCGGACCGTCCGCTCAGATCCACAGTGCCCGTCTTACGGACCAAGAAATTGATGTTCGGACGGTCCTCGTTGTACCCGAGAGTCGAGATCGGATAGCCGTTGGGCTGTTGGTCGGCCACGAATTTCAACGGGGCGGGTTTGTTGGCCGTCACAGCTGCGATTTTGGCCGCCAACGTCGCCATCTTCTTGGCGTCCTTCGTCTTGCCCATCTCGACCGTCAGCTTGGAAATCTCTTCCTGCTCTTCCGCCGTCAGCTGGGTGTCGGCGTCGACACGGCCACGGCTCATCTTCGAGTACTTGAAGTCCTTGCTGTCCAGCAAGACACGGTTGCCGTCGTCGCTGCTCAGGACCTTCAACAGATCGAGCACCGTGAAGGCGTCGTCCGGTGGGATCTTGTTAGGATCGTACCCTTTGACGAGACGCAGAGCGGCGTTGAAGGTAGCTCCCTTGGCAGCCTCTGTGAACTCGCTGTACTTCTGCTTGCCGAAGCAGTTGGCGAACTGCTCGATGAACTGGACGTCGCCCGTCGCCTTCAGTAAGGCGAACACAACGTTCGAATTCATACGTTGAGCATAGAGGCTCAGGGCCGCATACGAGGCTTGGCCCGCTGCGTGGGGATCTCGTGGGAGGTTTTCGATCTTGCCCTCCGCTTTTGGAGTGACGTACCACAGCTCCGCCAGATCCTCCGGCACCTTCACGGCACCCGCTTCGATCGCGTAGGCCGTCAAATCGCCGTCCGCCAACGAGTAGGCAAAGCCATTGACGGGGTCGCCGGGGATCTTCACTTCGACCCGCTTGGCGCCCGTCACCTTCTTCTGCATAGCGGCTTCGATGCTGGGAGCGTAGGTGTCGAAGGTCTCGGCGAAGATCAGCACGCCGCCGCACTTCTCGGCCATCTGCGTCAACAGCGTGCGGTCTGCGTAGTAGCCGTACTCGACGAAGGTCGTAGTCGACACCTTCGAGCCCGCGTCTTCGACGGCCTTCATGATCTCAGGACGTGTCGACTGGTTGTCACAACCGTCGGTCAGAAAGTAGAGGCTGAAGGCACTGCCCTTGGGGGCCTTCTTGGTGACCTTCTCCACCACACTGCCCACGAGCTGAAGGGGCTCCTTGAAGCCTGTGAGCCCAATGGGCTTCAGCCAACGGTCGATCTGCCGGTTGATGGTCTCCAGCTCCGCCAGGTTGCTAACGCGCTCACCCTCGAGGAGGGCTCCACACTGCCCGCGACCCGAGAACCAAATGATGGAGACGGTATCGTCCTCCTTGAGGATCTTCGGCAGCTTGGCCTTGAGCTGCGTGGCGATCTTCGCCAACTCACCCCACATGCTGCCCGAACAGTCGATCACCAACAGGTGATTGGTCGGGACTTCGACGACAGCTGGCTTGGCCGCCTCTTTGCTGACCTGCTGTTGAACCAGAAAGAGAGAGTCGTTGATCTTGTAGCTCGTCATTGGGAGGCTCCTTGTTGCCTCGTCCTTACACCGAACGCCACACCCTCAAGAGAGCCGAGACCTGCCTATTTTAGCGAGATAGGACAGCTAATGTCCTACTTGCCGTAGTCGTACACAAAAACCGAACGATCTCCGAGAGCTTCCTTGATCAAAGGCTCAATCACGATCCAGCTCCCGCCCCCGAGCCCAGTTCCTATCCTCGGCATGTGGATAGACGCCTGGCGGACGTCCGCCTCTTCCGCTAGCTTCTCCAGGCAGCTCTTGAGGGCCGGGTACTGAATGGGTGGCCCGTTGCTGCCCGCCTTGTAGCCCCGCTGGGCCACCATGTTGGCCACCCACAGGTTGTCCCGAACTTCTACCACCTGTACAGCCCCGAGAGCGAACCCCTCTTTCGAGGCGTACCACCGACGGTAGTATTGTTCAGGGTCCTTCCACCGCTTCGAGAGCGCGAGAACGAAGCCCTTGCCCCAACCGCCTCTGTCGTTAGCTATATGTGCAATGATTTTCGGACCCTTGGCTTGAGGAACCGTGGCGTCGCCCTTCAGATAGATGATCGGCATGCTGCGCTACCTTACGACACCATTCAACGAAGTCGTCGACAGCTAGGATGTGCCGCATGAGGTTTATTTTCTTGTGAACCCATTGCACGTTACCGGACTTTTGGACAGGGGGCTGATAGTCTTGATTCACGAAACCCATGGATGGGTCGACCTTGAACAGGACGGCCGCCAAGTCCACGTTACCGTTGGCCATCACTTCGTGGCGAGACTTCACGACCGTCAGCTTACCGATCCCGTTCTCCAGACGATCGATCCGCAGCATGACTTCAGCCGTTTGGTTGAACGCCGTTTGAACCGTGAGGCTGCTTGCCGTGATCAGCACCGGTCCGTGCTGAGCAAGGTGAATCACAGGAGCACTGATTTGCGCGTTGTCGACCACCGTGAGCGTAGCCGCTGTGTCGTCGGTGTTAAAAGAAGATCGAGCCGTAAGATTCGCGTGGTCGATGGTCCTTTGCCACAGGGCAGGGTCTTCACACAGGACCAACACCCTGTCGCCAGGCGTTTTCAGGACTTCACGAACAATGTCCATCACCAACAAGGTCTTGCCCGATTTAGGGTTCCCCACAATGAGCGTCACGCCGATCGCCGGCAGCCCTCTCGGGAATAGCTTGTTGATCTCGGGTCGCGAGGTCCTATACGTCTTCGGCATCGTCGAGTCCTAGGTCGTCCCGCAGAAGACGAGCGTACCGGTCAGGTGCTGTCTTCAAGTCGCTCAAGTAATGGGTCAGGGCAGCCATCACTTGAACGTGATCTTCCAGGGTACGACACCGACGGATGATCATCTCGAACTTGGGAACGTCCTCAGGCAGGATCTTCCCGTTCCTCTGATGAGCATGTAACACCGCTAGGGCAGTGTTGCGTCGTTGATCTCGACTCACTTCCTACTATTTACACCGGCCAGCACATAGCCCTCGTGGAGGCCGTAAGTGCCTCGCTCTTCTCGAGAAATGGGCCGAAGCTCGCCCGCTTCCACCAGCTCAGAAAAAAGAGCCTCGGTATCATCCAGAGACCAAAGGACACCCAGACGTACAGCCGCTACCCCAACCAGCAGTGGACGTTGGGACACGGCCGCCATCCCCAAGACAGCTTGCTTGGCAGCCTCTTTGGTCAACCCACGAGGCGGGGGAGGCGAAGATCTAGGTCGAGACCCCATCATTACCTCCAAGGAAGAGCGGTGGGTCTCCCTCGAGCACGATGTCTGAAGGGTTGCCGGGCTCGTGGGCGTCAAGACGGTTCATTTGCTGCACCGTCACACCCTCTTCTTTGAGCTGTGCCGAGAACAAGGCGATGTCCTCGACTTCGGCGGAAAAAACGTTCATCCCGGCATCGAGCATGACCATCGGCTTTGGGAAGCCCACGGGTTGCCGGGCTAACACTACGAAGGAGTAGTAGGCCACTACCCTGTCGGTGTATCAAAGGACTTGCACGAAGGGTTCTACACCGTGAATGTCGAAAGCCTGGATCAACGAGACATCCACCCACATGTCGTAGTTGAGATGCGCACTCGTTTCCCAACGATTGAAGAAATCCTGGCTGATCGCCTCGAAATTGCGGGGAACACGGATGTACCCCAGCCTCCGCTGAGGATCAGCGATGCGAAGAGGCTCCGAGCCCTCTACGGGAAAAACTTCAATTTTGGGACCATGCACGTGGAACGGCCGGACAAAGTCCGGCGGAGCGACCCAAAACCCGTGTGGGATCGGCTCCCTTGGGTTAGCCAAGTCGAGTACTCCCCGGGCATCATTGCGGCATTCTCGGTGGACCTTCAACGAAAGGACCCGGGCCAAGTGACGAATCCACCCGCCCACCAAAGCGACCCGCAAAGTAGCGGCCCGGTTGTGATGGAGGTTGGTCGTGAGAGGGTCTTGGACGCCCATAATCGATTTCGCAGAGACTTCACCTTTGAGATGGACG
>Ga0193726_1001226_pt1 | contig 21134 bp, 15 predicted proteins | sample H2c1metaG_FD_144928 | JGI IMG/M metagenome (GOLD analysis project Ga0193726, IMG submission 144928) | Soil microbial communities from a riparian zone of the East river system, Colorado, United States - H2c1 | ecosystem: Environmental > Terrestrial > Soil > Riparian zone | place: USA: East River... | reverse complement strand
ACCCGTCTCTCCTCTTTTACACATGGTTTGTTCCTTTTGCTTTCTGTCTTGCTGATCCCATTTGCTTTAAACCAAATACCTTATGCATCACTGGCGGCTATTTTATTTGTGACAGGTTATAATCTCACGAGGCCCAAACTCTATAAAAATATGTGGAGCCTTGGATGGAAACAATTCCTTCCGTTCATCCTCACCATCGTTATTATTTTAATGACGGATCTATTGATTGGGGTCATCACGGGTCTGCTATTGTCCGTCTATTATATTATCAGCAATAACTTCAAGGCAGAATATAAGGTGCAAACCACTGAAAAAGACGGTCATGAGATCTTCTACATAAGACTCAACAGCAATGTAACTTTCCTGAACAAAGTGAAACTAAAAGATGCGTTGGATAAAATTCCTGAGGGGTCAAAACTTACTATTGATGGCAGCGGGTGCAATTTTATTGACTATGATATTCTTGAAATTATCAGTGAATTTGAAAATAAGGCCCGCGACCGTGACATTGAAGTGCATTTGCCTGGAATACAAAAAGTAAATGTAACAGCGGTACATTAATCAAACCAAGTAGGCAAAATCTATTACCTACTTGAAAAGTGCAGGCCCCTTAAAAAGAACCTGCACTTTAAAAATAAAAATCAATTCAGTACACCTTTCTTATACTTATTAAAATAAGCCATAACGCCGGCGCTGTCTTTGATAGGAATTTCAGACATTTCATAGAGGAACTCCCTTGGAGGAAGATTCATTTTATATTGCTCATAATAAGCTCCGTTTAACTTTAACAAGTTTTTTTTCTGAATAGGAATCCCACAATGTTTCAATTTTGGAATAAATATGAGTTCCCAATTATTTGAATCACAACACTTCTTAAACCGATTGATAAATTCAATTATCAACTCTGAGGTTTTAAGCTCCTTATCGCTAATCTCAAAAATAAATTCTCGTTTTGGAAGTATCGACTTTGATGAAGGAGAGAATTCCTCATTATACACTAAACGAATCTTGTATAATTTCATCCTTTTTATGCTATCCAATTTTCTAGAGAAACTATACTCGGTATTTCTAAAATTTTTTGAATAGTAATAGTAGATCGAATCAAAAATTGTTTCATCTGCCGCCTTAACCGCTGCATATTTTTCGAGAAAAGAATCGTTATTCATCTCTTTTTCATAGTCAATACGCTTCCATAAACTATCAGGGGGTATGTCAAAGTCTTTGCCTTTCATTCCTCTATTTGATAAAAAAGAATCAACAGGATATCTTATTCCGATATTTTTATCCTTCAGTGAGGTAAATAAAAAGCCAAATTTGTTATTCTTATTAAAAAGGAAATAGGGCTCTGTTCCATTTATTTTTTTTCCCGTTTTAAAATCCAATGTTGGTGGCAAACGATATAAACTGCAATTGCTATAATACCAAATTTGAATGGTATCTTTTAGATTATAAATCTTTGTTTCATTTTTCTCCTTATAAAAACTGAGAGGATAGTTCACTCGCAATTCTATTGACGTTAATTTTTCATTCGTTTGACTCATGCACAAGTTTGACAATATGCACGGCATTAAAATAAGAGACAAAACTATCCTGACCATTTTATTGAATTTAATTTTATACGTATTATAGTGGATTAGCGTCCCAAAGGCCCGTACTTGTATAAGTTATATAAATAGGAGGCACCCATCCTACAATAGGTATATTAGGACAGCTACAAACCAAATGATAAGTAACACCGAAATCTAAAGACATTCCTGCATAGAAAATATTTGATCCGGCAGCATTTCCTGCTGTAAACGAAGGTGTTCCTATTCCCTGATTATAATCAACTGAGGTTGTTGGTAAAGTGCTTCCCACCATGCTTATGCCTCCATGTTCAAGAGATTGCCATGCCCAGGTTCGGGTTGAAGGACTAATCAATTTTATTACGCCAATCTCTTGCGAGGTGAGATGCCATCCCCCAAATCCTGAGAGTATTGTCCATTTAGGATTTTTGTGCTTTGTAAAATCGTCGATATTACTGATACTCGTTCCTTCGGGTAGAAAAGTCGATTTCGCACCATCAACTTCCTGCTTAAATTGTTTCACTGCCGCATTCCAACAGCCGTTACTGGCAGCACTACTCCCCCCACCACTTCCGCCCCCAATAGCATCACCGGCGCAGAAAGACATATACTTATTGCTGCCGCATGTACCAGCACAAGTTGTATAGAGATACTCCCAAATTTCCTGAACTACTTTTCCACTGGCATTAAAATATGAGGTGACGAGATACCACGAAACACAAGTGCCATCTGATCGGCTTAAACTATCCGCATTTTCCTTTGATTGAAACGCCCCTGAAGAAACAAGATGCTTGTCTTTATAATCCAATACATATTGAGGGGTTCCCGAAACAGCCAGGAATTGAAATTTTCCATCACTCCCAGGTTGTGCCGTGTTGAAAATATTATAAAAAGTGTTTGCCGGAACTTTATTTGATTGCCCATTTGAGGGAGTAAACAAAACTATATTTCCACTCCTGATATTTCCAGATGCGTTGATGAACAAAACCAGGTTGATGCCATCGCCTTTATCGAGTTCTGTGGTTGTTTTAAAATTGTCATTGACCGGTATGATCAGCAATTGTTCACCATTTCCAGAATTCTCGAACCGGAGATTTGAAAAATCGAGGTTGGTCTTGAGTAGCTCAATATTGGAAATCCTGTTCGGAAGCTTACCCTTTTTCTGTTCATCCAGCCAGTTATCTACTTTCGCAACGGTTGCATTATCAGTAGAAGGATGCGGAGTCGTATCTTTTTTGCAAGAATAAAAAAAGATAAATGTGCCGCCTAAGCATACTAAAATCAGCAATAAAGTTAATTTTCTCATACAAGAGGTTTTAGTTTTTTATGCCCTACTCTGTTGTTCGGTTTTCAGGCGATCTCCGCAAATTTTGGTATGATAAAATTGCTATGTATGAAGAGAAACAAGGCTGGGAAAACACACTAAGAATAACTTTTATATGCTTTTGAAAATGAGGATTACCACCAAAAACAAACGCGATTTATATTTTCATCAACATTCAACTTCGTAAATTGCACCTTCAAATTTTTTTATGGACGCTATTGAAAAAGCAACTTTTGGTACGGGCTGCTTCTGGTGCACCGAAGCGATATTTAAAGAATTGAATGGTGTAACCTCGGTGATTCCGGGATACGCTGGTGGGCAAACGGTTAATCCAACCTACAAAGAAGTTTGCGGCGGAGATACCGGTTATGCAGAATGCACGCAGATCTCCTATGATCCTTCAAAAATTTCTTTTGATGAATTACTCGAAGTATTTTTTAAGGTACATGACCCCACTCAATTGAACAGGCAGGGGAATGACGTGGGAACACAATACCGCAGTGTCATCTTTTATCACAACGATGAACAAAAAAGATTAGCTGAGAAATATAAAACAGAGTTGGATAGAAGTGGTGCCTGGGATAAACCTATCGTCACCCAAATCGCACCCCTGGAAAAATTTTACCCGGCGGAAAATTACCACCATGACTATTATGAGTACAATAAAGACAAAAATCCTTATTGTTCCGTAGTCATACGGCCTAAACTGGATAAGTTCAGAAAAGTATTTAAGGAGAAACTGGCGTCAAAAAGTTGAAGAGATCGTTATTGCATCACCAATGGATAAGTCAATGATTTTTTCTGGTCTTCTTTGCCCCTGGTGTCGAACGTAAGCGTCTTTGTGTATTCCATGACCCCATCTTTGCCCGTTAATTTCAACCGGTAGAAATACGTCTTATTTTTTGGAACACTGTCTGTAAAACGAAGATTTGGAATATGAATATCCTCCGTCATAAAGAAATATGCTACCGGTCTAAAATCTCCTGATTTATCCGCTCTCTCAACAATACATTCATCAAGACCTTCCGTAGTTTCAAAACTCCAGTTCAATTTAACCTGCTTGTTGCTAGCTATACCTTCAAAGCTTAGAAGCTTCGGCAGCGCTGAAGTGGAAAGGCAATAGGTTTGATTTGATTTATTCCCCTGGAGCGGAGTAATGTGGAAAGAGGGACTATTCGGCCTGCTAAATACCAGCAGGAAATATAAACATAGAAGCACCATCAAAATACTTCTGTATAAAAATGTTCGGAATCCATTCGTTTTCATGAGTACCATTTTTGTTAGGAATTACGAATGGTCTTAAAAGGATATAACGGTAAAATGCTTTTGAAGGGATGATTGGAAGCTGGAGTGGTTTTCGAATTAGCTTCTAGGAATATTCTAATGCTAAAATAGCAGTCATTCAGGAAAAATGCAAGCCGGTTGACCTTTCTGTGGAAATATTTTAAATATGTATGTGTAAATCAATTAATTATATCTAAAAAACTTATAAAATTAATTGACTTCTTTCCTTACTTTACGAAGCTCGAGAAGGTTTAAACTGTTTGCTTCAAAGTTTTTAATACCCGGCTGAAGTAAATGGATAGATTCATCGTACCAAAGTGGCACGACCGGCGCGTCCTGTATCATCACCTGGTCCGCCTGTTGGTAAAGGGCATTCCGCAATGAATCGTTCGTTTCCATCAATGCCCTTTCAAATAAATCGTCAAACCCGGGATTCTTATAGCGCGTGTAATTTGGAGGAGCCGGGTTTTTGGAATAAAAGACCGATAAATAATTTTCTGCATCCGGATAGTCGGCTATCCAGCTCCCGCGAAAAAACAATGCTCTTGAATTTGAAGTAAGATCAAGTAATAAGGATTTTTGTACCACATCAACCTGTACCAGGATTCCAGACTCCTCCAGTTGCTTTGCGATAAAGTTTGCAAAATCTGAATAAATAGGAATCGTAAGCAATTTGATAGCAGGAAGCTGCCTGCCATCAGGGAACCCCGCTTCAGCCAATAACTGTTTTGATTTTGCGGGATCATAGCGATACCCCTTCACTTTTGAAGAATCAAAAGAAGGAAGCCCTGCCGGAATAAAGCCTGATTCTGCGGGGATGCCCAAGGAATTGCGCAGGTACAGGATCATTTTTCTCCTGTCAAACCCATAGTTGATGGCCTGCCTGATCTTCTTTTGTTTAAGGGGAGAATTTCTGACCAGCTCATTGGATGTATCAACCAAAATTCCGAGGTATTCAATATTAAGATAAGGATGTACCTGCAGCACAATTTTTCCTTCCCAGTTTTTTCTCAACCCTCCTTTTTTTGTAAGGACTTCATCTTTGAATGATGATTCAATATCATTCATAAAATCCAATTGCTTTTGCCTGAACAATAAAAATTCAGTGGCCTTGCTGTCATAAAAACTTATTTTGATACCATCAAGGTAGGGCAGCCTTATGCCGGCACTATCTTTTTCAAAATAATTATTATTCTTTTTCAGGATCAATGCCTGTCCTTCTTCCCACGCAACAAAAGCAAAAGGCCCTGACCCAACGGGATGCCTTCGAAATTCGGAACCATATTTTTCTACGGCCTCTTTTGGAACAATGGAACAGTATTGCATGGATAGAATACCAGGAAGTGGCATGTAAGGATGTACCAACCTCAGCTGGAAAGTAGAATCATCAATAGCTTTGAAGCTGTTGGTAGGATCAATCTTTCGGGTAAATATCCATGCGCCCGGGCTCGCAACCTGTTTATCAAGTATGCGGTTAAAACTGTAAACAACATCCTTCGCGATCAATTGCCTTCCTTTTCCGTGGGGAAATGCATCATCGTCCTGGAAAAAAACATCGGTTCTCAAATGAAAGGTATATACCATCCTGTTCTCAGAAATTTCCCAATTTTTTGCGATGGAGGGAATAATATTCAAATTGGTATCTATCTCAACTAATGTATTATATAGTTGATGCACCGCCCACATGATCGATTGGTTTTTGGCGAATGCAGGATCTAAGGACGCGATCCCTGTCTGTTCATTGTAATGAAAAATGTTTTTCTTAGTTTCATTCTTCGAAGAACAGGAAGGAAAGTACAAAAGAGCCGTTATCAATAAAAAGAGAGAGGTTAATTTTGTTAAGCGGTTCATGAAATATGTTCTCGCAGCCTAATTTAGCAACTATTCTCAACCTTAAGAGCATGAAGAAACTATTTTCACTGATAATTTTTATTGGATCCCTGTTGCCTGTTAATTATAGTTGTGCACAACCTTTGAATCAAAAAGAAAAATTCACCCGCCAGGATACACTTCGTGGAACCATTGGCCCCGAAAGAGAATGGTGGAACGTGCTTCATTATGACATACATGTTACGCCCGATTACAGTGCAAAGTCAATTATCGGGGAAACGATCATAGAGTACCAGGTTGTTAAGGATAAGCACTCTGATTACATGCAGATCGATCTCCAGCAACCTTTAAAGATCGACACGATTTATTACGATGGGAAGTTGTATATCAACTATGCCCAAAAACCTTATTATAACGAAGGCAATGTGTGGCACATTCCATTGCCAAAAACTGCCAACAACTCTGTACATACCATTACTATTATATATCATGGGAATCCCCGGATTGCCAAAAATCCTCCATGGGATGGTGGATGGATCTTTACAAAGGATTCTATAGGGCGGCCCTGGATGACGGTAGCCTGCCAGGGTCTTGGTGCCAGCGTTTGGTATCCTTGCAAGGATCATCAAAGTGACGAGCCGGACCATGGCGCAACATTGCGTATTACTATTCCCGATTCGCTGGTTGCTGTCGGGAACGGACGAATGAAAGAAAAAATTTCAAATGGCAACGGCACATCTACCTGGACGTGGGAAGTGAAAGCGCCTATCAATAACTACGATATCATCCCATATATAGGGAAATATGTAACATGGCATGAAGACTACAACGGTGAAAAAGGGAAACTTGATTGTGATTTCTGGGTGCTCGATTATGACCTTGGAAAAGCAAAAAACCAATTCACCCAGGTTGATAATATGCTGAAATGTTTTGAGCACTGGATGGGCCCATACCCTTTTTATGAAGACAGTTATAAACTGGTAGAGACGCCACACCTGGGGATGGAACATCAAAGCGCTGTTGCTTACGGTAATAAGTTCATGAATGGATACCTCGGGCGGGATCTTTCGGGTTCTGGCTGGGGCCTAAAATGGGATTACATTATTGTTCACGAAAGCGGCCATGAATGGTTTGCTAATAATATCACTACGAATGACATTGCCGATATGTGGGTTCATGAAGGCATCACTGATTATTCTGAAACTCTTTTTGTAGAATGCCAATATGGTAAGGAAGCAGCCGATGCCTACACACAAGGGTTAAGAAGAAGCATCAGGAACGACATCCCGATCATTGGCATTTATGGCGTGAACAAGGAAGGAAGCGGGGATATGTATAATAAAGGAAACAATATCATGCATATGGTTCGACAGGTGATTGACAATGATTCTTTATTCAGAAGTATTTTGAGAGGGCTAACGGAAACGTTCTACCATAAAACGGTTGACTCAAAAGATATTGAAAATTATATCACCCAAAAGTCCGGGAAAGATCTTTCAAAAGTTTTTGACCAATATTTACGAACTACAAAAATTCCTGTTCTCGAATATAAAATTTCCGGGGATAAGCTTTCCTTCCATTGGACAAACTGCATTAGTGGATTTAACATGCCTGTGAAAATTGCTGGCTCGGAGGAATGGATCAAACCCACTACTGAATGGAAGGAAATAAAAATTTCCCCGGCACTGAAAAATAATTTTTCAATAGACAAAAATTTCTACATCACTGTTAAAAGTGCGGATTAGTCTTTCCCCGGATTAATAGTGGAAACGTGGAATACCTGGTTCTTTGCAAGTATTGCATTTTTCACTATTCCCTTTCACTGTTATCTTTACTGCATGAGCACGATCCGCCGGCAGAGCATCATTTCTTCCCTTGTCATTTATACCGGCTTTGCCATTGGTTTGTTCAATACCTATCTTTTTACCAAGCAGGGGATCTTTACAGAATCGCAATATGGGCTTACGGGAATATTTATTGCGATAGCAACCAGTATGATGGCCTTTGCGAACCTGGCCATGCCTTCTTACATCTACAAATTTTTTCCTTACTATAACGAACACCTTCTTCCAAAAAAAAATGACCTGGTCACGTGGGCACTTGTAGTGAGCACGATCGGCTTCCTGTTCGTGATCATTGCAGGCTCTTTACTAAAGGGACTTGTGGTTAGAAAATTCATTGAACATTCGCCTGAGCTGCTAACCTATTATAACTGGATATATCCGTTTGGATTTGGACTGATGCTTTATACCGTGCTCGAGGCATACGCCTGGCAATTGCATAAATCCGTTCTAACAAATTTTCTTCGCGAAGTGCAGTGGAGGTTGTTCACAACAATCCTGATTGTGTTTTTCATGTTGCACATTGTTGGGAGTTATACGCTTTTTATAAAACTCTATGCATTTACTTATCCCTGCATCGCTATTTTTCTGCTTCTGTATCTCATCATCACTAAGAAAATTCATTTTACATTCAGGGTAAGTAAAGTCACAAAAAGATTTTTAAAGAACATACTCCGCCTTTGTTCTTTTATTTATATCGGAACCCTGGTACTCAGCATCTCCCAGGTTATTGATTCCATTATCATAGCATCTATTCTTCCGAATGCCCTGGCCAAGGTGGGTATCTATACATTGGTTCAAAATATATCCAGCCTGATCCAGGCCCCCCAACGAGGTATTGTTGCCGCCTCCATTGCGCATCTTTCAAAGGCATGGAAGGATAAAAAAATGGAAACGCTTCAAAGAATTTATCAACGTTCTTCTATCAATCAATTGATTTTTTCCTGCGGAATTTATGCGCTTATTGTTATCAATTTTATAGATGCGGTAAATACATTTCATTTAAAAGAAAGCTACCTGGATGGTTTTTATGTTTTTCTGCTGTTAGGGGCCACAAAAATTATAGATATGGGCACTGGGGTCAATTCGCAGATCATTGGTACCTCTACCTACTGGCGGTTTGAAATGACAAGCGGGATTATTTTATTAGTGCTGATGCTGCCTTTGAATTATATTCTGACAAAACAATATGATATCATTGGACCAGCGCTGGCGAATATCATTTCCATCTCGATCTATAATCTTATCCGGATCATTTTTCTATGGAGGAAATTCCGCTTATTCCCTTTTACAGCATCCTCATTATACACGCTTTTCCTTGCCGCAACTTGTTTTGTAATTTGCTATTTCCTTTTCCAGAATATCCACGGACTTCCGGGCTTACTTATTCGCAGTATCGTCTTTTGTTTGCTTTACGGTACATCTGCAATTTACTTCAGGCTTTCGCCGGATGTGGTTCCCGTTTGGAATGCCATTAAAAAAAGAATAGGAATCAGGGTTTGATAGAAGCTGAAGAATTGTTATTCATCCCGGCAATCCTTCCTGCAGAAATGAAATGTTTTACATAATATGGATCGAACATATCACTGATCATTACCCCGGATACTGAGGCATGGACAAATTTATTATTCTGGAGATAAATTCCCACGTGGGAAACGCCACCGATGGTATTAAAGAATAGAAGATCTCCTTCCTGCAGCTCCGTCCTTGAAATGCGGCGTGCGACTTTATATTGATCCTTTGCCATCCGGGGAAGCGTTACTGCAAACACGGACACAAAAATGGTTTGAACAAAAGCAGAACAATCAATTCCATCTTTCGAAGTTCCCCCGAGGCGATAGCGTGTACCGTACCAATCATCAATTGCTTTATAAAGCTGGATATTTTGCACCTGCTCCACTTCTGTATTGAGCAACTGGGCATACTTAAGCTGGATGGAAGAAAATTTAGCAGGCTCGGTAGTTTTATTATTTGCGAAATTGCTTTCTGCAGAGGCGATGGGATTGGGCCCTGAAGTTTGTTCTTCTTTTATGGTTGATTTTGATCCCTTATTGTCGTCATTTGCCGAGGATATGTCAAGAAATTTTATCTCTTTTTTTGAATCATTGGTTGCTGGAGGAATTTGCCTGTTATTTGTATACGCCAACGGTTTTATGCCTGAGCAGCTCGCCAGCACACTGAGAATAGCAAATACGGGTAAAATCTTTCTTAACATAATGGTTTTCTTTCAGGAATGTTCACCCCGCCCCGGCCGGGTCCGCAAATGTATCATTGTTTTCTTAACCCGTCAATTTTAAACGCATTTTATATTGGGAAATTGCCTGTATTAATGACCTCGATCAATAGAGAAAAACCCCAAATAATTTTTTCGACTTTATTTTCGATTTTACTTGCAGGATCACCTGATTATTTTAACATTGTCTTTCCAACATGCGATCCTTATGTACTATCCCAGCGCTGATCTTTTTATACGGTTGTCAATTTACCGACAGCAAGGCTATTGTTAAAATTGTTAACAAAAATCAGGCGGATTCATCATCACAAAGATTCATTGCCGTAGCCTCTATCACAAAAAATGAATCAATCGTCCCTGATACAATCCCATTTTATTCAAACATTTCGTTTGAAAAAAAAGAAACCATCATCTCTGCTCCGGGAACCAAATCGGTATTATTTAATTCAAGCGGTTCGAAATTGTATGCTATGAATCTTGAAGGGATGAGCATCTATGAATTTGATCAGTCCTCCAGGAAAATTCTTCGTGAATTTAAATTCAGACCTACGAAAGGGATCGGGTGGGACTACGATGAGGACAAACCCATTCCCTCTTATGAAGAAAAACCCGTGGAGGCGTGTTTTACGCATAATGATAAGATCCTTTGGGTCTCTCTTCATAATGCCGGAGGAATTGTGCCCATTATGGTTGATTCATTTCTGAATTATTCAAAAAAAAATGATACAACCCATACAAAACACATCACTATTAGTTACCCTGATTCTTCAAGAACAGATTCTTTTGATGCCCCTTTAATAAAGACCGGTAAAACTCCGAAGGTCATTACCAAAACTGCGGACGATAAAAATTTGCTGGTCAGCAACTGGCATTCCTACTCTGTTTCAGTGCTGGAACTCGACCCCGCAAAGTATCCTTACGCCAAAGTGATCAATACCATACCAGTTTCATCCATTCCCAGGGGAATTGCTATCGACGATAAAAATTACAGGTCTTATATTGCTATAATGGGCGGAGCTACAATCACCGTGTTAAACAATTGGGTCTGGCAAAAAGAAGATGAATTGCAGGTTGCCTCAAATCCGCGTCATGTGGTTCTTGATACCAGCGGAAGGTTGTTTGTTTCGTATAACAAATTGGCTCAAATTGCCTGTGTAAGTCCCACTTCAGGAAAAACTTTATTTACAGCCTCGACGCATACGCAACCCCGGACCATTGCTTTATCAAAAAATAAACAATTTTTATTCGTAACCTGTTATAGTGGTAATATGGTTGATGTATTTAAGATAAAAGAGGATGGCTTTGAAAAACTGTATTCGCTGGACTGCAAGGGTAAACCAGTTGGTGTGGATATCCATGAGGACAAGGATACCCTTGAGGCCTGGGTTTGCACGTACACAAATGGTGCAATTAATGTGTTTACTTTCAGGAAAAGTTATTCCCCATAAGAGATGAACTTTAAGTTTATTTGCATTGTTGCATTGTTGCATCGTCGCACCCTGGAATAATTATATTATGAAATTTTCTCACCTTCACGTCCATACTCAATTTTCCCTTTTAGATGGAGCCGCATCCATTCAGTCTCTTTATAAAAAAGCTATTGCAGATGGAATGCCCGCCCTGGCAATCAGTGATCACGGAAATATGTTTGGGGTTTTTGAATTTGTGGCGGAAGCTTACAAGCACAAAGATGAAAATGGGAACCTCAAAGTAAAACCCATTGTAGGCTGCGAATTTTATATTACCGCGGACCGCCTCCGGAAAACATTTTCCAAAGAAGAAAAAGATCCACGTCACCACCAGATACTCCTCGCAAAGAATGAGCAGGGTTATCGCAACCTGGTCAAGCTCTCTTCCCTCGGATTCATAGAAGGTATGTACAGCAAATTTCCCAGGATCGATAAAGAACTGGTTTTAAAATACCATGAAGGATTAATTGCTACCACCTGTTGCCTTGGGGCATTGGTACCGCAGGCTATCCTGAAAAAAAACGAAGCAGAAGCTGAGAAAGAATTTAAATGGTGGCTCGATCTTTTTGGGGAAGATTATTATGTCGAATTACAACGGCATGGATTGGCAGATCAGAATAAAGTGAATGAGGTATTGATAAATTTTGCGAGGAAATACAATGTAAAAATTATCGCAAGCAATGATTCGCATTATGTGGATCAATCCGATTTTAATGCTCATGATATTTTACTTTGTATAAATACCGGCGAAAAATTAGCCACACCTGCATCGAGGGAATTTGCTGATGATGACATTCACATAAAAAATAAACGCTTCGCTTTCCCGAATGACCAGTTCTATTTTAAGTCAACTGCGGAAATGATCAAAAACTTTGAGGATCTACCGCACGCCATTGACAACACCAACGAAATCATAGATAAGATCGACCTCCTGAATTTAAAAAGAGACATTCTTCTTCCTGCATTTCCTATTCCAAAAGAGTTCCAGGTGCATGAAGACAATAATCTGAACCAATGGGAATTCTTAAAACACATTACTTATGAGGGAGCCCTGAAGCGTTATCATGAAGTAACGGAAACCTTGCGCGAAAGAATAGACTTTGAATTATTCACCATTAAAACGATGGGTTTTGCAGGTTACTTTTTAATAGTAAGTGATTTTATAAGGGCAGGCCGTGATATTGGCGTATTCGTTGGCCCCGGCCGCGGTTCGGCTGCCGGATCTGTAGTGGCTTATTGTATCGGCATTACCAATATTGATCCAATAAAATACAATTTACTTTTTGAAAGATTCTTAAACCCGGATCGCAAATCCATGCCGGATATTGATACTGATTTTGATGATGTGGGGAGGCAGAAAGTGATTGACTATGTTATCAAGAAATATGGAAAGAACCAGGTAGCACAGATCATTACCTATGGTACCATGGCGGCTAAGATGAGTATCAAAGATGTTGCGAGGGTAATGGACCTTCCATTGTCCGAATCAAATGCATTGGCAAAATTAGTTCCGGACCGGCCAGGTATTGAATTGCGAAGGTTGTTGCAGGCACCTATAAGTCCAAAAGATGCGCGCCAGGCAGCCAAGGGAGCGGCAGACGGACAGGACTCCTATACAGGTGTAGAGAAATCATTAATGGAAAAAGAGGGACTTGGTTCCGAAGATTTGGAAAATGTAAGGCGGCTTCGCGAGATCTACAATAGTAAGACAATGGAGGGCACGGTTCTTCATGAAGCGGAACGACTGGAAGGCTCGGTTCGAAACACGGGAATACACGCCGCAGGAATTATTATTGCGCCAAAAGATCTTACGGACCTGATCCCCGTAGCAACGGCAAAGGATTCTGATCTCTGGGTTACTCAAATTGAAGGAAGCACCATTGAAGATGCCGGAGTGCTGAAAATGGACTTCCTCGGATTAAAAACGCTTACCATTCTGAAGGATGCGCTGGAGATTATAAAAGAAAATCATGGAGTCACTATTGATCTTGACGAACTTTCCCTTAGTGATGAAAAAACATTTCAACTTTACCAGCGCGGTGATACCATCGGAACTTTCCAGTTTGAAAGCCCGGGCATGCAAAAATATTTGCGGGAATTAAAATCAGACACTTTCAATGACCTGATTGCCATGAATGCTTTATACCGGCCGGGTCCTATGGCTTATATCCCAAATTACATTGACCGCAAACATGGAAGGGAAAGCATTACCTATGATTTGCCGGAGATGGAAGAAATTTTAAAGGACACATATGGGATAACAGTTTACCAGGAACAAGTGATGTTGCTGAGCCAGAAACTTGCAAACTTTACCAAAGGCGAGGCGGATGTGTTGCGGAAAGCAATGGGTAAGAAAGACAGGAAGACACTGGACAAAATGAAGGATAGTTTTATTAAGGGTGCTACAAAAAATTTATATCCCAAAGAGAGATTAGAAAAGATATGGACGGATTGGGAAGCCTTTGCACAATATGCGTTTAATAAATCCCACTCTACCTGCTATGCATATGTTGCCTACCAAACCGCCTATTTAAAATCTCACTACCCCGCAGATTATATGTCGTCTGTATTGAATCATGCAGGCAGCATTGATAAGATCACTTTTTTTATGGAAGAGTGTAAACGCATGGGTATTAAAGTTCTGGGACCTGACATCAATGAATCATTAAAAGGATTTGCCGTAAATAAAGCAGGTGAAATCCGTTTTGGTTTTGGAGGCATGAAAGGGGTTGGTGAAGCCGCAGTGGAAAGCATTATTGAGGAACGAAAGAACAACGGTCCATTCAAAAATATATTTGATTTTATTAGGCGAATCAACCAGCGGACGGTTAATAAAAAAACGCTGGAGAGCCTCGCTTATGCCGGAGGATTTGATTGTTATCCTGAACATCACCGGGCTCAATATTTTCATGTGCCTCCCGATGAAACAATTACAGGACTGGAGCGTATTATCAGGTACGGGCAAATTATACAAACCCAAAATGCTTCGGCAAACAATACATTATTCGGCGATCTCCCGATCACCATGGAAATTCCTCCTCCACGGTTGCCGGAATGCCCGCCCTGGCCTTTGATCATTCAGCTGGATCATGAAAAAGAAGTGACTGGAATGTTTTTAAGCGGCCATCCGTTGGATCATCATAAGTTTGAAATGAAGCATTATGGTATCACTGCAATTGCGGATTTTAATGAATTCAAAGAGATCATTGCGAAGCAGCCCAATCCTAACCGGCAATTAAGGCTTCTCGGTTTGGTAACAGATGCACAACAAAAAGTTTCGAGGCAGGGGAATAAGTATGGTACCTATGTAATTGAAGATTATTCAGGAAAAACAGAGATCGTTTTGTGGAGTGACGACTTTGCAAAATTCTCACCATACCTTTTGCAGGGCAGCACTATTTTTATGACAGGCAGTTTCCGCCAACGGTATAATAGGCCTGAGTTCGAATTTAAGGTTGCGTCAGTATCCATGGCGGAAACATTGAAAAGAAATCTTACCAGGCAAGTGCACATTGAGGTGCATCCCAAAGATGTCACGAACGATGTCGTAAATTTTATTGAAAAGAATGTAAAGAATCATCCCGGCAAGGCAACTTTGAAATTTACACTGAATGAGCCTAAAGATCATTGTAAAGTAAGCCTGCTTACCATGGAAAATGGGTTTGAAATGAATGATGAAATGTCAGAATTTCTTGAAAACAAACCTGAGTTTGAGGTACAGGTTACGACCGCTTAAAAATCCGGTGTTTTAGACAAAATTGGTATTATAACTCAAAAACGAACTTTTTATACTCTCAAATGTTAAAGAAAATGGTATTTGGACAGAATAGCAGTCGAAGTCTTGATTTATGTCATCTTAATGACAAGTTAATCACATATTGATGTCATAACTTCGCTTTACAGGATTTGGGATTAAATTTGCACTCCTCTGTGTAACTGCAAAACAAAAAAACTTAAAAAAATTATACAATGGCAAAAGAATTCAATGATTCAAATTTTCAAAATGAAGTACTTGCTTCTGATAAACTTACGGTAGTTGATTTCTGGGCTGAATGGTGTGGTCCCTGCCGTGCGATTGGTCCTGTGATGGAAGACCTTTCAAAGGAATATGCCGGAAAGGTAAATGTAGGTAAGGTGAATGTCGACTACAACCCACAGATAAGCATGAACTATGGCATTACTTCGATTCCTGCCATTCTTTTTATTAAGAACGGACAGGTTGTTGATAAATTAGTAGGTGCTCAACCCAAAGGAAATTTTGTAAAAAAGATCGAAGCGCATTTATAATTTATCCTGATCAAAAATATTCACCCCGTTCTTTTGAGCGGGGTTTTTTTATTTAGTACCCTCCTGGATGCAGGGACATGGGTCCTAATCATGCCCGCTGTTGACATTCATCAACCTTGGGTATAGGATATAGCTTAGTTTTAATAAAACCATTACAATGAAATCCATCATTGAAAAGATCGCACTCCGGGCGCGGATAAGTGAAGACAAAGCAAAAGAAGCATTGTTCGCTATATCCAACCATGTCAGAGAACAATTTCCTTTACTTCAGTCCATTGTTTTATTGATGCTCGAATTGAAAGAGCCTCCTTTGGAAAATAAGAACCCATTTATCGGTAGGTTTCCGGAAATAGAATTTTCGCATAATTAATTCCTGGAAATTCTATTTGTTGTGGAGTCTTTAAAGTAGATCGAAATACTATCAAGGATCATTTAAAGTCCTATTCTTTTAACCAGGCTTACAAAGCGTGAGTCACCGCGAAGCGCATCAAGTTTTGGATCAATATTAAGATTGCATAAGGATTCCTCATGCATCTCAAAACTTTTTTCCAGCCAGCTAAAGGCCAGGTCATTTTCCCCAAGAGAGACATAAATTAAGGCCATACCGCGGTTATCATTTGAGCCGAGGTCCCCCGGTAGCATATTTTTGATCATTTTTGATGCCTCTGATTTTAATCCTGAGGCTGCATAGATCTGTACCAGGGAAACTTCTGTCTTTATCTTATTTCCCGTAAGCTCACCCCATCGCTGGTTCTCAACGATTGCTTTATTAAACAAGCCTTTTCCCTGGTAGGCAAGGGAGAGAAGACGGTGAGCTGGCGCAAAATCCGGATTGAGTTCAAGAGTTTTCAGACCCGCTTCAATAGCGTCATCATATTGCCGATTATAATAAAAATGTATTCCCTTGTCTTTAAGTATTCCCTGCGAAACAGGGTCAAGTTCAACGGCTAATGAGATTTCCCGAAAGGCAACATCAAAATTGCCGGTATACAAAAGCCATTGAGAATACCAGTGATGGCCGGTGGCATAATTAGGATTCAGCTCAAGTCCAATTCTGAATTCTTTCTCTGCGTTTATCCAATCCCATTCATTCAGCATTAATGAAATGCCAAGTGAGATATGCGCTTCAGCAAGATTAGGATCGATTTCCAAAGCCTTGTTCACGGCCTCCATTTGTTTGGGATAAAATTCTCTTCTTGAAATATTAGTGTATTCACCCATCAGGCTATAAGCATCAGCAAGCCCCGCCCATGCCAGGGCGTTATTCGAATCTTTTTCCAGGGCTCTCTCAAAATAACTGATCGCCATTTTCAAACCTTTCTCATCCCTTTTGTTCCAAAAAAAGCGCCCTTGCAGGTAAAGCTGGTAAGCTTCGCTATCTTCTGTGAAACGCTTTTGCAGCGTTTGCCTTTCCTTGCTGGTAAGTTGCATCCTCAATGCTTCAACAATCTTGGCGGATACTTTTTCCTGCATGTCAAAAATTTCATCCATTGTTCCGTGGTAAGTATCGGCCCACAAATGCGTGTCTTTATTAGCATCGATAAATTGCGCAGTGATACGAAGGTCGTTTCCAAATTTCCGGACACTTCCTTCTACCATGTAGCTCACACCTGTTTCATCGCCAATTGTTTTTATATCCTTTGTAGTTCCTTTATATCGCATGGATGTGGTCCTTGAGATCACACGGATATCCTGTATTCTCGATAAATTTAAAATAAGCTCTTCAGTAAGGCCATCACTGAAATATTCCTGCTCAACATCTGTGCTCATATTAACAAACGGAAGAACAAGGATGCTCTTTTGCAACACTTTTTTACCCTTACCTTCAAGACTATGTATTTCAGGGATCTGTATGCCGGGATTGCTGATCGCATAGATCTCAATTTCGTCCTTTACATTTTTCAATGCATATTTACCAAGTGAAACTGCCTGGATATCTTTCTGGTTTTTTATATCATCATAGACTTTACCTGAAATAAAAATACTTCCTGGCACTGCAAAGGATTCCATCCGTGAGGCAATGTTTACCCCGTCTCCATAAATATGATTACGGTCCAACACAACATCGCCGGTATGCATGCCGATGCGCAGCGGAACATGGGGTATCGTTTGCATATCCAGCTGCAGCTCCAGTGCCGCTTTTACACCTTCAATAGCACTATGAAAACTGCAGAGTGCCCCATCTCCATTAAATTCAAGAATGCGGCCGCCATGAAGAGCCACTTCAATTTCCAGTTTATGTTTCAATTTTTGGCGCAACTCAAGGGCCAGATCTTCGTCTTCCTGCATCATCGCTGTGTATCCGACAATGTCGGCAAACATAATGGCTGCAAGTTGACGGGTTGTACTCATTCTGGCAAGTTAATGAAATATAGATTTAATTTTAGGCTGCTGCCCCAATCCTATGCCAAAAGCTATTTATTGAAAATCTGGTAATTTCTATGTCATTATTTCAGATTAGTCGATTAGTTTACAGTAAGAAAATTTAATAATGAAGACATATAAAAAATCTGTTTTATGGATCGCTCTTTTTTTTATATGTCTTAACCTGTGTGCACAAAAACAATCTGCGAAAGGAAACCCTATTATCGCTGGTTGGTATGCGGATCCCGATGCCGGCATCTTCAACAATGAATGCTGGATCTATCCTACCTATTCCGCACCGTATGAGCAACAGGTTTTTATGGACGCTTTTTCTTCACGAGATCTTCAAACATGGAAAAAGCATGAAAGAATTATTGACACGTCATCTGTAAAATGGGCAAAGAAAGCCATGTGGGCACCTGCCATTATAGAAAGGGAAGGGAAATACTATTTGTTCTTCAGCGCAAATGATGTTCATAAAGGAGAAATCGGCGGAATTGGGGTTGCTGTTGCAAACGATCCAGATGGACCATTTAAGGATCTGCTGGGCGCACCATTGATAAACGAAATACAAAATGGAGCGCAACCAATAGATCAATTTGTTTTCAAAGACAAAGATGGCACCTATTATATGATCTATGGCGGGTGGCAACATTGTAATATCGTAAAATTGAATCCGGGATTCACTGGATTGGTTCCATTTGAGGATGGACAAATATTCAAAGAGATAACGCCTAAAGGATATGTTGAAGGACCTATGATGTTCCGGCGGAATGATAAATATTATTTCATGTGGTCGGAAGGTAACTGGGGAGGTCCGGATTATCGTGTCGCCTATGCTATGGCTGATTCTCCCTTTGGTCCGTTTGAAAGAATTGGAATTGTTTTACAACAGGATCCAAAAATCGCTACAGGAGCGGGCCATCATACTATTATCCAGATTCCAGGCGAGGAGGAATGGTTTATCATTTATCACCGCAGACCTTTGGGGGAAACAGATGCCAATCACCGGATTGTTTGCATCGATAGAATGTATTTTGACGAAAAAGGTTTTATAAAACCCATTAAGATTACCAAAGAAGCTGTGGGAAAAGTGATGTTGAAATGATTGCCAGGAAAAGAGTGACCACCTGGTCAGACTCAATCAAATGTGTCAATGAATGACAATGAAAAAAAATACTTTATAAAACACCTTTACTTTAATCCAAACCTGGCGAGTTCTTTAACGGTAGTTCTGTGATCAATATGCCGAAGACCATGAATGCCAAGAGTAGCAGCCACCTGTACAAACATGGCCCTGTCTTCAATATAAATTACATGTTGTGGATGAACCTGCGCTGTATCCAGCGCGATCCGGAAAATATCAGTATCCGGTTTTCGGAAATGAACAAAGCTTGACACTATATAAAAATCAGCAAGTTCATTAAGCTTGAATTCTTTGATACGATACTCAGCCAGTTCCCTTCCTTCATTGCTGACAACAGCCACCTTAAGCCCGTATTTCTTTTTTAATTTTTGCAATAGTGTTATCATTTCAGGAAAGGGCTTTGACTGCCTGTACATGAATTGCAGGAATTGCTTACGGCTAAAAGGTCTTTTTTTATAAAATACAACACGGTTAAGGTATTCATCCTGCGTTATCTTACCCACTTCATAAGTATCAAATGTGAGATGATGCCGTTCTTCCATTTCTTCAGCGTCAAGCTTAAACAGGTCAATGGCTCTTCTGCGACTCCCATGATCCCAACCATTGGTCATTAACACCCCACCGATATCAGTGAATATTGTAGTGATGGAAGGTTTTCTTTTCATATTTTCAAAAAATAAATCTACCAAAAATTTTGTGAACGCTTCATCGTAATCATAATCAATGGGTGGGATAAATTCTTGCTGCCCATCCACCACCATTTGAAAGATGAATAGTTAATTTATCCTTTGAAGAAATTTTTATTATTTCTTTTTTATAATCCGTTGCATCACGATCGGCATTGATGCCATCTTTAAATATCTCAGCCTCAAAATTGCCTCCCTTTAAAAAGGAAAAATCAATCGTTATATCTCTTGCATTCCAATTGCTCATGGCACCAACATACCAGGTATCCTTTTTTCTTCTCGCAATTGCGGCATACTCACTTACTTTTCCATCCAGAGCCACCGTTTCATCAAAAGTGGTAGGAACAGATGTGATAAATTTTACGCTTTCCGTTTCGCGCATGTAGACCGTTGGATTATCCGCAAGCATTTCAAATGGCGCTTCATACATCACATACATCGCCAATTGGTGACAACGTGTGCCCTGGCTCATGGGCATAGAATTGATGGGCCGGAAACTTTGTTTGGTAGCATTTCTCATTGCCCCTGGCGTATAATCCATCGGCCCTGCGATCATCCTGATGAATGGGATACTTACATCAAACTTTGGCATGTCGGGATTGCTCCATTTTAATTGCTCCATACCATGCACTCCTTCTACATTCACCACATTGGGATAGGTGCGCTGCAACCCTGTTGGTTTATAGGCCCCGTGGAAATCTACCATGATATGATTCGCTGCAGCCGTCCTGGCAACACGGTAGTAATATTCAACCATATTCTGATCATCCCGGTCCATAAAATCAATTTTAAATCCTTTTATTCCCATTTTTGAATAATTCAAAAATGCTTCCTCCATTTTTTGATCAAGAGGATACGATCCCATCCATAACCAGACACCCACATTTTTTTGCGTAGCGTAAGAGATGATCTCCTTAAGATCAATTGAGGGAACAATTTTCATAATGTCCTTGTCATCGGACCAGCCTTCATCAAGTAAAATATACTCTGCATGATTGGCTGCGGAAAAGTCAATATAATATTTATAGGTCGTTGTATTTACTCCAGCCCGGAAGTCTACATGCGAAATGTTCCAATCATTCCACCAGTCCCAGGCGACTTTTC
>Ga0193726_1001225_pt1 | contig 21152 bp, 19 predicted proteins | sample H2c1metaG_FD_144928 | JGI IMG/M metagenome (GOLD analysis project Ga0193726, IMG submission 144928) | Soil microbial communities from a riparian zone of the East river system, Colorado, United States - H2c1 | ecosystem: Environmental > Terrestrial > Soil > Riparian zone | place: USA: East River... | reverse complement strand
GCACCGCCAACTGCGAGTTCCGCCGCCATGGCTCCAGCAAGACCGGCCGGCAAAGCCACACCTGGCTGCGCACGCCCGACGGCTGGCGCATCGTCGCCGCCCACGTCTCGCTGCTCGGCGAGCCGACGGTGATGAAGGCTTAGAAGGAAGCTAACGCCCCTTCATCTTCCGCCAGGCCGCGAAGTCGACCATCGTCTGCTCGGTGGTCGGTGGATAGAGGCCGTAGATGCCGTGGCCCTGGGCGACCTGCTCGGCGACGAAATCCTCGAACGCCGTCATCTCGAAGGCCTCCTCGGCGATCTCGTCGACCAGGCTCGCGGGGATGACCATGACGCCGTCGCCGTCGCCCAGGATCGTGTCGCCGGGAAAGACCGGCGCGTCGCCGCAGCCGATCGGCACGTCGATGTCGATCGCCTGGTGCAAGGTGAGGTTGGTGGGCGCGCTCGGCCGCTGGTGATAGGCGGGGAAACCCAGCCGGGCGATCTCGGCCGAGTCGCGGAAGCCGCCGTCGGTCACGACGCCCGCGACCCCGCGCCTCATCAGCCGCGTCACCAGGATCGCGCCAGCCGAGGCCGCGCGCGCGTCCTTGCGGCTGTCCATCACCAGCACCGCCCCCGGCGGGCAGTCCTCAATCGCCTTGCGCTGCGGATGGCCGCGGTCGCGGAACACCTCCAGCCTGTTCAGGTCCTCGCGCGCCGGCATGTAGCGCAGGGTGAAGGCCGGCCCGACCAGCGTCGGCTGGCCGGGCGCCAGCGGATGGACGTTCTGGATGGCCTGGTTGCGAAAGCCGCGCTTGAACAGGGCGGTCGCGACCGTGGGCGTGCTGATGGTCTTGAGCTTGTCTCGGGTCGTCGGCTTCAGGGTCGACATGGCTTGGCCTTTCCGACGATCAATAGATGGACGGTTCGCCGACCGGCGCACCGAAGGAGGTCTCGAGGAAATCGAAGTCGCAGCCGTCATTGGCCTGCTTGATGTGGCGGGTGAACATCCAGCCATAGCCGCGCTCGTAGCGCGGCTCGGGCTTCTTCCACGCCGCGCGACGGCGAGCCAGCTCCTCGTCCGAAACGTTCATGTCGAGGGTGCGCTTGTCGACGTCGAGGGAGATCATGTCGCCGGTGCGCAGCAAGGCCAGCGGACCGCCGATATAGGATTCCGGCGAGACATGGAGGATGCAGGCGCCGTAGCTGGTGCCGCTCATGCGCGCATCCGACAGGCGCACCATGTCGCGCACACCCTGTTTCACCAGCTTCTTCGGGATCGGCAGCATGCCCCATTCCGGCATGCCGGGCCCGCCCTGGGGGCCCGCGTTGCGCAGCACCAGCACGTGGTCGGCCGTGACATCGAGGTCGTCGCGGTCGATCGCTTCCTTCATCGCGGGATAGTCGTCGAACACCAGGGCAGGTCCGGTGTGCTTGAGGAAGCGCGGCTCGCAGGCCGAGGGTTTTATGACGCAGCCGTCCGGCGCGAGATTGCCGCGTAGCACCGCCAGCGCCCCCTCGGCATAGATCGGGTTTTTAACCGGGCGGATGACGTCGTCGTTGTAGGTCTCGGCGCCTTCGATGTTCTCGCCCAGGGTCTTGCCGGTGACGGTCAGGGCGTCGACATGCAGATGCCCACAGATCTGCGCCATCAGCGCTGGCAGGCCGCCGGCATAAAAGAAATCCTCCATCAGGTATTTGTCGCCGCTCGGGCGGATGTTGGCGATCACCGGCACCTTGCGGCTGGCGCGCTCGAAATCGTCCAGCCCGATATCCTGGCCGGCGCGGCGGGCCAGCGCGATCAGGTGGATGATGGCGTTGGTCGAGCAGCCGACCGCCATGGCCACCGTGATGGCGTTGAGGAACGCGTCATGGCTCAGGATTTTGCGCGGTGTCAGGTCCTCCCACACCATGTCGACGATGCGCCGCCCGGTCTCGGAGGCCATGCGGATATGGTTGGCGTCGGCTGCCGGGATCGACGAGGCGCCGGGCAGGGTCATGCCGAGCGTCTCGGCCATCGCCATCATGGTGGCGGCTGTTCCCATGGTCATGCACGTGCCGTAGCTCCGCGCGATGCCCGCCTCGACATCGACCCAGTCGGAATCGGAGATCTTGCCGGCGCGCCGTTCGTCCCAGTATTTCCAGGCGTCGGAGCCCGAGCCTAAAACCTTGCCCTTCCAGTTGCCGCGCAGCATCGGGCCGGCTGGCAGATAGATCGCCGGCAGGCCGGCGCTGATCGCGCCCAGCAGCAGGGCCGGCGTGGTCTTGTCGCAGCCACCCATCAGCACGACGCCGTCGACGGGGTGGCCGCGCAAAAGCTCCTCGGCGTCCATCGCCAGAAGATTGCGGTAGAGCATCGTGGTCGGCTTGAGGAAACTCTCCGACAGCGACAGCGCCGGCAGTTCCATCGGGAAGCCACCCGCCTGCAGGATGCCGCGTTTGACGTCCTCGACCCGGCTCTTGAAGTGCATGTGGCAAGGCTGGGCGTCCGACCAGGTGTTGAGGATGGCGATGACCGGCCGGCCGACCCAATCCTCGGGTGCGTAGCCCATCTGCATGGCGCGCGAGCGATGGCCGAAGGCGCGCAGATCGTCGGGCGCGAACCAGCGCGCGCTGCGGAGCTCAGCGGGCGTCTTTTTCTTTGTCATCCTTCTTCCTCCTTCTTGCCGGAGCGCGGACCTCCTCAGGTCGGGGGTTACCCCGACCGAGTCCGCTCATTGCTGGGAGCGCGCCACTCCAGTGGCGCATCTTCTCATGATATGAGCGCCACTGGAGTGGCGCGCTCCCAGCAAAGATCATGATGCGCTCCTACTTCCTGAACGGATCCTTGCCGCGGATCCGCACCAGGTCATCGGACGCATTGCCGAGCAGGACCCAGGTCGCCTCGCGCGCGCGTTCGGCGTCGCCGGCTTCGATGGCTTCCATGACCGCGCGGTGCTCCTCGAAGGCGCGCGGCCGGTGGTCACCCAGGGCGGCCAGACGGAAGCTCTCGCGCAAGGTCACCTCGAACATCTGGGCGATCGGCCAGAAGAACTCGTTGCGGCTGGCGATATAGAGCCGCTTGTGAAAGGCGATGTCGGCGTTGACGAAGGCATCGTTGTCGCGGGCCGACACCATCGCCTCCCAGGCGCGGCGCAGCTCCGCGCGATCCTCTTGTGTCGCGGCCGTTGCGGCGAGCGCCGCTGCCGTCGGCTCCATGGCGTTGCGCAGCGCGAAGATCTTGGCAAGGTAGCTGTCGACATCGGTGTGCTCGAGTTGCCAGCGCAGCACGTCGACATCGAGCTGGTTCCATTCCTCGCGCGGGCGGACGCGCGTGCCGCTCTTGGCGCGCGATTCGACCAGCCCCTTGCCGGTCAGCGTGCGGATGGCTTCGCGCACGACGGTGCGGCTGACATCGAGCATCTCGCAGATCTTCACTTCCGAAGGCAGGGGATCGCCGGGTAGCACGTCTCCGCGCACGATCAGGGCGCCGATCCGGTCGGCCACCTGGCTGTGCACGTTGCGCGCGATGACGGCGCTGTCCCTGAACATGGCGCTCCCGGCTCGATGTTCGAAAGTCGTTGCGGTGCTCTCGAATCTAGTCATACATTATGGCTAGATATCTTAAGGGCGCCAGACCCGTTTTGGAGGAAAAGTCATGAAACACAGCGTTGGCCGTCGTTCGTTCGTGCTGGGAGCGGCGCTCGCGCCCGCCATCATCGGCAAGGCCCAGGCCGCCACGACCAAGCTCAAGGTTTCCTCCTCGCTGGCCAACGATCCCAAATACGCCAACGGCCGCGTCTACTACGACAACCTGGTCAAGCAGGTGAAAGCCAATGGCCTCAGCGAGCAGATCGAGATCGCCTTCTTCCCCGACAATCAGCTCGGCCAGGAAATCGACGTCATCAACTCGGTGAAGCTGGGCGTCATCGACCTCATGGTCTCGGGCTCGTCGATCTCGGCCAACCTGGTGCCGCTCGTCGGCACCTTCGACCTGGGCTACCTGTTCACCAGCTTTCCGCAGCAGACCAAGGCGTTCGACGCCGGCGCCGCCAAACCGATCGAGGAGGCGCTGCTCAAGGGTGCCAACATCCGCATCATCGGCTGGGCCTACAATTTCGGCGCGCGCAGCGTTCTGGCCAAGAAGCCGGTCAAGACGCCGGAGGACCTGGCGGGCCTCAAGATCCGCACCCTGCCCAATCCGGTGATCACCGAATGCCTGCGCCTGATGGGCGCGGCGGCCACGCCGCTTGCCTTCGGCGAGATCTACACCGCCCTGCAGGCCGGCGTGCTCGACGGGCTGGAGCACGATCCGCCGACCATCCTGTCGAGCAAGTTCTTCGAGACCGCCAAGTACTATGCGCTCACGCAGCACATCTTCTCGCCGCTCGCGATCTATTTCAGCGACGCGACCTACAAGCGCATGGATGCCAAGCTGCGCGACGGCTTCCTCGATGCCGCGCAGAAGGCAGCGGCCGACACCCGCCGGCACGGGATGGCGGTCGAGCAGGAAGCGCTCGCGATCCTGGTCGAGAAGGGCGTCACCGTGATCGACTGCGATCGCGAGCTTTTCCGCAAGCGCGTCCTGCCGCAGACCGCGAGTTTCGTGAAGGCGCGGCCGGAGGCCAAGCCGATCGTCGATATCATCCACGGCACACAGGCCTAGTCACGTTGTCATCCTGAGTGGAGCGAAGGATCTCCGCTCAGGACGACACAAATATTCAATGTCCATGTTGCTTAGATTAACCGATGCTGTCGCCGCGCTCCTGCTGGCGGCGGACCTCGTCGTTGTCATCGTCTCGGTGCTGTTGCGGTCGTGGTTCAACGCGCCGGTCGAATGGGCCGACGACGTGGCGCGCGGCCTCATGGTGGGGTCGAGCTTCTTCGGCGCCGCGAGCGCCATCGCGCGTGCCGAGAATCCCGGCGTCTCCTTCTTCGTCGACCTGTTGCCGGCCGGTCCGCGCCGCGTCGTCGATTCGGCCGGCGCGCTGCTGGTCGCCGTGGTGTCGGGCTACGTCGCCTGGACCGCCCTGGCGCTGGGCTGGCTGACCACCGGCCAGACCACGGGATCGGGCCTACCGCTCGAACTCACCTTCTACCCGATGGGCCTGGGCGCGCTCTGCATGACGCTGTTCGCCCTCGACATCTTCCGGCGCCGGCCGGCGGCCGAGATCGCGGGCGGCGTGCTGGTGGTGGCGCTCGCCGCCGCGCTCTACCTCGCCTGGGACCGGCTGTCGCCCGGCACCGTGCCGTCGCCGATGATGCTGATGCTGCTCGGCTTCTTCGTCACCCTCGTCGGCGGCCTGCCGATCGGCTTTGCGCTCGCCCTGGCGGCGCTGGTCTTCATCTGGGTGGAGGGCAATTTGCCGGGCGTCATCTTCGCCCAGCAGATGGCGCGCGGCATCGACAATTTCGTGCTTCTGGCCATCCCGTTCTTCATCCTGGTCGGCTACCTGATGGAGGCGAACGGCATGTCCGTGCGCCTGATCGCGCTCTTGCAGCGGCTGATCGGCCATATGCGTGGCGGCCTGAACGTCGTCATGGTGATGTCCATGGTGCTGTTCTCCGGCATCTCGGGCTCCAAGATGGCCGACGTCGCGGCGGTCGGCTCGGTGCTGATCCCGGCCGCGCGCAAGTCGGGGCAACGGCCGGGCAGCGCGGTGGCGTTGCTCGCCGCCTCGGCGGTGATGGCCGAGACCATCCCGCCCTGCATCAACCTCATCATCCTGGGCTTCGTCGCCAATATCTCGATCGGCGGGCTGTTCATGGCGGGCCTGCTGCCGGCCGGCCTGATGGCGGTGGCGCTGATCGCGGTGTCCATCATCTTCGGCAAGCGCCCGGCCGCCGCGGTCGAAACCGCGCCGCAGATGGCCGCGGCCAGCCTGTGGGGCGGCGGCATCGTCTCCCTGGGCCTGATCCTGATGATCTTCGGCGGCTTCAAGAGCGGCTTCGCCACGGCCACCGAGATTTCCGCCTTCGCCGTCCTTTACGCGCTGGTCGTGGGCGGCGTGGTGTTCCGCGAACTGGGCTGGCGGGCGGCGGCGCAAAGCTTCGTGCACGCCGCGACCCGTTCCGGCCTCGTGCTGTTCATCGTCTCGGCAGCGCAGGCGCTCGCCTTCGTGCTCACCCTGCAGCAGGTGCCGCACGCCGTGGCCGAGATGCTGGTCAGCCTCTCGGGCTCGCACGGCACCTGGCTCTTCCTGCTGCTGTCGATCGCCATCCTGATCGTGATGGGCTCGGTGCTGGAGGGGGCGGCGGCGCTGATCATCTTCGGCCCGCTGCTGATGCCGGTGGCCATGCAGCTCGGCGTCGATCCGCTGCATTTCGGCGTCGTGCTGGTGTTCGGCATGGGCATCGGCCTGTTCGCGCCGCCGCTCGGCCTCGGCCTCTACGGCGCCTGCCTGATCGGCAAGGTGCCGATCGAGGAGACGGTCAAGCCGATCCTGGGCTATCTTGGCCTGCTGTTCCTCTGCCTGCTGGTGATCGCCTTCGTGCCCTCGATCAGCACCTGGTTGCCGCACGCCATGGGCTACGGCAAATAACCCTGTCAGGAGATTCCGACGCCATGAAGATATTGGTGATCCACGGCGCTGGCATGAACATGCGCGGCAAGGCACAGGTCGAGATCTTCGGCCCGATGACCCTGCCGGAATACGACGCAGGGATTCGCGCCTATGCAAAGGAGCTCGGCATCGAGGTCGAGATCTTCCATTCCAACATCGAAGGCGAGGTCATCAACCGCCTGTTCGCAGCGCACGACGAGGGCATTGCCGGCGCCATCATCAATCCCGCCGGTTACACCCGCGGCTATCCGGCGCTGGTTGCCGCCATCGGCAACGTCGGCTTCCCGACGATCGAGGTCCATATCTCCAATCCCGCGCGGCGCGGCGCCAGCTCCGAGGTGGCGACGAGCTGCCTCGGCACCGTGACCGGCTTCGGCATCGCAGGCTATGCGCTCGCCTTGCGCGGACTGAAGGACCGGGTGAAGGCCTAGGCCAGCGCCGTGCGATTGCTGCTCACCCACGTGCCGCTGGCGCGCCGGCAATATTACGGCGCCCGCGCGCTCGCCCGCCTGCAGGAGCTGGTCGAGGTCACCCTGCACGAGGGTGATGCGCCGCTCGATCCCAAGGGGCTGATCGCAGCGGCCGGCGACGTGGATCTGATCATTGCCGATCGCGCCACGGCGGTGCCGGGCGAAGTCTTCGCCGGCCTGCCCAGGCTTCGCGTTGTCATGCGAAGCGCCATCGATATCCGCAACATCGATGTCGCGGCCGCCTCCCAGGCCGGCGTGCTGGTGACCCAGGCCGAGGCGGGCTTCGTGCAGTCGGTCGTCGAGCTGACCCTGGGCCTGCTGGTCGACCTGTCGCGCGGCGTCTCGCGTGCGGCGGCCGACTATCACGCCGGTCGGATGCCCGAGATCAAGGTCGGCCGCCAGCTCGGCGGCAGCACGGTGGGCATCATCGGCTATGGCCGCATCTCGCGCGCCCTGGCGCCGCTGCTCGCAGCCTTGGGCGTCACCGTGCTGGTGTCCGATCCCTACGCCCAGCTCGACGACCAGCGCTTCGTCAAGTTGCCGCTAGGGGATCTTCTGGGCCGCGCCGACTACGTGGTCTGCCTCGCCATCGCCAACGAGGAAACCGAGAATCTCATGAATGCAGCGGCCTTCGCGCGCATGAAGCCCGACGCCTTCTTCGTCAACATGTCGCGCGGCAACCTTGTCGACGAGGCGGCGCTCGCCCAGGCCCTGACCGAGGGCCGCATCGCCGGCGCCGCCATGGATGTCGGCCGCGCGCCCGACCAGATGCCGTCGCCCGAATTGGCGCGCCTGCCCAACGTAATCGCCACGCCGCATGTCGGCGGCCTGACGCCGCCCGCGAGCGAGAGCCAGGCGATGGACACGGTGCGGCAGGTCGAGGCGCTGGTGCAGGGCGAGGTTCCGCCCGGTGCGGTCAATGTCGATCGCTGGACGCGTCGCGCCTGAGCACGGCGTCAGGGCTTGGGCTGGCCTCGGGCCGTTCTACTCCGCTTCGGTCATCGCTCCGAGCTGCTCGATCCACCCGTCGTCGGGCTCGTAGCCCAACGCCTGCAGGGCATCGGGAAACCGGTAGACGAAGGCCTGCGCCAGCTTCGGCGTGAACTCCCGTTTCCACTGCGCGACGTCGCCGGAACGAACATGCCCGCGATTCAAGCCGGCTGCCGCGCCGAACAGGCTATGGTTCCAGAAGCATTCCTTGCAGGCTTTCTGCTCGCTCTCGTCGAATCCGAGAAAGGTCAGGATTTGCGACCACAGCACCATCGAGCGATCCAGCCGCAGGTCCTCGTAGCGGATCTCCAGGCAATTGGCGCGATCGTATCGCCAGTCCAGCATGTCTTCGATGGTGCTGCTGGACGCGTTCTCCAGTTCGAAAAGGTACTGCTCGAAGGGCGTGGCGAACGAGTTGAGCTTGCGCTGGTAGGGGATGTCGCCGCCGCCCGGCACCGTTTGATGGAGCCAGGCTTCGTCCGAGGTCTTGTGGTAGTGCATCGCCGAGATCAGGACGTCGCGCGGATCCCGGATGAGGTGAAGTATGCGCACGTCGTCTCGCGCGAGGAGCTGCGAATGCTGCCGGAACGTGGAGTCGTAGTTGAACAGGATGAAAGGCGTCCGGAGCAGGCGATCGAGCCTGCCATAGTGCGACCAGAAGTCGATATAGCTTGCGCCCAGTTCCTTCGCGATCGCTGAGAATACGGCCGACATCCAGACAGTGCCTGTCTTGTGATGGGTCGCCACGACAACATTGAATTTCATTCAGGGCGGGGTCCTTCGGCACCGCAGGGCAGAACCGGCAGATTGGCAGCGATGTCGCCCGCGATCCACTACCGGTCGCGCAGCAAAGCCATGCGCAACCGAAGGGGATGACTGTCCGGGACCGGACACTTGCCTTCGGGCACGCCCGGGCTCACGCGACACTCAGTCGCGAGCTGGTTGCGCTGCCGGAAGGTGCCGCGAAATACCGCAAATCGACGCCCAGCGACGCCAGCAGTTCCAGCGCTTCGCGGCCGAGGTCTGGCTCGAGCTCCTCGCGGAAGATCTCTCCGCGAACATCGCGGTTGCGGCTGGGGCGACGCCGGCGCGTGCCGTCGAGCGGCCGTCCGAGCTCGAGCTCCACCGCCGCCAGGTGCTCGCGGCGGGCAAGGTCGACCGCGTCCTCGATCATCGGCCAGTTGCGCGGCCGGCCTGTCAGGTGGGAGAGCATCGACGCCAGCGTCTCGGCGGGACGCTCGAGCAGGCGCCAGTGCGGCACGATGCTGACGGAGCCGGGCACCTGGGTCGACATGACCTGATAGGAGAGGAAGACCTTCGCGTATGACGGCAGGGCGTGCAGGAACAGGTAGTCGCGAAAGGTCCAGTCCGCGAGTCGCCGGCCATCCAGCGTGTTGTACGCCGGCGCAAAATGCTGCCGGCAAAAATTGAAGCAGCAGGCCGCCTGATCGAGAGGGTCGGGATAGACGAGGACGGCGCGTTGGCTGGGCTCGGCCCACGCCGCGCCGTCGAGGCCCTTCACGGAAACCGGGACCGTGGTGTGCGGCGCCATGTCGACCGGAACCTGCGTGTAGTCGAGCCCTTCGTGGAAGTAGTCGAACCCGGGGGCGCAAAACCGCGCGTCCTGCCACCACGGAAACCCTGCGGCGATCTTGTTGAAGCCGGGACAGACCGTGTGGCCGATGAAGAGGTGGTCCGAGGCGCTGAGATTGGGGGCCCACAGCAGCGGCCCGCCCGTGAGATGGTCGAAATTGAAGGGACGGCCCGCGGCGTTGCCCACGACGCGCCCGCTCAGCCGGTCGACGATCTGGCCGCCATGGCCAAGGTGCGCCAGGAACGCCAGGGCAAAGCGGAAGAACCACACCTCGGAGCCCGGAATGCAGCCGATGACGGGGATGATCCTCGCGGCTTGTCGTGCCTGGCGCGGCGCGGCGCGGCGCATCCGCGGCATCAGGCGAAGGCGGCCATCCTTCAGGAGATCAGACAACGCCATGCTACGACTGCTCCTCTGCGCAGTCGCTGCGCATGGTAGGCGGTACAAAGGTCCTCAACTGTCTTTCGCCTGCCACGATGGCCAAACCGAGGCTGTCAGATTTCACAGGATGTGCGCACGGCCGCGCGTCGCCGCCCTGATGCATGACTGAGCTTTCGTCGCTGGCGCAACAAAGCCAACCGAGAGGCTCGTCGCCCAGTGCATCGTTTTATCTTTACAGTCGCGCGACCGTCAACTTTGACAGGCATGGCTGCGGCGCTATGTTCCGTGAACAACTTCACACTTCCAGCGGTTGCAGGACGCGAGGCGAGCGGATGGCCAAGCCAAAGGACCTGATCGCGGTTCACGTCCCCACCGAGGATCTCGGCGACTACAACGTCACCGAGACCGGCTGGTACGCCACCGACGACGGCGGGAAGGTCGTGCTGGGGCCGTTCGACAGCCTCGCCGAGTGCGACCGGGCGATCCGCGATCGCCTGCAGCGCACCGCGGACCCCAAGCCCGAGATCCCGACGTAGAATTTCCTCTTCACGAAGTTGAGAGGTGGCGCAGGGCGCCTGCGTCTCGTGCGTCTTCAACCCTTTGCCTTCATGTTCCTCTCCCCCTTGGGGGAGAGGCTGGGTGAGGGGGTGATGCAGGAGGTAGTCTTCGAGTTGAACCCCCTCACCTAACCTCTCCCCCAAGGGGGAGAGGAACATGAAAGCGCGCGCCGATCAGCGCGGTTGCGGCCGCCACGACAGGTCGTCGGACAACACATAGATCGTGATCGCCGCCAAAAACAGAACGACGGCGACCCAGAAGATCGGTGAATGATGAACGTGCTTCCAGTTGCGGCGCTGGACGGCAGGCTTCCGCATCGCCCCGTGATGGCTGTCTTTGTTCACCCCTAGTTCCCCGGCCCGCGCTCCATCGAAAAGGGCTGCCAGCGCTCGAGCTTGGATTTCTCCAGCACGGCGGGATTGACGCAGGCGCGCGGCCATTTGCCCGAAAGCACCAGCGACAGCTCGGCGCCGACGCGGCGCTTGCGGGCCTTGTCGAAGCGATCCGACGCGGAGGCGACGTGCGCCGTCAAAGTGACGTTGTCCATGCCGAGCAGAGGATTGTTGTGGCCCACCGGCTCGGTCTCGAGCACGTCGAGCCCGGCGCCGGCGATCCAGCCCTCCTGCAGCGCCTTGATCAGCGCCGTCTCGTCGACCGTCGAGCCGCGGCCGGTATTCACGAACAGCGCGCTCTTCTTCATCTTCTTGAAGTGCGGCTCCTTCATCAGGTGATGGGCGTCCTTGGTGCCGGGCGCATGCATCGAGATGATGTCGGAGCGCTCGAGCAGCTCGTCGAGTCCGACCGGCTGCACGCCGTAGTCGGACATCACCAGCTCCTCGATGTAGGGATCGTAGGCCAGCATCTGGAAACCGAAGGGCGCGGCCCGCTTCGACACCGCGCGCGCCACGTGGCCGAACGAGATGAAGCCCAGCGTCATGCCCATGAGGCGCGGGAACTGGTAGAGCATCGGCCGCGCCTTGGCCCATTCGCCCTTGCGCACCATCTGGTCCTGCACGACCAGCCGCCGCCAGCTCGCCAGGATCAGGGTCATGGCGTGGTCGGCCACTTCCTCGATGAACGTGTCGGGGCAGTTGGTCACCGGGATGCCGAGCTTGGTCGCCACATCGACATCGACCGAGTCGACGCCGACCGAGCCCAGCGACACCACCTTCAGCTTCTTGCCGGCCTCGATCACCTTGGCGGTGATGCGCGGCCGACCCTTGGCGTAGATCGCATCGGCATCGGCCACGGCCTTGGCCAGCTCGTCGTCGCCGCCGGCCACCTCGACGATTTCGGCGCCGATGCCGCGCAAGGTCTCCATTTCCAGGGAATGGTCGCTGCCGCCGGGGCCGGTCGTCACGATCTTGAAACGCGCCACGTGTTGTCTCCTCCGTCAATTTGACGTCACTCTAGCGCAATCCGGCGCCCATCCAACCCACTCGTCCCAACCCACTCGTCCAAGTCAGGTGAATCGGCCATGCAAACCCCCAAGAATGTCCTGCTGATCGTCGTCGACCAGTGGCGCGGCCTGATGCTGCCCAAGCTGGGGGCCGACTATCTGAAGCTGCCGAACATCGACCGGCTGTGCGCCGAGGGTGTCACCTTCCGCAATCATTTCACCCAATGCGCGCCCTGCGGGCCGGCGCGGGCCAGCTTGCTGACCAGCCTCTATCTCATGAATCATCGCGCGGTGCAGAACACCATTCCGCTCGATTCGCGCTTCACCAACCTTGCCCACGAGCTGCGCCGCGGCGGCTACGACGCGGCTTTGGTCGGCTACACCACGACGACGCCCGATCCGCGCACCACCGGCCCCAACGACCCGCGCTTCCTGGTGCTGGGCGACGTGATGGACGGCTTCCGGCCGGTCGGCGCCTTCGAGCCCTATCGCGACGCCTATTTCGGCTGGATGGCGAGCCAGGGTTACAAGCTGCCTGAGAACCGCGAGGACATCTGGCTGCCCGAGGGCGACACGCCCCAGGGCGAGCAGGGCACGGGCGCCACGGCGCGGCCGTCGCGCATTCCCAAGGAGCTGTCGGACTCTGCCTGGTTCACCGAGCGCGGCTTGGCCTATCTGCGCGGCCGCGCCGGCAAGCCGTGGTTCCTCCATCTCGGCTACTACCGCCCGCATCCGCCCTACATCGCGCCGGCGCCCTATCATGAAACGTATCGGCCCGAGGACATGCCCAAGGTCGTGCGCGCGGCCAGCGCCGAGGAAGAGGCCAGGCAGCACCCGCTGCTGGACTACTATGTGAACAACATCAACCAGTCGAGTTTCTTCCAGGACGGCAAGGCGCTGGGCTCGGCGATGAGCGAGCAGCAGGTGGCCCAGATGCGCGCCACCTATTGCGGCCTGATGAGCGAAGTCGACGACCAGCTCGGCCGCGTCTTCGACTACCTGAAGCAGACCGGGCAGTGGGACAACACGCTGATCGTCTTCACCTGCGATCACGGCGAGCAGCTGGGCGATCATCATCTGCTGGGCAAGATCGGCTACGGCGACGAATCCTACCGCATCCCGATGATCATCCGCGACCCGCGGCAGGAGGCCAACGGCACGCGCGGTTCGATCGTCGAGCGCTTCACCGAGACGATCGACACCATGCCGACTCTTCTGGAATGGCTGGGTTTGCCGATCCCGCGGCAGTGCGACGGCCGCTCGCTGCTGGGCTTCTGCGACGGCCAGCCGCCGACCGACTGGCGCACCGAGGTGCACTACGAGTTCGATTTCCGCGACCTCTACTACAGCAAGCCCGAATCGGCTCTGGGCGTGCCGATGGACAAGTGCTCGCTCGCGGTCGTGCAGGACGAAAACTTCAAGTACGTGCATTTCGCGGCGCTGCCGCCGCTGCTGTTCGACCTCAGGAAGGACCCCGGCCAGTTCGTCAACCGCGCCGCCGATCCGGCCTACGCCGCGCGGCTCGCCGAGTACTCGGCCAAGATGCTCGACTGGCGACTGGGCTTCGCCGACCGGACTCTCACCGGCTATCGCGCCACGCCCAACGGACTGGAAGTGCGCGCGGCCTAGGCATGACCGCGTGAGGGCAGATCAAGCGAGTCGTGACACGCAATCGTGAACAGGCAGACGACGCTTGCCGCTATCCATCCGCCGCCACGATCACAGGGGCACCTCTGGAAATTAATCGGACTGTCACCAAATAGGTCACGGGAGAGTGGACCGATGACCCGCCGATACATTTCCGGATTGCTCACGTTTGCTGCAACGATCTTCGCTGTTGGCCAGGCGCTGGCGCTGGAGACGCTGCCCGGCGAGCCTGAGTTCGACAGGATGGTCGAGGCGGCTCACGAACAGGCCGTGCCGTCCGACGAGCCGCTGGCGACGGGGCGCGTCGTCGCCGTCGATCGAGCAGCCGGCCGGATCACTTTGGAGTTCCGGCCGATCCCGCAGCTCTTGCTGGAAGGCGGCACGCGCATTTTCCTGGTCAAGGATCCGGCGTCGCTCAAAAGCCTGGGACCGGGCGACAAGGTGCGTTTCGAGGTCGAGCGCGACGGTCGCAGCTTCGTCGTCACGCGCGTCGTGAACAGCAACTGAGACGGAGCGCGGACCTCCAGGTCCGCATCATGACTCTGAGCGGACCTGGAGGTCCGCGCTCCAAGTATGACGCGCCACTGGAGTGGCGCGCCCCCAGCGCGCTAGACTGCGTCCATGAAAGAGGAAACCTACCGCCGGCCGGCTCCCGGCCAGCATCCGCCCAACCGGGTCGACGCCTACAAATCGACGCCCGGCCGCTCGCCCGCCAAGCCCGCGATCGCGCTGCCGCAGACCTTGTCGGAGATCACCGGCCCGTTGCTGCTGACCGAGCGGCTCGACGCCAGCGAAAGCGACCTCACGCGCCAGCGCATGGGCGAGCCCCTGGGCGAGCGCATCATCGTGCAGGGCCGCGTGCTCGATGAGGACGGCAAGCCCGTGCCCAATGCCCTGGTCGAGATCTGGCAATGCAACGCCGCCGGCCGCTATCATCATCCCGGCGACCAGCACGACGCGCCGCTCGATCCGAATTTCTACGGCGGCGGCCGTGCGCGCGCCGATGCCGAGGGCAACTACCGCTTCGTCACCGTCAAGCCCGGCGCCTATCCGTGGGGCAACCACCACAATGCCTGGCGGCCGGCGCATATCCACTTCTCTCTGTTCGGCCCGGCCTTCGCCACGCGCCTGATCACGCAGATGTACTTCCCCAACGATCCGCTGCTGGCCTTCGACCCGATCTACAATTCGGTGCCCGAGGCCGCGCGCCCGCGCCTGCAGGCCGCCTTCGACATGGATCTCACCCAGCCCGAATGGGCGCTCGGCTACCGCTTCGACATCGTGCTGCGCGGCCGCAACGCCACGCCGATGGAGTAGGGCAGGTGTTCAATCGAGTTCCACCTCATCCTGAGGAGCGCCCGCAGGGCGCGTCTCGAAGGGTGGGCCGCAAATCCGTCGCCCGCCCACCCTTCGAGGTTGTTTTTTGGATCGACTTCCCATGACATCGCACGCCAAGCTCACGCCGTCGCAGACGATCGGCCCGTTCTATTGGGGCACCCTGGTCAATGCCTATCGTTGTGATCTCGCGCCGCCCGGCGTCGCCGGCGAGCGCATCGAGCTCGCGCTCAGCCTGCACGATGTCCAGGGCGCCCTCGTGCCCGACGGGATGATCGAGATCTGGCAGGCCAACAGCCACGGCCGCTACAATCATCCCGACGATCGCCGCAACCTCCCCCTCGACGCCGGCTTCGACGGCTTCGGCCGCGCCTCGACCGACCGCGCGGGCTGCGCCCATTTCAGCACCGTGAGGCCCGGCCGCGTGCCGTGGCCCCATGGCGACGGGGTGGGCGGCCTGCAGGCGCCGCACATCAACATTTCGGTCTTCGCCCGCGGCCTGCTCAATCGCCTCGCGACGCGGCTCTACTTCGACGGCGATCCGGCGCTGCCCGAGGATCCCGTGCTGAAGATGGTCGAGCCGGCGCGCCGCGACACGCTGATCGCCAAGCGCGATGGCGCGGGCATCTGGCGCCTGCCGATCCATCTCGGCGGTCCCGCGGAAACCGTCTTCTTCGACGTCTGACGATGGACGCCTGAGATGGCCGGCCGCCTGGTCAACGCCCTCGGCTCCTCAGCGCTCGCCGCCGAGGCCTTCTCCGATTTCGCCACGCTGCGCCACATGCTGCGCTTCGAGGCAGCCTTGGCGCAGGCCGCCGCAGAAGCTGGACTGGTCCCGAAGAAGTTCGCGCCGATCATCGTCAAGGCCTGCGATCCCGCGCTCTACGATCCCGCCTCGCTCGCCGAGGCGGCGCGCCGTACCGCCACGCTCACCGTGCCGGTGGTGAAGGCCTTGACCGACGAGGTAGCCAAGCGCGACGCCGACGCGGCGGGCTACGTGCATTGGGGCGCCACCAGCCAGGACGTGATCGATACCGCGATGGTGCTGCAGCTGGGCGAGGCATTGCCGCCGATCGTGAAGGAGCTGGGCGGCATCGTCGGCTCGTTCGCAACGCTTGCCCGCAAGCATCGCAGGACGCCAACCCTGGGCCGCACGCTCCTGCAGCCGGCGACGCCGCTGGCGCTCGGTCAGAAGATCGCGGGCTGGGCGTCGGACGTAAGTCGTGCGACGCGCCGCCTCGAGGCGAGCTTCGCGGAAACCCAGATCCTCCAGTTCGGCGGCGCCTCGGGCAGCCTGTCGGCGCTGGGCGACAAGGCCGAGCCGGTGATGGTCTCCATCGCCAGGCACTTGGGCCTCGATTTGCCACCCGCGCCCTGGTTCACCCAGCGCGTGCGTGTGGCGGCGCTGGCGCAGGACGCGGCCCTGGTCGTGGGCGCGCTCGCCAAGGCCGCGCGCGACATCTCGCTGATGATGCAGGTCGAGGTCGGCGAGGCGGCCGAACCGTCCGGCCCGGGCCGCGGCGGCTCCTCGACCATGCCGCACAAGCGCAATCCCGTGGGCGCGGCCTTGGTCCTGTCGGCGGCGGCGCGGGCGCCGATGCTGGCCGCCACCATCGTCGCCGCCTTGCCGCAGGAGCACGAGCGCGCGCTGGGCGGCTGGCAGGCCGAATGGCCCACCCTGGCCGCCTTGATCGAGACCCTGGGCTCGGCGGTGCAGGCGATGGACGAGGTGGCGGCGGGCCTCACGATCGATGCCGACGCCATGCAGGCCAACATGGACGCGACCGAAGGCGCCGTGCTGGCCGAGCGTGCGACCTTCCTGCTGGCCGAGAAGATGGGCAAGCAGAAGGCGGGCAAGCTGGTCGAGGAGGCGCTCGCGAAGGGCGGTTCGTTCGTCGAGGCGCTGGGCCAGCTCGAGAAGGAGCTGTCGGACGAGGCGGCGCTGCTGGGCTACTCACCCAGGTTTGTGGATCGACTACTCGCGGAGCTGAGGCGAAAGTAGGCCGGGACAAGGGTTTGCTCGACCACTGTGCGAGGTAATCCTGGAAGGCGCGGTGTTGCCCGCCATCCTGCCACTTTCGGGGGCTCGCTGTAGGCCGGAGGCCATGCGCCAATTGATCGAGGCAGGCTTGAAGCGGCGACCGAAGTGAATTGGAAGCGCGGGCTGATGCGGGTGTGGCCGGTGGGGTCGGTCTCCCGAAGAAAACTAATAAGGCGGCAGCGCCGGCAGCTTCCAACCTCAAACGCCGTTAGTTGACTAGAGGTGCCAGGTGCGCCCGATCCCCAGCAGCCCGCGTCAAACACGAGTGGCTTGGCGTGGCCAGCGCCGAAACCACTCAGCAAGGTGAATTTCATGTGCAAACGAATGACACTTTCGAGTCTAGTCCTGCTCGCGTTCTTGGGTATCGCGCCGCTCCTAGTGGCTTGCCATACCGTGGCGGGAGCGGGCCAGGACGTTTCCAAGACGGGCCAAGTCATCGAGAGGACCGCTAACCAAGCCACGCCCTGATGCGTGACGGTCCGCAGGCTTTGGTAGCCCGGCGCGAGGATCTGGCAGGGCTGCGGCAGTGTTCAAACTTGAACATCGGCCACCACGCAAAGCGCCTATGAATCCTGCTGCCCCATCTGAAAAGGGAGCAAGACCATGGAGAGATCCAAAACCGAAAATCGGTCAGCATTTGCGCAAGCGATAAAGCGCCGAGCTGGCGCGATGCGCGAGATGCTTGGAATGCGATCGGACCCGGTTGGCCACGCCGAAGGCGATAAGCGCCATAAGCCACAAGTCGTCATCTGGCGAGTCGCCGGCCGCCAGGACCGCACCAGCGCCGGGTGGCCTGACGCAGTCGGCGTTCAACGTCGGCCGCCCGCCCCATGGTCGTTCTTGTTGTCGTCTATTGCGAAGACCAACGGGCTCTTGTCACTAAGCCTCTGGCCGAGAAGAAAGTAGCCAGTCTGCCCTGGAGGCTGGGGGCCTCCTGTATGAGATCAAAAGCACGGCGCGTTCGCCGCGTTGCTCTGCTCGCGGCGATCTATTTGGGCGTGGCCTCCTCAAGTGTGCAATTTGCGTCCGATGCCTTCGGGGTGCGTCTGCCGATGCGTCAACGGTTCGGTCCAAGGGATCTGTAGCAGCACCCTCGATATTCCGGTCGGGATGACGAGTTTGCAGCAATATGCGATCACCCTGCCCACCCTGCCCCCCGGGGGAGCGGTCGGCGGCATCGATCGAAATCGGCAACTGTGGACGCGATCCGCGATTCGCTTACTGTCGGGCCATGATCTCTCGCAGGAACCTTCTCTCGGCCCTGGCGGCTTCGACCGCGGCAGGATGCAGCGCCGCCCCCCGGGCGCCCTTGGCGCCCTATTCGTATCCGGTCGCGCCGCCGCCGCCGGATCGTGCGTCGCTGGGATTGGACGCGGTGATCGACCTCAGCCGATTCGTGACCGTCACCGACTTCCGGCTGGTGCGGCAGAGCAACATCCTCGGCGTCATCCATAAAGCGACCGAAGGCGGCGACTATGCCGACGCGACGTGCGCCGCCAGACGCCCCCAGGCCGAGGCAGCGGGATTGCTGTGGGGCGCCTATCATTTCGGCACCGGACAAATGTCGGGCGACCGGCAGGCGGCCTTCTTCCTGTCGGTTTCACGGCCGGGCCCCCGGACCCTCCTGGCCCTCGACCTCGAGCTCAACGAAAACAATCCGTCGAACTCCATGCGGCTCGACCAGGCCGAGGCCTTCGTGCAGGCGGTGGCCCAGGCGACGGGCCGGCTGCCGGTCGTCTACGTGCATCCGACCTGGGCCAATGGCGACCCGCTGCCCGGCTCCGGCCTCAGCTTCGGCGCCCAGATCACGCCGGATTCAATACTCGCGCGCTGCGGCCTGTGGGTCGCCGACTACCACGATTCGCCCGAGGTCCCGCTGGCCTGGGCGGCGAGCGGCTGGCGGCTCTGGCAGTATGCGGGCGACGAGAGTGCGGGCCGCCCCGCATACGGCCAGACCACCATCGTGCGCGGCGTCAGCCACTGCGATCGCAACCTGTTCAACGGCGACGCGGCCGCGCTCCCTCAATTCTGGAGCGCGGCCAACTGAACCCGCTATACCGTCCAATACTCGCCGCGTTCGGCCTGCTGGTGTTCGCCGCACAGGCCGTCGCCCAGGAAACGCGTGTGGCGGCGGCGGCAGACGCCGACGTGATCGCTCTATACAGCCAGCACGTGGAGCGGCGTCTCTTGCGTGCACATGTCGATCGCGCCGCGGCCACGATTTCGCTCGTGCCGTTCGGGCCGCCGGGTGTCGAGAATTTCGTGGTGGCGCCCAACGGTGCGTTCATTGTCACCAGCGCCACCCGCGACCAGGCCGCCGGCAATGCCGTTACCTACCTGCTCCTGCTCGATGAAGCCGGTCATGCGCTTGGCGAGCCCTTGCGCAGCCCGGTCGGCGCCATCGCGGGACTGGCGATATCGCCCAAGGGGGACCGGATTGCCGCCAGCAGCGATCGGGGCTGGTTGGCCCTGCTCGCGCTGGAAGGAAACGGCCAGGCGCGACGGCTCGCGGTGCGCACGGAGATCGGTGTCTCAGCCGGCAGGCAGTTCACCTATGCATTCCGCCCGGAAGGTGGCTTGGTGACCATCGTGGACGATTGGGTGGCGACGTATCGCTCCAACGACGGCGCCGTCCAGCGCACACTCGATCTCAAGACCATCAACCGCGACTTGACGCCGGCTGATCAAGACATCGGTTCTGAATTCCAGCTGAACTGGTCGCCGCGCGGCGACCGGTTCGCGGTCAGTTGGGGCCCCGGTCCCATGATGACCGCCATTTTCGATTCTGTTGGCCGTCGCCTGAAGCCGGCCGGTGCCGAAGGTGGTCTCGATCTCCCGGGGAGCAAGGTTGAATTCGTCGACGGCGGCGACGCCCTGATTCTGTACGGCATGGCAGCGCCGGTTCTGGTCCACCTGAAATCGCTCGCCGCCACCGCCTTCGGCGATCCTGGTGCATCGGTGGACCGATTCGCAGCCCTGGCGAGCGGACGCGAGGTCGCTCACCTGGAAGGCGACCGGATCGCGCTGTGGTCCCTCGAAGGCAGGCAGCTCATCAAACCTGTCGGACTCGAGAACTACAGTCTCGGCGCCGCGGCGGCTGGCGCGAAAGACGAAGTGATCGTCGCGGCGGAGCGGGGTGGCTGGGTCGACCTCTTCACCAAGGAGGGAAAGTTCATTCACCGGGTCCAGTCCGGCGCGCGGGACCGTCGTGGATTTGTCGCCTTGTCGGCGGATGGCGCCACGGTCGCCGCACTTGGTTCGGACGAACTCGGCGTGATCACTGAGCTGCGCGGGCGAGCGTGGAGTACCGCGCTCCCGTCCGATGGTGGGCCGCTTGTTGCGGTAGCCGGGAATGGCAGCCGGATCGTTACAGCTGAATCGAATACTGGCTTGCGCAGTTGGTCGCGCGACGGCGCCGTGGCCGACAGCATCCCTCTCAAGGCGGGGGAACAGGTTCCGGGTCGCAGGCTCTCTGGTCTCGCCGTATCGACGAATGGAGATGCCATAGCGGTCGCCGAGGAAGGATCGGCCGTCTGGCTTGCCTACCCGGCGGAGAAGAGCGTGCGCCGTGTGGCGCTCGCGGCCCGAAGTGTAGCGTCCCTACCCGATGGCACCGGCTTCGCTATTGGCTTGGCCGATGGCACGGTCGCGCGCCTCTCCAGCGATGGCACGGCACGGGAGCCAACCGTCAAGGCCTCTGAACTGGGGGCTGTTGGCCGCATCGTCGTCGCGCCGGATGGCCAGAGCTTCATTGCTGTCGACGGTGACGAGGGACAAGCCCGTCACCTCGCCTGGGATGGCAGGGTACTGGCTGGGCCGTATCGGGCGGGCCAGTCCGAGATGATCAGTGGTGCATTTTTTCACGAGGGCGCACCCAAGCTGATCATAAGGTCTGTCGGTTCGACGGCAGACGAGAGTTTTGGTGTCGTGAATTTGGCTCCGCCGGGCCAACGCCAGGTCCATTCGCTCGATTCACCTCGCTGAGTGTAGAGGCCGATCCCGCCGGCGGTGGCCAGTAGCGTCTTCCGTTGGTGACCCAAGCCTATCGCACGTGACCAAAAACTCCGTCATCCCGACCGGAGCGCGAAGCGCGGAGTGGAGCAACTGTATTGTTGTAGGCCAGGCGCCGACAGTGATTTAGGCGATGGCATGCCTGGCCGGATCCCATTTTTCGCCGCGCGCCAGCATGGTGTTGAGGATGCCGATCAGCTTGCGCA
>Ga0193726_1001224_pt1 | contig 21173 bp, 22 predicted proteins | sample H2c1metaG_FD_144928 | JGI IMG/M metagenome (GOLD analysis project Ga0193726, IMG submission 144928) | Soil microbial communities from a riparian zone of the East river system, Colorado, United States - H2c1 | ecosystem: Environmental > Terrestrial > Soil > Riparian zone | place: USA: East River... | reverse complement strand
TCGAGCGCTGCCAATACCACCACTCAGGCGCCGCAGCCTAAGATCAGCCCCACGGCAACTGTCTCCCCGTCCGTATCCGCGGCGGCGCAAAAGCCGAGTCTCTCAGGCAGCCTTGCGGGTTCGGGTGGCGCCAGTGCGATGACGGGCGGCGGTACGACGCCGGCGAACGCTGTCGGCGCGGTCGATGCGCAGCACTCAAACGGCACGACCTCAGTCAATGCCGCAGGCGCCACCTCGGCGACAGCGTCGCGCAATCCGTAATTGTCAGATCGCAATCGGACAGGCCCTCGCGTAGGCGAGGGCCTTGTCTGCGGACTGAGAAAAAACCTTAGGCCTCGGTCCGCAAAAACGCGCGCAGCCGGTTCAGTTCGTGGTTAAGACCTGCTCGAAATCCGGGATCGCGCGGCGCTCCATCGGTGTAGCCGAAGGCGGCACTCAATTGTCCGCCGGCTACTGTCAAATTGCCCCAGCCGATGACTCGTTCACCCCACAACAGCGGCAACGCGTAGTAGCCCAGCTTGCGTTTGGGAGCCGGGGTGTAGGCCTCGAAGCGATACGCCCAATTCCAGAAGATCTCAAAGCGGCGGCGGTCCCAAACAACCGGATCGAAGGGCGTGAGCAGCCGCACGCCGTCATCCGGCCGCCAACGACGCGACTGGGGCCTTTCTCCCTCGGGCCAATACCAGTCGACGCCTTCGACTCGGGCGTGTCCGAGACGCAGCTTGGCGCGCGCCAGGGCCGCCGAGCGCTCCTTGATCCATTGCGGTGCGCCGTATTGCAAACGATTGACCAGAGAGCCTAAGGAGCTTGCCGGCAGAGGCGCGTACTTGCCGACGATCACATCCACCAACGCGTCCATTTTCCATGCTGGGGTCGTCTGCGCTTCTCGAGCGGCGTCCGTTAGATCCACCGGCTTGAGGTCGCGCGCGACATAGACGCGGGTGCCGTTGTCGCGTCCGGCGACCCGCAGCAGGCCCTGGTAATGCATTGAGTCGAGTAGCTGCGTGCTGGCGTTCGACGATCCGCCGAACCAATTGGTTACCCTACCGTGCGAGAAGTGCGCGTCCACTTCGCGCGGGTGCACGGTGCCGCGTTCGCGAACGAAGGCAAGGACCGCCTCCGCCCGCTTGGTGCGAGTTGGCGAAGATTTGACTCGCACCGTGCGCGGATGCATCAGCGCGTGATGATCGCGCGGCAAAAACCCATAGTTGATGAAAAAATCCTCTTCCAGCCCCAGCTTCGGGTAGCGCCGTTCGAGATCGCCCGCGCGATAGGCTTTGACCCGATGGCGCAGTGTCAGGTCTTGCGCCCGGGCCGGCGCGCGGATGGGATCAGCCTGGACGAATCCCAGTTTCTCGATGGCACGCTTCAGCGTTGTCGGCTTGAACAGCGAGCGCGCAATCGCATAACGGCGCAAATGGCTCAATGTGATGGGCATGCCGCGATGATAGCCAATCGCCGCATCCTGCTCGCGCTGGGTTTGAAGTCGAGTCGCGGGAGGATTCCTAGTATCTTAGTGACGATGCTGGAAACCATTGAAGTAGAAACGGCGCCAAACCCCAACGCGGCGGTGATCTGGCTGCATGGCTTGGGCGCCGACGGGCATGATTTCGAACCCATTGTGCCGGAACTGGTGTCGCGAGGCGTTCGCGCCTGGCGGTTCGTTTTTCCCAATGCCCCGGTCCGTCCTGTCACCATCAACAGCGGCATGCGGATGCGCGCCTGGTACGACATTGTCGGGCTGGATCGGCGGGCTGTGGAAGACGCCGCGGGCTTTCAGGATAGCGACCATAAAATTCGTGAACTAATCGGTAGGGAAGTCACCCGCGGCATTCCCGTCCATCGCATTGTGCTCGCCGGCTTTTCCCAAGGAGGCGCGGTCGCTTTGTATACGGCGCCGCGGCTGGCCGAAACGCTGGCCGGCGTGATGGCGCTGTCGTGCTATTTGCCGCGAGAGAGCACTTTTAGCGCCGAGCGCTCACCGGCAAACGACGCCACGCCGATATTCATGGCCCATGGCCAAGCCGACGGCACCGTGCCCATGATGCTGGGTATGAAATCCCGCGACTTTCTCCTGGCGCAGGGCTATAAAGTCGAGTGGCACGAGTACCCCATGGCGCATGCCGTTTGCGCCGAGGAAGTCGCGGACATCCGCCAATTCTTATTTCGCGTTTTGCCTTAAGTGTTATGCCAACCCATCCTGCAACGATGAAATTACTCAAGGCCGCCGCCGCAAAGGCTGCGGCGCGGGCGGCTGCCGCAAAGGACAAGGTCCGATCGGCGAAGGCACAGCTGAAGCAGGCTCGGAAATCACTGAAAGCAGAGAAAAAAGCTGCGAAACAGGCGCGCAGGAAGCTGGACGCGGCGGCTGTCATGACGCCCGCTCGCGCGGCGAAGCCGGTCGCCTCTGCCAAGACGGTCGCCGCTGCGAAGCCCGCCGTTCCTAAACCGGCGCGTGCCCGCAAGCGCGCGTCTACCTCGAAGTCAGCGGCTGGTTCGAAGTCGGCGCCTGGTTCGAAGTCTGCGCGGACCTTGAAGTCCGCCCGCCGCGTGTCGAAACCGCGCGCCCCGAATTCACCCGAGACCATGCGCACGGCGGCGCAGGTTGCCAAGACAGTGATCGAGCGGCTGCATCGGCCGCCGCGCGTGCTTGCGCCGACGCAGCCGGTTCCGCCGCCGCCCGTGCCGGCGCCGACCCGCCACGTCGAAGATCCTGCACCGCCGGCGGATTCCGCTGCCCCAGAAGCTTAAGGCGGTGCGCTGGGCACGATTCCCGGGAAGAGCACCGTGATCAGAATGCTCAAGAACAGGGTCAAGAGCAGCGCCAAGAGCTGACCCAATACCCAGACGCCAAACGCCTTGCGCGTGGTCAACCCTAAGATCTCGCTGAACCCCATCACCTGCAGAACGACAGTCCACAGCCACAGCAGCATGTAGGAGGCGAACTGTAGTCGAAGCACGAACGCCACGAAGCCGTCGATCTCGACGCCGGGCCTCTCGACGATGGCGGCCTCACCGACCAGCAGTACCGTAAACATCCATAGCACCAGGGATGTCGCGACAGGTACACCGCTGTACGCCAATACATGAAACACCTGGTTGCGCGCCGACTTGCCGCCGGCGCGCTTCCCTAAACGTCCGTAGATGGCGGCAAATAAATACATGCTCACCACGCCGCCCAGGGGCCCGAAAATAAAGGAGCTGCCGAGAATCTCAGCGGCGCCGGCGTTGGATCCCGCCCATTGGGTTCGATAGACCATAATCGAGGTCGCGACGCCTTGGGTTGCCGCCAAGAAGTAGTCGGTAGCGCCGATCGGGCGTGTCGCCAACTCGCGAAATACGCGCCTTGGTCTTAGCCAAACATCTTTTAGCGGGCGAATGGTTTCTGTTGTCGGCACCCAAAGCAGCCTACGCAATCCGTGTGAACGACTCCAGTGTTCACGCGCAGATGACAGCAGACTTTTTCAGGGCTACTCTCACAGCGAGTTCGAACGATGTTCAGGAGAAGAGTGATCATGGCAAAAAAGAGCAAGTCGAAGAAGCGCAAGTCGAAGCGTCCGGTGGCCAAGGCCAAGCGCGCTTCGGCTAAACGCACGTCCGCCAAGAAGAGCGCCGCGAAGAAGAAAACACGCCCGGTAAAGGCCAAGAAAAAGGTAGCGGCGAAGGCAAAGAAGGCCGTCAAGAAAGCAGCGCCCAAGAAAAAGGCAATGCCGGCTGCGCCAAAGCCGGTCGCCAAGAAGGCCGCACCGAAGCCGAGACCTGCGCCGATGACGCCGGCGCCGATGGCAACGCCGCCTTCCATGCCGGCCGCGGAGCCCGAAATGCCCCCGGCGATGAATTCCGGCGTGGAATCATCGGCGATGTAAATGCTGTCGGTAGTCTAGGCGCGTATCAGCCCTTGTAGAGGGCGCGCGCCGCTACTGTCAGGGAATACTCGTTTGGCCAGAGTATTCGCATCGACGTGCAGGTGCTCGTTGAGGACGGCTTTAAATACGCTGCGCAAATCGAGCGTGGGCTTGAGGTCGCGATTGTCGAGGAGTGCCGTGCGGCGCAGGCCCGGCCAGTCGGCGATCACTTGTCCGCCGCGAACTGCACCGCCCACCAGGAAGGCGCAGCCGCCGGTTCCGTGATCGGTCCCGCGCGTGCCATTGACGGCCGCCGTTCGGCCAAACTCCGTGACCACAAGAACCGCGGTCTGCGGCCACAACGGTGCCAATTCATCGGCCAGCGATTTCAGCGCTTTGTCCAGGCCGCCCAGGCGGGCGCTGAGAATTCCTTTGGCGCCGCCTTGATTGGCATGGGTATCCCAGCCGCTGGCCTCGATGACGGCGATCTCCGGACCGCCGTCGCTGCGCATGAGGTTGGCTGCCATGCGGGCCACCGCGGTGACTCGATCGGGATATCCTGCACGGGCCGGTTCTTTAGGACTGGCGGAATCCCCCGCGCCGTCCATCATCTTGTCGGTCTGCATCGCCTCGCTCAAACGCGCTGAAAACCAATCGTCCTTGGAATACAGGTCCGCCAGGCGTGCCAACAGATCCTCATCGACCTCCGGCGTGGCTTGCGGGGACTTGGACATGACGGCCGTTTCGCCGCGCAAAATCAATGGCACATTCTGACTGATGGCCACGGCGCGATCCGCGCGTCGGCCGGAGGCAGGGAGGGCTGCGAGCGCTCGATTGAGCCATCCGTCGGCATTGCCGATGGGGCTGGCCAGCCCATTCTCGAGCACGTTTTGCCCGTCGAAGTGCGAGCGGTCGCGGTAGGGCGAGGCAACAGCGTCGAATACGATCAACTCGCCGGCGGCGAATCGTTCGTGCAGGTACGAGAGCGCAGGATGCAGACCGAAGGTGTTGTTGAGCGCCAGCGCGCCGTCGGCGCCGCCCGGCGCGGCAATCGCCAGCTCGCGATGCAAGCTTGCATAGTCAGGATCCCCATAAGGGGGCACTGCCGCCAAGCCGTCGAGCGCGCCGCGCAAGATCACGACCACCAGTCGCGCAGAGCCTCCGGTATGGGCGAACACAACCTCAGGCATCACGGCACTCGCGGCCAGCGCTCCGGCACCCAAGAGAAAGCGGCGCCGCTGCATGTTCATCTCCTTTGAAACTCGGGGCTCATCAACAACAGCGCCACCGCTTGGCCGGAAGTCGTCGCGCGCCGCAGCGCCGTCAAAGTCTCGGGGCGCGCATAGCCGCCCAGACTGGAAGCTGCGAGATCCGCAGGCTCCACGCCGCTTTCGTATTTCGCGCCCACCCGCGAGGCCCACAGCACCCGGCGCATGAGTGCGTCGGAACCGTCCCAGCTCTTCGACGTGTCCGGCCAGCCTGCCGGAGATCCCGGCGTGTATTGGCGCTGACCCACGAGCTCGAAGGTGCGAACCACTTCTTCGGCTTGACCGGGGGAGACGTTCAGCGCTCTTAAGGCGGAGAAAACGAAATCCTCGGGCGTTTTGAATTTGCGCGCAGCGGTTTCCCAGCCTTCCGGCGATTGGATCAATGCCGCGTAGACCAGCGGCAAGTCCCCGCCGCTTTTCAAAAAGGCGCGCGCGACCCGGTCCACGGCGGCCCTCGGGGGATCATCCGCGATAAAATGCCGGACCAGCTTGGTGGCGATGAAACGCGCCGTTTCGGGCCTTCGCGCCAAATCAGCCAGTACCGCCTCGCCCTGCCGCACCCCTGGCTCGCTGTAGGTCTTGCCGAGCAGGACCTTGGGACCCGGCTGGTGCAGGTTGTCGCGAAAATAAAACTGGCCGGGCACGCCGCCCGCCAGCCGGCCCTTGCCGCCGCCGATGGACCAGCCGGTGATGACCTGCGCGAAACTCGTGACGTCGGCCTGGCTGTAGCCGCCGTTCACTCCCAAGGTGTGCAGCTCGAGAATTTCACGCGCCAGGTTTTCATTGATGCCGAACTGACGTTTCGGCGCATTGAGGTCGGGGCCCAAGCTTCGCGACGCAAAGTGCGCGGCCATTGACTCCTGGCCCACCGAATATTGATTGTCGAGAAACGCGATCATGGCGGGGTGCTGCTCCACCGCCGTCAACAGATCGGCGAAGCGGCCGCCGAGGTTCGGTCTGATGGCCTCATTTTCCAGCGTGCCGGCCAGGCCGAACACCACGCCTTTGTCAGCGGACACCGCGAAGTGATTGGACCAAAAGTGCACCAAGCGCTCCGCAAAGGGACGAGCCGTGAGCGCCGCGCTTTGCGCGCGTGCCAGCACCTGGGCGCGGTAATGGGGCTGATAGGCCTCGCGAACGGCGTTGACCAGCTTCGCATCGTTGGAAGCTGCCGCCGATTCCTGCCTCATTTTCCGGCGCTCGTCGCGCGCCGCCAGCAGCCCTGCGAAGATGTGATCGGAAGCAGCCAATGGTGTGCTCACGGCCAGCGGTGCGGCGCCCTTGACCTGCGCGATCAGCCAGGCGCGAGGGTCGCCCGCAGCGTCCGCCAATTCGCCCGGCCTGGCACCCAATCCAAAGCGCAAAACGGCGATTTCGGCTTGCATCATGCCTCTTCAACGGCACAACTCCGGCGGCGTTGACGTAGGAGCCTTCCATCCTATCCTCCACCCTTTGCGGCAATGAGAAAATGCAGCGCAAACACCAACGCGATCACCGCGATGATGACGTTGAGCACAACGCCGATTTGCGTCCAATATCCCGGCGGCACGACGGTCGGATCCAAATTCCTGGCGACCTGGCGAAACTGTCGCGCGGAGATCAACGCCACGGCAGCGCCCAGTATCAAGAGCAATACGCCGGCCCCCAAGGAGAAGCTTCGCTGGGCGCCGGATTCGGGTTGATGCGTGGCCATTTGTAGAAACAAACCGAAGCGCTCCACGACGAAACCGAATCCCATGAGCGCAATGGCGCTGCGCTGCCAGGCCAGTAAGGTCCGCTCTGCCGCGAAAAGCACTCGAGGATCTGCCGTGTAGGACATTATTGCTCCTTCGACCAAGGCGCGAACTTAGGCCGGTCAGTCGAGTCTTACATGTTGATCAGGTCCCCCCCGATTCCCGGAGACCACCCAAAATCGCGACAATGCTGACGCTCTCTTAACAGAATCTCGGGAAAGTACTATGGCATATGCACGGCCCCAAGTGGCTGCCGACAACGCTGCGGCGCCCGAGCCTCAGCCGCTGCGCGATGCCGCGGCGAATTCCCGTGCTCAACGCATGAGTTCAGGGGAGCTGCGCGAGATCGAAAGCTTGCGCGCCATCAATGCCCATCTGTTGCGCGAACTGGCGGCGCTGAAAGCGCGCGAGGCCGAAACTCAGAAGCTCGCGGACCGCGATGGGCTGACAGGTCTGTATAACCGGCGCCGGATGCTGGATCTGCTCGAAGCGGCGATCAGCGATGCGGTCCAACAGGATCTGCACGTTGGGTTGCTGTTCATCGACTTGAATGGTTTCAAGGCCATCAATGACAAATTCGGACATGCCGCCGGCGACAAAATACTCACCACCGTGGCGACTCGCATTTCCTCACGCGTGCGTGCCGGCGACATCTGCTGCCGTTATGGCGGCGATGAATTTGTGGTGGTCTTGCCGGGTGTTCCCGATCCCTTTCCGGTGAGCCGGGTTGCCGACGCGATTCGCGAGCGCGTATCGCTGCCGTATTGGATCGGTAATGAGCAGCAGCAATTGACCGCCTCGATCGGCGAGTCGATGTATCCGTATCATGGTGAGAATGCTGCGAAGCTTTTGCATCGCGCCGACGAGGCCATGTATCGATTGAAGGCGCGGATCGTTCACCCCTCATCGAGCGCCGCGCCTGCGCCTCAGCAGCGGCTGACCCGCCGCCGCAACGACAAATCCAAGCCGCGCACAGGTGGAACTCCGTAGGCCACCGCGGTATGCTCGCTGCCCATAAGCCCTAGTCAACGGCGTGGGACGAAAGACGTTAGCGTCTTTATCGTTCCTAAAATAAAATGGGTAGCGGTCATGAATAAGCGCAAGTGGGTAAACGCGGCTTTGGCTTTCAGCCTCCTCGTCAGCATCGCGCTGCCCGGGTGCGTGGTCGTCCCCGATCAAGGTCACTACGCGGGCGGTGTGGTGATGGTGGCGCCGCCGCCGCCGCGAGTCGAGGTCATCGGTGTTGCGCCGTCACCCGGGTATGTCTGGGTCGGGGGCTACTGGAATTGGGTCGGCGGCCGCCACGAGTGGGTCGGCGGTCACTGGGTGGCCGGGCGGCCCGGGCATCATTGGGTCGCGCATTCATGGGTACGGCAGGGTGATGGTTGGCGCATGAGGCCGGGCCACTGGGAGCGCGGCTAGGCTCAAGAGCGAGCGGCGGCCCAGGACGAGGCCTTGTGGATCTCTGAGAGTTTTTTGCCGCCGCGGGCATCGAACCAGTGCTCGATCAGGCGGAACGAGATCGACACATTCGGCGGTACGAGCGGCCGGCCCGACGCCAAATCTTCGCGCGTAAACCACTGCGCGTCCTCCAACTCATCATCGCGCAATTGGATCTGTGTGGTTTGCGCGTGCGCCGTGAATCCCAGCATCAGCGAAGAGGGAAACGGCCAGGGCTGCGAGGAATGATATTGGATGCGATTGACCTCGATGCCGGTCTCTTCGAAAACCTCGCGCGCCACAGCATCCTCGAGGGATTCGCCGGGTTCCACAAAACCGGCAATGGTGGAATAGCGCCCGACGGGCCATGCAGCCTGGCGTCCCAGCAAGGCGCGCTCGCCGTCGCTCACCAAAACGATGATGGCCGGATCGATGCGTGGAAATTGCTCGTGGCGACATGCCGGGTTGGTGCATATCAGAACGTGACCGCCTTTGGCCGCCAGCGTCGTGGCGCCGCACGTGCCGCAAAAACGATGCCGGGCCCGCCACAAAACCATGCCGCGCGCGTACCCCAAAAGACCTGCATCCTCGGCCGGCAACATCGAGGCCAGCATGCGCAAATCCTCGAAGCGTGTACCGGCCTGAAGCTGCGGCGGCTCCAGCGATTCGAGTTCGTAGGCAAAAACCTCCGAATCGCGGAATCGCCCCAAGAGAATCAGCTCGTTGCCGTTGCGCCGCTCTTCAGGGACCGCCGATAGTTCGAGGAGTGCCGCCCGCGGCGCATCTCCCTCGGCAATGAGATTGCGCGAATTCCATACCGGCAGGACGCGGCTGCGTTCATCAGCCAGAGCGTTTGCGAACCATGCCGGATCCTTGCGCAAATGAGCGTCGCGGTCCAGATACGGACCGGCCAGAATATTCCTTGGCTGCATACCCGGGAGTCTAGCAGGGGGCCGGCTTCGCGGCGCAATTGGCGCAATCAAGCCTGCGCCTTGCCAGCAGATCCCGCACGCGCACGCCGCCGCAGATGGCGCAGCGCGCAATCCCGACCTCATCGTGGCGCGCCAGAGCCAGCAACAGAAACCATGCGTGCTCGAACGAAATACCGGCCGGCTCATGCATTTCCCGATAGGCCTCGTAGGCACGGCACAGCAGCGCACCCGACTCCAGCGATCCCACGCGATAGCGCGGCTCGACGCCGCGATCGTTGCCGTGGACCAGTCCGTACATGACAAAAAGACTCGCCAGCTGCGCCGCTTGAAAATTAAGTTCAGGGTTGCGGAAGAAAAACGCCGCCTGGCGCGGCGATTTGCCGCGATGGCGCAATACGTCGTGCGGCGCATTCTCCAAAACATAACTGCGGTACAGCTTGCGTATTCGATCGTCGCTCAAGCCCGTCCATTGGCGGATGGTAAAGGTGCGGGCTTCGTGGCGGATCAGCCGCAGCGCAAGATCGAATTTCTGCCGGTCTCTCGTATAACGATCGTCGGACACTCTCATGGTCGGCCCTCCGTTGCAATTCAGGTGTTTTTGGGTCAAAAGGAATTTGACAGAAATTAACCACAAAGTTAGGTTGAGTGCCAAGAGGTTTTTGCCCGATTTTGCCGCTGCCTTTATGGCGAAATGCGCGGGTCCTTTCGAACCTTCCTCCTGAGGCAGTGAGGCCACCATCATGCAGAACGGATTCATCGGTGATTGGGCGCAACAGCCGCATTTGTCGGTCGAACATCGAAGCTCGATGCACGGCCTGAACCGCCGCTTTCTCGACCTGGCGGGCAAGGGAGTCCTTGCCTGCGGATTGGGCGCGCAAGTCGCGCCTCTATCGCCCGCGCAGCGGGCGGCGGCCGCGGATTGTCCGTATGCTTTATTCGACCTGCGCTTTCAGGACGACGCCCACTGGAGGGGCCGCCTGCAGAGCATCCAACCCTTGCGGATCGCCGATGCGCCCGGCGCCGATGAAGACACCGTCGATTTCGTACGGCTGGCGCTCTTCTATACCTGGCACCTTGCATCGAGCGCAGGTCTCGCCGCCCATCTGCTGTTGGGGATGCATGCCAACACGGCGCATGCCTTTCGCGGCGTCTCGGTCGACGCGCTGCCGGCGCTGGCCGCTACCGAAGCGTCAAATCTCACCCCCCGATGGGGCCAGTGCCATGCCTACTGGAGCGCCTTGATCAAGGCGGCGGCACGGCCCGACCCTGCCGCCCTGCGACGCGTTCAGCTGTCCGGGCTGCAGCTTGCCGCAGCGGTTCAATTGCCAAGCGAGCCTCGCGAGGTTTAGTCTACGCGGCTCCTATGCATGCCCTAGTCCTCCGACAACTCACCAAGGTATACAAAAACGGCATCAAAGCGCTCAAAGCAATCGACCTCGAGGTCGATGAGGGCGATTTTTTTGCACTCCTGGGGCCCAATGGGGCGGGCAAGACCACCGCGATCGGCATCACCACCTCGCTGGTGAACAAAACCAGCGGTACGGTCGAAGTATTCGGCCACGATATCGACAGAGAGTTGGAAACGGCCAAATCCTGCATCGGCTTGGTGCCGCAGGAAATCAATTTCAACATGTTCGAAACGCCATTCACCATTGTGGTGAATCAGGCCGGGTTCTACGGCATACCCCGGCCGCTGGCCAAGCAGCGCGCGGAAAAATATCTCAAGCAACTGCAACTCTGGGACCGGCGCGATTCGATCGCACGCGCATTGTCCGGGGGCATGAAGCGCCGGCTCATGATCGCGCGCGCCTTGATGCACGAGCCGCGCCTGTTGATTTTGGACGAGCCGACCGCGGGCGTCGACATCGAAATCCGCCGCTCGATGTGGGAGTTCCTGCGCAACATCAACGAGCAGGGAACGACCATCATCCTGACCACCCATTATCTCGAAGAAGCCGAGAATCTTTGCCGCAACATCGCCATCATCGAGGGCGGCAACATCATTGAGCGCGACAGCATGGCGAATGTGCTGCGCAAGCTGCAGACCGAGGTGTTCGTCTTCAACTTGCGCGATTCGCGCAGCGTGGCGCCGCAGTTGAATGGTTTCACGGCCATGCTGTCGGACGATCACACCTTGGAAATCGAGATGTCGAAATCTCAGAGCTTGAACGACATTTTCGCGCAGCTCTCGGCGCAGGGAATCGCCGTCAACAGCATGCGCAACAAGGTAAATCGGCTCGAGGAATTGTTCATCCGCCTGGTCGACGGCAGCGTCAAGACCGCCGCTGCGAAGGCCTCCTGATGCTTGAATCGCGCGCGGCCACCGACTGGATCGGTTTCAAAACCATTATTATCCGCGAATTCAGCCGCATCGTGCGCATCTGGGGGCAGACCCTAGTGCCGCCCGCCGTGACCGCCACGCTGTACTTCGTCATTTTCGGCAGCCTGATCGGCAGGCGCGTCGGTCAGGTCGGCGGCTACGATTACATGCAGTTCATGGCCCCCGGCATCATCATGATGAACGTCATCCAAACTTCCTACGGCAACGTGGTGTCGTCCTTCTTCGGTGCGAAATTCGGCAAGCACATCGAGGAGCTGTTGGTCTCGCCGCTGCCGAACTGGCTGATCGTGGCCGGCTACACCATGGGCGGCGTGCTGCGCGGGGTTCTCGTCGGCTCGGTGGTGACCATCATCTCGTTGTTTTTTACCAAGCTGTCCATCACCCACGTGCCGGCCATCATGACGGCGGCATTCCTCACGAGTTTCATTTTCTCGTTGGGCGGATTCATCAACGCCTTGTTCGCCAAGAATTTCGACCAGATCTCCTGGTTTCCGACCTTCGTGCTGACTCCGCTCACTTATTTGGGGGGCGTGTTTTATTCGGTGACCATGCTGCCGGGCTGGGCGCATGCCGCCTCGAATGCCAATCCCATTTTGTACATGGTGAGTGCATTTCGATTTGGCTTTCTCGGCACCTCGGATGTCGATTTGCGCCTGGCCTATGCCATCATGATTTCAGCCGCCGCCTTGATGTTTGCACTGGCGGTAACCCTGTTGAACCGCGGCACCGGCATCCGCGAATAAAAGGAGAGATAAGTGGTTCTAAAGATTCCGCGCGGCGCGAGCGCGTTCGTCGCCGCACTGGCCGGCCTGTGCATGGGGGCTGCGGTTGCCGCGGATGCACCGCCACAGCCCAACGATCTGACCGGATTCTCGAGCGCCGCAGCGGCGTCCGAAATGCAGCTGGAACAACGTTTCGATTCGGACTTGTCAGCGGCCGACCTGCGCGCCTGGCTGGAGCAGATGAGCTCGGCGCCGAATCACGTGGGCTCGCCGCACGACAAGGCCAACGCGGAATTTCAGCTCGCAAAGTTCAAAGAGTGGGGCTGGGATGCGTCCATAGAGACTTTTTCAGTGCTCTACCCGACGCCCAAAGAGGTCTCAGTCGAACTCGTTGCGCCCACACACTTCAAGGCGCTGTTGAGCGAACCGGCCATCGAGGGCGACAGCACCTCGACGCAAACCAAGGACGAGCTGCCGCCATACAACGTGTACGGCGCCGATGGCGACGTGACCGCGGAGCTGGTGTACGTCAATCAGGGCATGCCGGACGATTACAAGGAACTCGAGCGCGAGGGGATCAGCGTCAAGGGACGCATCGTACTGACCCGTTATGGCGGCGGCTGGCGCGGGCTCAAACCCAAGCTGGCTTACGAGCATGGCGCCGTCGGCTGCCTGATCTATTCCGATCCGCGCGATGATGGCTACGGCGTCGGCGACCCCTATCCGAAAGGAGGGTATAGGCCGCCCAATGCCGTGCAGCGCGGCTCGGTGCAGGACCTGACCTTGTACAGCGGCGATCCTTTGACTCCCGGTGTTGGCGCGGTCCCCGGAGCCAGGCGTCTGGCCCTCAAGGACGCCAAGACGCTGCTGAAGATTCCCGTGTTGCCGATTTCTTACGCGGATGCAGAGCCCCTGCTCGCCGCGCTCGGCGGCCGCGTCGCGCAACCTTCCTGGCGCGGCGGCCTGCCGCTGACCTATCACGTGGGTCCGGGCCCGGCTCAGGTTCATATGAAAGTGCTCTCAGAGTGGACTCAAAAACCGATCTACGATGTGGTCGCGAAAATTCGCGGCAGCGACGCGCCCGATCAATGGATCGTTCGCGGCAATCATCATGATGGCTGGGTGTTCGGCGCCTTGGATCCGCTCGGCGGCCAGATCGCATTGATGGCGGAGGCGAAGTCGATCGGTAAATTGCTGCAGCAAGGCTGGCGGCCGCGCCGCACCTTGGTCTACGACAGCTGGGACGGCGAAGAGCCTGGCTTGTTGGGCTCCACCGAGTGGGCGGAACAGCACGCCGCGGAACTGAAAACCAAGGCCGTGCTCTATGTCAATTCCGATACCAACGGACGCGGCTTCTTGCAGGCAGAGGGCAGTCACGCCGTACAACATTTCTTGAGCGAAGTGGCGCGGGATGTCAAAGATCCTGAAACCGGCGCCACCGTGTTGGCTCGATCGCTGGCCGAAAGGCGCGTCTCGAGCTTCGACTCGCCTCGCCCTGATTCTGCTGCACCCGCCGGCGCCAACGGCGACTTGCGCCTGGCAGCGCTGGGATCGGGCTCTGACTACACCCCATTCCTGCAGCACCTGGGCATCAACTCCGTCAATTTAGGGTTCGAAGGCGAGGTTCAATACGGCGTGTATCACTCCGCCTACGATTCATTCGATCACTTCCGGCGCTTCGTGGATCCCACGTTCGAGTACGGTGTGACGCTGGCGAAGGTGGCCGGCCGCATCATGTTGCGGGCCGCTCAGGCGGACCTGATTCCGGCGCGCGAAAGCGATTTTGCGGCGTCGGTCGCAGGCTACGACGAGGAGCTGCACAAGCTCGCCGACAGCATGCGTACCAAGACCGCGGAGCTGACCAAGCTGCTGGATGATGACTCCTACAAGTTGACCACGAATCCCGACCACCCGCGTGCTCCGCCGGAGCGCGTCGCCGAGGTGCCGCACTTGAATTTTGCCGAACTCGACAATGCCGTCGCCAGATTGGAACAGAGTGCCAAGGCCTTCGACAAGGAATATGCGCGGCTGGATTCGACCGCCGATCCGGCCAACGGGCCCAAGCGCGAACGCATCAACGCGACCCTGACCGTTCTCGAGCAAAGCTTGATGGACCCTCATGGCTTGCCCGGCCGCGAGTGGTACCAGCACATGATCTATGCACCCGGCCTGCATACCGGGTACGGGGTCAAGACATTGCCGGGGATTCGTGAGGCGATCGAGGAGCGGCGTTGGGACGAGGCCAATCAATATATAGGGGTGGTCTCCCGGGCTCTCAACAACTACAGTGCTCGGATGGACCGCGCCATCGCGGCACCGTAGACTGCGTTTTAATAATATTAAGGAGTGGGTAATGACCGAAGAGAAGCAGCAAAAATTCACCGCCAAAGTGCGCCGCGGCTTGGTGTGGGTACATTCCGTTGCGGCCGCGGAGCTTGCCAAGAAGAAGGCGGAGGCCACGGGCGTGAGAATCGAAGGATTCACGGCCAGTGAACTCGCCGACGTTGAGTCCGCGTTGACCTGGATTTCCCAGAATAAGGAAGCGCAGAGCGCGGATCCCGCGTAAGGTTGCGTGGGTCCGCCGTAAGCCCTGACCAGCGCTGAAAGGACTGCGCTACACTAATCTCATGGCCCGCAAAAGCGCATTGGTGGTCGACGACTCCAAGTCAGCTCGCGTGATTTTGAGCCGGATGCTCGAGAAGTACGACATCGAAGTCGACATGGCCGAGTCGGCCGAGCAGGCCATTGAATACTTGAAAAGCAATCGTCCCGATGCGATTTTCATGGACCATCTCATGCCGGGAATGGATGGCCTGCAGGCGGTGAAGGAGATCAAGGGAAATCCCAAGACCGCCATGATCCCGATCATGATGTACACCTCGCAGGAAGGCGAACTGTATGTCGGCCAGGCGCGCGCCCTCGGCGCCATGGGCGTGTTGCCGAAGCAGGTTCGTCCCGTCGATGTGTCCAAAGTATTGTACGAACTGCATTTGTTGCCGGATCGCCGCGACATGGCGGAGCCTGCGTTGCAGCCGGTGGAACTGGAGTCCGGCGTTGCCGTCGAAAGGCCCGTTCCGCGAGTCGCCGCGGCAGGCGGCGCCATTGATTGGGGACGCCGGGTTGAATCGGCGGTGAAGGACCAGGCGGTGGACATTCGCCGCTTCATCGTCGCCAGCCTCGACAGCTTCTCGACGCGCATCATCAGCGATGTTCGCAACGCCATGCCGGTCCAGGGCCCTGACCCGATTGCGCCGCCGCCGCCGCCGCCCAAGCCCATCTGGCCCTGGGCGGCCGCGGTGCTGGCGGTATTCGCCGTGGCCGTTGCGTTCGCGGCGAGCTGGTTGATATCGCGCAATGAAGTCGCGCGCGCGCATGCGGAAATCGCGGGATTGCAATCCGCCAACGCCGAATTGCAACACGCGAGACTCGATCTCACCGCTGCGATGAAAGATCTTACCGCCGCGCTTGCGACGGCGAACATCAGCACGCAATCATCTGCGCCGGCCGGTTCCTCAGGCTCCGCCATGCCCTCGCGGGTCGAAGCCGTGCCCTATGGCGAAATCGCCTTTGATCGCAGCCGCCTCGACGTGCTGCGGGACGTGCTGATGAAACTCGAGGCTCAAGCGTTTCACGGCGTGGTGAAGATTTCGAGTTCGGCCGGACTTTATTGCTTGAGCGGCAATGCCACCGACGGCTACGTACCCGCCGTAACGACATTGCCGATCAATCGATGCGACATGATCGGCAATCCCCTCGATGAAGCACTGTCGGGCCAGCAGCGTCAATCGCTGGCATTCGCGAATCTCGTTGCGGGGGTGCGGCAACGCACCTCAGGCGCGATAACCGTTGCGTTGGAGAGTACCGGCACGACCCACGCGAGCACGCCCTATCCGACGCGTACCGACAGCCTCACGGCGGGTGAATGGAACCGCGTCGCCGCAGCGAACAACCGGGTCGAGTTCTCCGCGGAGTCCAGCACTCCTTGAAGAGATTGATGGGCGAAAATTAGAAGGCGATTCTGACGAAAATCTCAGGACCGCTCGAATTGAAGTTGAACAATCCCCCCTGCCTGGCCTGCGCCGAGATCAGTTTCGCCCGCATGGAGGTGTAGCCTGCCGCGAAGGAGATGTTGGGACGCAGGCGGTACAGAGCATCCAGTTCGTAAATGCCCAAAGAGCCGTCGAGGTCGTCGATGCGTACTCTGAAGTACTGGGCGCGTGCGTCGAAATAAAATCGCTTGCTCACCACGTAGGTCGCGTCGAGTCCCACTGTCGGAATCGGACCTGCCTGATCTTCGGTCTGATCGACATGGCGCGTCGGTGTCTGCACCCGCGCGCGCGCGGAGATGTCGGTGTCGTTGATGCCGATCGTGGCCGCCACTTCGTATCGATCGCTGTGCAGAAAAGAATATCCGTATGTGATGCCGAAGGTGCGTATCGACAGGTCGGAGTTCAGCGGGTCGCCGGGCTGCAGGACCACGTCGCGAAACACGATGGGCTGGGTCACCGTGAGCTGGCCGGTGCGATCCAGCGAAAAATAATCGAATCGCAACCGATGCCGCTCGCCGACGCGCACCATCGCCTGGATCTTCGCTTCGTAGTCGGACTTATCCAAACCGAATTGGTCTTCCGCGTTGAGCGAGGTGCCGGGAACGCCCGCGCTGCTATCGATTTGCAGGTCGGTCTTGTTCGAGACGCGCACGGCCCCTATCGACAGGCGCACGCGCTCCTCGGTCGGGCTCAAGTAGTCCTCAGCGTGCGTCAGCGTCGCAAACAACGCCAGCACGGCAAGGCCCACGCCACTGTTCTTCATGTCGGTCTCCTCAAAATCAACAGATCCGTTTCGGCTTTTCTAGCGGCAGCCGGCAGGGAGGGACTGATGCGCTGCATCACGTGGGCTGCGGCAGCCCGCCACCCGGTCAGTTTGCCGCCATAGATGCTTAAGACGCGTGGGCGTGCGTCTCGATCCGCGGTGAATATGGTCTCGCGCGAGCGGTCGAAGGCCGCTTGGCTGGCCGCCGGCAGGACACGAAGACCCGCAAAGCGCTCCGTGATGTCGCCGCGTGTCAGGCCGCTCAAGTGCGGGAAATAGTGGCGTACGACCGCCAGCAGATATTCCTCTTCCTCCGGCAGGGGATGCAGCAGGTCGGGATCGCCGCGATAGGGAGTCTCGGTGGTGCCGATCAAGGTGGCGCCGGCCCAGGGCATGACGAACACGGCGCGGCCATCTGTCGGGCTTTCGACGTAGTAAATGCCCGCCGTCACGGGATGGGGAATCACGATGTGCGTGCCCTGAACCAGGTCCACATCGGGAACCGCGATGGCCGGAACGACGGCGCGCGCCACCTGGGTCGCCCAGGGCCCGGCGGCATTGACCAGCACCCGAGCCTTCACCTCGACGCTTGCGCCGGACGTGGCGTAGCTCACGCTCACGCCATCTTCGCTCAAAGTCGCCCGTGTGAATTTCGCCGGCATCGCGAGCTCGGCGCCCAACCCCAACGCGGATTTCACCACCGCGCGGGTCAGCAAGGCATCGTCGGTTTGCGCATCGTGGTAGCGAACCACGGCATCGAGGTCCAAAGTCTTCAAGCCGTCGAGTGCGGGCCATTCTTGTTTCGGCACGCTGCCGAAGCGGGTGGCCGCATCGAAACCGCCGAGCAGCGCGTAAATCCACAGTCCGATCTTCAACTGCCATGGCCGGCGGCGGGTGTCGCGGTACACCGGAATGAAAAAGGCCTTGAGTTCCACGAGCTCGGAGGCGATGCGCAGATGAATGGCGCGCTCGCGCAAGCTTTCGCGAACCAGGGCGAATTGAGCCGATTCCAAGTAGCGCAGTCCGCCGTGAATCAGCTTGCTGGATCGGCTCGACGTGCCGCTGGCCAGGGCCTGCCGCTCGATGAGCAGGGCCCTATAGCCTGCAGCCGCCGCCGCTTGAAGGACGCCGGCGCCATGGATACCGCCGCCGATGATGACCACATCGTATTCTTTCATTTACTTTGAAGTTTGAGAGTTGGCGCTAGAATGCGTGATTACGCTTCAACACACCAACTTTGCATGACTGTCGCCATTCGCGAACAGCGCGCGGATTCTCAGTCGGCGCCGGATTTGGTGTCGCGCTTTTCCTCGAATTGCATCACCGGGACATCCGATGTGACTTCGATTTCTCCATCGACAATGGCACCTTTGGCAATCGCCACGGTGCGCGCGCTGACCCTGCCGCGGATGACCGCCGTGTACCCGATCTCCAGCTTATCCCTGACGATCAAGCCGCCGAGAATGGTGCCGGCGACGATCGCCTGCTGCGCCCGAACCTGGCCGTGCCAACTGCCGGAGGCCGATAGATTCAGCGCCCCTTCCAACTCACCATCTCCATGCACTTCGCCGGAAACCACGAATTGACCCGTGCCGCGGATGTCGCCGACGAATACCGAATTGACGCCGATGAAGGTGGGGGTAGCCGAACTGCTGTCCAAAAATCGGCGTTTTTGTTCGCTCATGACCCCTTATTATCCTATCGGGGGCACCTCGTGATGTGACGAGCTTGGCGTCGCCGTTAGGAGCCCGCCCGAGTCTCGACGTAGAATGGGGCATCCTTCCAAAACCGGTCCAGAGTGTGAACATGGTCATCCACAAAGTGTTTTTGGTGTTGTTGTTGACCGCTGTGTTGGGCCTGGCAGGGTGCAGCCGCCAACAGAGCGACTGGGAAAAAACCCGGACTGCGAACAGCACCGATGCCTATGAGCTTTTCTTGAAGAAGTATCCGAGCGGCGAGTTCACGGCGCAGGCCCAGGCTCGCGTCAAGGAACTCTACGAGGAACGGGATTGGCAAAAGGCGCGTGATACGGACACGCTCGAGGCCTATCAAGCATTCTTGAAGCAGTACCCGGAAGGCAAGTGGACGGAAGAGGCGCGCATCCGCGTCGAGAACTTCACGCTGGCATCCGTGCCCTCGAACACCACTCCTGCCGGCGCGGACGCAACGCCGCCATCGCAGCCAACCCCGCCGCCGGCCATGGCGATGAAACCCTTGGCCGCGCCCAAAGTACCGGCCGCATCGAGCGCGCACGCGGCGCCGGCAGAATCGAAGGGTTCATATGGCATTCAGCTCGGCGCATTCAAATCCGGCGCCGACGCGGCCAATCAACGCTGGGCAGAGCTGGGGAGAGAATATCCCAAGCTGCTCGCGGGGCTGTCGCCCAAAGTGTCGCCGAAGAAAGGCGCTTCCGGCACGCTGTACCGCTTGCAAGTCGCTTCCTTGAGCGAAACGCGCGCGACTTCCATCTGCAAGTCGCTCAAAGCTCACTCTCAGGCCTGCGTGCTGTTACATCCTTAAAAAAAGGCTGGCGGCGCGCGTCAGCAGCCGACAATTCGCGTCACATCGCAAGCCTCGCCTGCGCATAACTCGCTGATTTTTCAAAGGGCTTTGTTTGGCATGCCGCTTGCTTCAACAGTGGCATGGAATCGAAACTCATAGCGCTACTGGCCGCCGAGGGTGGCCGCGAGGCGACGTTGCTGGTTCGCCGGGGCGATGGCCAGTTTGCCCTCGCCAGGATCGATGCGCGCGTGGCCTCCGCCGCGCGGCTTGCCGCTCGTTATGCATCCGCGCTCGCCGCCCGCCCGCTGGAGGCTGCCGCCGCGAAGAGATGATTTTTTTAGTTTGTGGGTCACCCCCGAGGCGCCGCGGTTAAAGCTTCCCCCTTCCCGCTCGCGGCGCCTTTTTTTTTAACTTAGCACACCCAATTCAGCCAGCAGAAATGCGTATTCCATCGCGATCTCTTTGTAGCGCTGGAAGCGCCCTGACTTTCCGCCATGACCCGCCTCCATCTCCACATGCAGCAGTAAGCGATTTTTGTCCGACTTCCCGGCGCGAAGTTTGGCCACCCACTTGGCCGGCTCATAGTATTGAACCTGACTGTCCCACAAGCCGGTGGTGATGAGCATTGCCGGATAGGCTTTGCCGCTGACATTGTCGTACGGCGAGTACGACAACATGTAATCGTAATATTCCCGATCCTTCGGATCCCCCCATTCGTCGTATTCGTTGGTGGTGAGCGGAATGCTCTCATCCAGCATGGTGGTGACCACGTCCACGAACGGCACCTGCGCCACGATGCCGCGATAATCATCGGCGCCCATGTCGGCGATCGCCCCCATCAGCAGCCCGCCGGCGCTGCCGCCCATCGCGAAGACCTTGTCCTTGGCGGCCACCTTAAGTTCAACCAAGGCGCGCGTTACATCCAGAAAATCGTTGAAGGTATTTTTCTTATGCAGCTTCCGTCCGGTGTCATACCACGCGCGGCCCATTTCCTGGCCGCCGCGCACATGCGCGATCGCATACACGAAGCCGCGATCAAGCAGGCTGAGTCTGGCCGATGAAAAGCTGGGGTCCACGGATAATCCATAGGCGCCGTAGCCGTATTGCAGCAGCGGCGCGGAGCCGTCGCGCGCGAAGCCCTTGCGGTATACCAGCGACACCGGAATTTCAGCGCCGTCGCGCGCCGCCGCCATGAGAAACTCGGTGGTGTAGTCCTTCGGATCGAAGCTGCCCACCACCGGATCGCGCTTGAGCAATACCTGCGCGCGGGTGCGGATGTTGTAATCGTAAAGCGTCGTCGGCGTGGTCAGAGAGGAATAGGCATAGCGCACGATTTCGGTGTTCAATTCCGCATTGACGGACAACCCGGTGCAGTAGGCAGCCTCGTCGCTGGCGATGAAAAATTCCGCTTCGCCGGTCAAAGGATGAATGCTGATCTTGCGCAGGCCCCCGCTGCGGACCGACACGGCGAGAAATTGTTCGAATACATCGAATTCCTCGATGTAGGTATCGTCTCGATGCGCCACGACATCGATCCAATCGCTGCGGCTGTGGCTGCCGATCGGCGCGGCGGCCAAT
>Ga0193726_1001223_pt1 | contig 21175 bp, 50 predicted proteins | sample H2c1metaG_FD_144928 | JGI IMG/M metagenome (GOLD analysis project Ga0193726, IMG submission 144928) | Soil microbial communities from a riparian zone of the East river system, Colorado, United States - H2c1 | ecosystem: Environmental > Terrestrial > Soil > Riparian zone | place: USA: East River... | reverse complement strand
CATGGGTGGCTCGTGCCCCCACTGTGACGAACCCCTGGCCGATAGCCTGGAAGAAAACGAACCGTTCGAAAAGATTGAGGCAGAAGACGTGTTGAGCCCTCGAGTTGTACGAAACGCACAAGACGTCGTGGTGGTGCTCGACAACCCTCGTGAGGGGCGAGTCCACTACCCCAACGACAACCTCCTACGAGAGGGCGAGGCCCCAAATTTCGCCGTCACAGCCCGCAAGGGATTTCAGTGCTACCTCGAGACAACTGTGTCCGAGAACCCCAACGACCCCGATGGGGAGCCCGTATTCCACGGCACCACCTCCCACTACAAGCACCCGATGCCCGAGTACCAGATCCGGGTCAAGCTTTAGATGAATGACGACGAGATGAGGGAATTTTTGGAGGTCGTCTCGCCTTCAAAAAAGCCGCGTCCAGAGATCCTGTTCACATCAACAGAAGACCCCCTAGAAGCCTACGAGCGTCCACCGCCTCCAACTTTCGTTACCGAAGAGGAACAGGTGCAAGAGATCCTGCGGAGAGTACCTGATGCCCCCGAGGAGAGGGTGCGAGGGTTGGGGCCGATGGCAGGGAGTGTTCTTAAAATTCTCACTGAGAGGGCCGAGAAGGTCGAAGGGGTCCTCCTCAAAAAGCTTCTAGTGGTCGGGCGCCTCTGCACTGCACTGACGACATGCGCAAGGCCGGGCACGCCGACCCACCTAAGAGACTCAGCGACCTGAAAAGCTGGGGCCTTACGTTTAAGACCTCCCGAGGAGAGGGAGGAGAGACTAAGAAGTATTCTTACGAGCTGGACCCATCCAAATACGTAGACACCCAAGCTGATGGTCGACAGCCTCTCTCCAAGGCCGAGCGTCGAAAAATCATGCAACAGCACACAGTGAACGGGGTGTGCCGTTGTCGGTTCTGCCAGGTAAAACTCACCAACGCTAGCTTCGCAGGGGACCACAACATCCCCCTAAAAGTCGCCGGAAACAGGGAACACCGAAGGATCGGTGTGGCCGCATTCGGCCCTATCTGCACGCCCTGTAACACCCAAAAGGCCCACTACTGCAAACAGTGCCCGAACCATCGGAGCGACGGGGACCTCGACTTCTGTCGAGATTGCTACCTGCACGACCCTACCAACGCCAAATGGTCGCATGTGCAAGGGAGGTCTCGTTCGGAGACGGAGGCTGACATTCCGAATATTTTCAGAACAGCCTCGGGATAGGATCACCCTTTAGGCGGGTGCTTGGAGCCCAGCCCCTTGAGGTTAGGGTGTGACTGAACGAGCGCTTCGTGCATCTGCGGGCTCGTGGTGCGGTCAGGCAAGCGTTTGGTGTTGCCCATTGCCCACGCGACATCGTTCTCGAAGGACAGGCCCCAGGCCCTCACAGTCGAAGGGCCCGCTACTTCGAAGACGGTCACTAGGCCCGCCGCCTCAGACACGAAGTTCAGCTCCTCTACCAGCTCTTGAATGGTCGGCATCAGACGGCTCTCTTAGTTAGGGCCAACGCTTGATCGGCAGATTGACGGTCAGACCAGACGAAGCCCAGGCTGTCCTTGTGGGCGTCCAGCTCGACTGCATTCGTCTCAGAGCCCAATAGGGTGCCAGTTGAATCTTGGATGCGGTACTCGCCCAAGAACTTGACGACTTTCAGGACCGGGGACTTGCGTGCCATGTTCCTTATATGCGTGAAGGGAGTCGAAAGTTCACCCTAATCGACCAGTACGGTATCGGCCAACACAGCGTCGATCGCGGCTTTGAGCCTCTTGTGGGTATCAATCCCGTGGAAGGTGGCGATCTTCTCTGCCTCAACCAACACTTCCACGAGCTGCTGGACGCGAGCCGGGGGAAGCATCGTCCCTTCGGCCACCACCTTCTTGAGGACTCGGATACGAGCCTTCCGTTGGATGTCCTCAGCCATGGACTTCATGGCCGGAAGTCCTCAATGACCTGTCGAGCCTCGCACTCGAGCACGTTCAGCCGAGTCTGCATATCGCTGTCCGGATCGCGGCCGCCGAATTGCTTCTGAAGCTCGACCGCGCTCTGCATGGCTTGGATCCGGTCGAGCTGGTCCGATACGTCTTCGACCTCGATCTGAGACACCACCCGAGCCCGCTCCAACAATAAGCGTATGGCACGCACCCTGTACAACAGGTCATGCCGACCGATCAGCCGTTCCTCTTGTTCCAGTAGCTCGTCAATCAAACCCTTCAGCCGAGATGTCCGGCGCTGCTTAAACCAGCGACGAAGGTACAGTTTTCCTTTGAGGATTATCATTCGAATCACAGTTTCTCGGCCAACTTGGCCGCATCGTAGGGGTCCCTGCCGGTCGCGCTAGCAGTAGTGCTCTCGCCATCGGAGGCCCGCGGACTCATCTAATCGATCTCGCCCACCTGGGGAACGCTGGGGCCTTGCTGCATGTGCGGAAGGCACAGGTGCCACCCTCCCCAAGTGTCGGCCACGCATCGACTTCCATCAGGATGCAGGGCGCAGCATTGCTCACCGGGCTTCATGCAACACTCGTCGAACGCGGATCAGCTCTCGGTTGATCCGGTACTGCTTGAACCGCAGACAGAGAACAAGGACGTGTAGCCTCCAAATGAGGACCGTCAGGCAGCAGTACGTGAGCTGCATCCGAAGGACGAGCCACAGGAGGGTCCTGAGAGGAATCACGCTTTCCAGCCCTTCGGAGGCTTCCAGCCCTCCGCCAACGCGGTCTTGGCCCAGTCGGGCATCGGGCGGTCTTGCTTGAGCGCTTCCTTGGCGACCCGCAGAGCAGCGGTCGCCTGCTTCTGAGAATCCCATCGGGCACCGATGTGATCGATCGTCACGCCCTCAGAGGTGCGGACCGCTTGACTGGCCGTCCAATGCTCCCAGTCGGAACGTTCGGTGGGCGGCTCACCCACGCCATCTTCTTCAGATTGGCACAGGTATGCGCCCAAATCGTCGCCGTCGTCCAGTTCCCACTGGATACGGTACAAGTACTTCTCTTCCACAACTACGAGCTTATCGGCCATTTGATCCTCCTATGCGGGTCGCGTCCCTAAAGTTCACCCAAATCGTCAGGCTCGAACGCCCATCCGCTTGAGAGCCCGACGCCGGCCCTTGCGAAGGAAGGGCTCGACCTGGAGATCGCTAGAGCTGAAGGTCTTTCCCACATTGGGACAGGCCCGGACGTGGGGCCGTTCCTTGTTGGTTTTCAGGTCAAGTCCTGTATGATGGTGAAACCGCCCTTCGAGGAGGGCCGACTCACTGTCCCGCATCACTAGGTGGCACTTTCGGCATACCATCTTGCGGTCTAAGCCGTTTGGAGTGTCGGGGATGCTGCGGATCGAGGTGCCGCCTTTGGGCTTCTTGTCCGGGTCTCGCCGACAACTAGGAGCCGCTCGACTACTCATCCCTCAGAAATACACCGGTTCGGTGTAAAGAACAGTATGGCCGCTCGCACGTGCATCTATTCGGACCCCAAAAAGGAAGGGGAGGGTCCCCGCCTTTACCTGAGTGCCAACGGGTGGATCGAGAACCCGCAGCATGCGATCGAGTACTTCAGCCTCTCGACCGCCAACCGCCCCCACCAGGTACCGATCGGCTACCAGCAAAGCCAGTCCGTATTGGCTGAAGCCATCAAAGTCCACCCTGCGATCCTCGAAACGCGAGCCTTGGAGAAAGAGCTTCAAGAGCTGTTCGTCCAAGGGGTGATCACGATCTTCCCACCAAAAGAGAACCATCTCTCTTGGTTCCTAAACGTCAAGCTACCGCCGGAGAAGCGTTCGCTCGTCATCGAATACAGGGATCGTAGGGGCTACGGGATCCAAGCTCTCGACGGCATGACCAACCCTGTCGGTCTAGTGCTGAAAAGACAAGAGCTGCTGCTCCGAGCTATTGCGTTGGCAGAACCCATCATCTGCACGTGTGAGTGCCATGGCCCGATGCTGGGCTTCCATCACTGCTTCGGCCCTGTGTGCTGCCCAGAACCCGACGCCTCTCGTTCGAACGCCGTCAAAACAGAGCGTGATGCCCAAGTCTGACGACATCGTCACCTTCCCTCTCACGCTCGAGAACATGCGGGGCTTCATGGCCGTCAACGGAGCCATCGAAAGGACGTGCCCCTTCTGTGCTGCAAAGCCCGGTCGCGGATGCACAACCTTCGGTGGCCGTAAACGCAAGGCCCTTCACAAGCAGCGATTCAAACCATGACCAAGCCCACTATCCTGTTCCCTTCCGACCCTTTGAGCCCATGGAAGGTCGATGACGCCTTTCTGTCGGAGCTGGAGGCTGCCCAAGTGGCGAAGCTCACCACCGGATTGGTGAACGTCGAAGCCGTCCTGAAGGACGAGATCGAAGAAGCGCTGATCCGTGCTCCGAAGGAAGCGGGCCTCACCGTATATAGGGGTTGGATGCTCAAACCCCGCCAGTACAGTGCTGTGTACGAAGCGCTCGTGGACCGAGGCACTCAGCTCATCAACACCCTCGAGCAGTACCGGACATGTCACTACTTGCCCTACAGCTATCCCTTCATCCTCGAACACACGCCAAAGACCGTGTGGTTCAAATCGCTCGACCACTTGGACGAAGCGCTCGACACGTTCGGCGAGTCGCCGGTGATCGTCAAGGACTACGTGAAATCCCAGAAGCACTACTGGGCCGAGGCGTGCTTCATCCCGCGAGCTAGCGACCGAGACACGGCCCACAAGGTGGTGAACCGCTTCCTACAACTTCAAGGGGATGACCTGAACGAAGGGATCGTGCTCCGTCAGTACGTACCATTGAAGATCCTGGGCCAGCACCCTAAGAGCGGGACGCCGCTCGCGGCCGAGTTCCGGATCTTTTGGCTCGACGGTCGCCCCATCATGGCCGACCCCTATTGGGGCAAGCTGACGACGCACGATGTCCAACTGCTACCCTTGGTGGATCTCACGTCAATTGCCCGCCAGGTGCCTAGCTTGTTCTTCAGCATGGACGTCGCGTTCCTCGAGGACGGTAGCTGGACGATCGTCGAGCTGGGGGACGGACAGGTGTCGGGCTTGCCGGACGACGCCAATGCGATCGACTTCTACCTACGCCTCGCCGGATGAGCCTCATCAAAGGCGGTCACGACGACGACAGTGACGTTTGGTACGAGCCCAATCCTGAAGGTTGGGAGACCGGCTACCACTACACGTCACGGTCCAATTGGGAGCGGATCCGCCTTACGGGGCTCGTCCCGACACTGCTCAGTCAGGACAAGATCGACGCCCTGAAGCCGCTCGTGCCCGAGGACTGGGACGGCAAGGCGGTGTGGTCGTGGCTCGAACGCCTGACGCCCGTCGAGCACATGGGGAGCCTGATCTATCAGCTGGCCAAGAGGCGTGAGACGCAGATCGTCTGGCTACGGCTTCAGTACCAGTTCAAGGACCGGCTGGGACCTCGCCCCGACGACCAAGGGAGCAACCGCATCCAGCTCCGGCACAACGGCAAGATCGATGAGTACCGGTACCACTGCGGGACCCGCTCGTGCCTCGTCGTGAAGGTGGTGCCGCCGCGGAACATCGAGTTGCTGAAGGTGTACGACCTCGTGGACTTGTTGCGATAAAACCTGCAAATCAGCCGATGCCTCCCCAGACGAATGGTGTAGATACTTTCGGTTTAGGCCAATTTCGGTCTAAACTGGAAAAGTAGATGTAAATGTTAGTCGATTTTCACAACACCATGGCCCGTCTCTCGAAGCGTTTTCGGTCGGAGGGCTACGAACATCGGGCTGTCGAACTAGCCTCTCAGCAAACGGCCGCTTTCGTGAAGCAGTTGCAAGACGGTTACAAGGACCTCAACGTTCAAGTCTCCGCTCAAACTCCCCCGACGGCTCAGTACGTGGATCTTTCTGTGGGCGTAAGCACCCCACTTCACGTGCGCATCTCGTACAACGCCCAAGAAATCACCGTCTCAGGGACATCGTTGCGGGGTGGGTTCGAAGGATGGGATCAGACAAAAGACCCGAAGATCCAGCCCATCTCAAAAAAGGTTGGCTTAGAGTATCGCCTAGTTCCAGGTGAATGGGTGGGTCCTGTCGACTCGAATGTTGTTCCTGTACCTGGTGATCGTAAGCCGTTACGACTACCTTTGGAGATGTTTGGGGAAGCTTTCGAGGCTGTGGTAAGTGACCTGGCCGAGCACCGAAGCTCTCTCTGATAAGGGACAAGTCGTTACTTAACGACTTGTCGGCTCATTCCTGTATGAGACTCCTCACCTCGACGCTACTCGTTCTCGCCACCTGGGCGGTCCTCAGAAGCGTCGAGGTGGTGGTCCGCCACTTACTGCGTCGGCGTCGTGACAAGCGGGCCTATAGGGCATGGCGGGCCCGTAGGAAGGCATCGCTGACAACTCTCCAGCGAGAGGCCCAGGAGCGAGCCGAGCGGGAAGAAGCTGAACACCTCAGCGGTCCCCCGCCGGCAGCCCCAGATGCTTCAGCAACTCGACCGCCTCACAGTGACGGCAGCTAGGCATCTTCACGCCTTGGACATGTGACTGGTAATCCCCGCACGTCTCGCCCTTCCACGGGCGGGACTGCCAGAATGCACACGTGCCGCCCTCCACGAACGCCTGTAAGAGCTGGATGGGCCCACGGTCGGACAAGACGCTCAGACAGAGGACGATCTGCTCTTCCTTGAGGTTGCCTAGCGAATACGTCAGGGGGTCGAACATCACGTTCTCGGGGATGTGCTCCTGTGCATCCTCGAACTTCTGACGCAGCTGCTTCTGATGCCTGCTCTCGTCGATGCCGACCCGCAATCGGTCCGTCACAGGTACCACCGGTAGTCCACACCAATGCTCTCCAGTCGCGTGCCGTAACGCTCTAGGACGGCGTTGACCTCCTCCATGGTCTTAGGCCCAAAGTTCTTCTTTTTCGAGAGGTATGAGGGTGTCGCGTTCAAGAGCTGGGGTACCGTACGTATGTCGTTGAAGCAAAGAATGTTTGCAAGCCTGACACCAATCTCACCAAAGACCTCGATCCTCAGTTCTTTGAAGTGTACCTCGCCGGCCTCGAACCGTTGGACCTCTCGATTGTAATCCTCGTAGCGAAGGATCATGCTCTTGTGCTGCTTAGCTATCTGCTGAACGCTTGAGGTGCTGCACCCAACGGCCTCAGCTACCTTACTCAGCGGCAACCCTCGACTCTGAAGATCATAGACCCGTTTGGTTTGGGGTTTGAGAGGTCCTGGGATGTAGACGACTCCTTTGAGTTTTTCACGCCACTTGGGTTCCTCGGCCGCACACACAATGTCCAAGCCCTTTTCGGTCAGCTGAGCAAACGGCCCATGCCAGTGCCGAAATACAATAAGGCCTTCGCCGATCAGCTCCCGATAGATCTCATCGAGCGGGACCGGCATCCGATCCTCAGTCCGAACCTCCCGAAAACAGTCCACGAGGTCGTCCAGGTTGGGCACACCCCGACGCCAAATCTGATGAAGCGCAAGAGGGATCCAAGGTTTCATCGGATGCTCATCGGCTCATCGCCTTGAATGAGGCCCAGGCTCCGGGCATGCTGAACCCGCTCTTCCAATAGGTCGCTCTGTTCGTCGATCGTCATGTCCTCGAACTCCACGAAGTCGGTGCCACCGATCGTATAGTTGCCGGTCGTCTCGAGCCACTCATCCACCAAGCCGACCTTCACCGCCACCACAAACTCCCATCCGAAGAAGTCGTACTCCTCCGAGAAGTTGGGGGTTCGGCTCGAAGCGAAGACGTGGCCCGCCTCATGGATGACCTCGCCCGGTTGGGCTTCTTTCGTGTAGTAGATGACCTTCCGCTTGTGATCGACCCCTAACCAAGACGAGAACGGGGCGGCAGCGATATGGTCCCACAGGGGATCGTCGGACTCCACTTGCTTGAGGTCCCCGCCCCAGCTCTGCACCAAAGCTTGAAGCGGCGCGAGGTTCATTTGAGGTCCGGCTTCACGTGAGCGCGTTGACGTGCTTTGGCAGACGCTTGAGCGGCTTGGGTCGAGACTCCCGCCCAACGGTCCGCACTCTCGTGAAGCAACCGAGCGATGATGTCGGGAGCCTTCGTTTTAGCGCTCTTCAGGGACGTGGCGCTGACGGTCTCCCACTCCCACCGTTGCAGGTATGTGCAGAAGATCCCGACGTTGTACTGTCCCCGGGTGATGTACGCCTTGGCGACCTTCGGAGGCTCGGCCTCCGGCAGATGTTGGATGCACCGATTGGTCTCCAAATGGGAGGGGAGCCCGCACTCGGTGTCGTAACGGGGATCCACGATCTCCCTACAGGTGCGGCTGGACATAGGTCTCCGAAGCGGGGATCGCCGCTCGCGAGAGGTGGAGGTTCACCGTTTGGGCTAAGTCGCAAGCCGCGTTGGCGGCGGCCAGAATGGTGTGGCGAAGCTCCGTGGCGGAGCCGTTGAAGCCTGGGATCGCGACTCGCACCAAGTGCCGGGGTTGGTCCTCATGTCCTGCGAAGGTCGTGTCCTCGACAACGACCTTCGCATAAATGGTCTCCTTGCTCTCGGAGTACACCGTGGCCTCGATGACTCCATCGAGGTGGAAGGCTTCCACCCGTACGTGAAAACGCTTGAATGGCTCCGCCTTGGCGACCAGGTCTTTGACGTACTGCGTGGTTTTCTCGATATCCATGGACGTTATATGCAGGGGCTGACCCTGAAGTTCAGCCTTTTCTTTCAGCGGAAAGCTGATTGGCCGCGTTGTACACGTCAGCCACGAGCTGGCGGATCGTGGCCGCGTCATGATCCCTGTGGATTCGTCCTCGGGATAAGGACACAAGGACACGCCACAGAACGTACCCTTCAACCATGAGGGTCGTCACGTCCCCGCTCAACAGGTTGAAACAGCTCGGGTACTCGTCCAGGAACGATTGTGCGATGACCTTGGCGGACTTCTCACGCTCTTCTTTCACGTCGACACCACTTGGTTGGGTTGGAGCTTGAGGTTGTCGCCCCGACGGTAGTTGGCCAGGCTGTCCAGCACCTGGACGATTACGAAGAGGCCAGCGGGATCCCGGTCGACAATCAGCACTGTGTGGCCGTTTAGGATGTGACCCTGGATCCGGACCGTGCCCTGCACTTGGAGGGCTGCCCCCGCGGGGGTGATCCGGAAGTTGTGGCCGTGGCGGGAGTTAACCTCGATCAACTTTAGGTCGAGGAGCGCTCGGTTGACCTCCGAAGTGGGCTCCAGCACCTTGAGGGCCTGCCGGCGAAAGACCAACGGCAGCGCCTGCCTCTGGTAGTATCGGACGCCTTGAAGCTGAGGGACGGTGAGCTTCATGGGGCTTGCAGGGTGTCCAGGAGGGTCAGGGCCTCTTCCTTTTCAAACCTGAAGTCAGCGGGCCAAATGCCCGGCAGGACGTGCGTGATGAGGCTGTTGACCACCCACTGGCGGCCATTCCAGAACTGAGACTGGCCGTGGACGGGGGCTCGAACGAGCCAGAACACGTGGTTCAACCGGGCACAGTAGAGGATCGCCATGCCGTCCTCCCGCTCGTAGATGGTGGCTTGGATGTTGTGGCTGGGCCTAGGGAGGCGAGCAAGCTTGGGCATGTTGATCATGTCTCGTCTATGCAGGAGCTGACCCTAAAGTTCAGCCAAATCGAATCCCGCTCGAAGCAGATCCCGTCTAACGTTGTGGATCGTGTGGGGGTTTCTAGGGCTCGCCGAACAGACCACCACCTGGCCGGCGGGGGACCTGAACTTGATGTGCCCGTTCACCGACACTTCCCAACCAAGGGTCGTAGCCTGCTTACGGACTCGTTTGATCCAGCGCTGATAGTCGGTCATTCGGACCTTATATGCGGCTGCTGACCCTAAAGTTCAGCCAAATAAACGGCCCGCTAGGCGTACCAGGCCGAAGACGATGACCCAGAACACGACCCCGATGGCCACCATCACCTCGACGGGCCACAGGATGATCCACCAGGACAGAGAATGGCCTGCGAGCCAGAATACTCCCGCCAAGAGGAGCATGAGTAGTTGGCACGAGGATAGGAACCCTGAAACAGCTCTCATGAATTGGGACATCACAGCGTCCTGGTGTCGATCCACCACGAAATGAGGAACATCACCTGAACGTGGCCGCTACTCTCTCGCCGACGCACGATCCCCACCAACATGGGGTCGCCCCCCACCGCCCGCTTGGCAGGGCCCGCTGGGGCGGGTAGGATGCCGATCTCGTCGAAGATCTTGAGCTTCATGGCGTGGTCGAGGTCGCTCAACACCTTGGGCTTCACGACTTGGAACGGGAAGTCGAAGTTCCTGAAGTCGATGGGCTTGTAGCTAGTGCTGTGGTCCTCGTGATGCTTCACCCGATTGAGCGTCTGAGGGTTGACGTACCGGCCATCCCCCAAAGGAGGCGAGTCCGAGGTAATGTCGCTCGGGGGCCTCCAGGTGGTCATCGCACGAGGCTTCTTGGCGTCCGTCCGCACAGCGATGATCTGCACGGGGAAGTTGGGGACAATGTAGTAACCCTCAGCGATGGCGGATCGGATCTTCTCGTAGGCGACGATCCGACCTTCAGCGAGCGTCACCTGACGGGTCCACGCGGTTGTCCGGACCTTGAGCTTCTTGCACTCCGCCAGGTTTTGCTGAGCTTCGAGCTTCTCGGCCTTGAGGATCTCGAGCTTGCGGTCCGCCCAAGCCAGCAGTTGGGTCTGAGCCATCTGCATCTCGGCCGGGTTGTTGGCCAGCACCACCAGGTCATCGGGTGCAGGCGGCAACCGCACCACGTTGGCCTCAGCGGGCACGATTTGGGTATCAGGAGGTTGGGTCATCCTACTCTATACACCGACGGCGTTCCGAAACGTCAGGTTGAGACGAACACCCACCACTTTTCCTTCTCGAGGGATGCGGTGCTGCCACACCGCTTGGCAACCTCGCCCCATGTACAGCAGGTCGCCCTCCGACAGCAGGTACTCGAGCCGTTCCCCCGTTACCTTGTGGCGAAGCTGAAAACGGCGCCCAACACCAAACGACAGGCTGGCGATCTCGGGGTCGGGACCCAAGAACTTCTCGTCATCAGAGTGCCAGCTCACCGTATCGCGGCCGTCTCGGTACAGGTTGCACAGCACACTGTTGAACCTGCCGCCCGTCTGAGCTTCGACCAGCTGACGCAGCCGCTCGACCGCGGGCGGAAGCGGGCAGGCCTCCCACAAGAGGTGCGAGTACCCATACGACACCGGCCCGTACCACTTGGTGAGGCGGGGCTGGAGGTGCTGAGCCCCGTAGACCGTCACTGCCCGCTGCTCGAACGCGATGACATCCCGCAGGCTTTCGAACGTTTCCTGACAATCGACCAGGCGGCTGTAACGAATCGACGGGCTCATGTCCTTACTTGAAGGGCCGCTAGCTCGCTCTCGAGCTGCCGGACGCGGTCTTCGCTCTTACTGAGCTGCTTCGCGAGGCTCGCCCACTTCAGTGTCGCCCGTTTCTTAAGCGGGTCCTTTGAAAACGTTTCCTCCTTGGGATCCCACGAAAGGGCAGCACATTGACCAAGCCGCCGAGAGCGACGCTCCAGCGTGTCCTCGTCCCGGTCATGGGCAAGTTCTGCTACTCGCGCAAGCCGCTGTTCAAGCTCTTCCACTCGGGAACGAAGGGCGTCCGCTTCGATCGGCTGTCCGTTACTAACGGACGTCGCCTCAGAGCGGACACCTTCGAGCCAAGCCAAGAACTCGGGCAGCAGCACTTCGCTTCGCCGCCCATGATGCCGTCGTACATCTCTTCCGGTTCACGCATGGTCCCTCTATGCTGCCCGACCGCCGGAAGTTCACCCCCAAATGGAGTGAACGAGCTGAGTAGCAAAGGGCTGTAAGTACAACGCCACGGGCACCAACAGACAGCCCACGAACATGCACAAGAGCGCCTCAACGTCGCCGTAGCGGTGGCTCACGCCCGAATAGCCCACCAGCTTCTTGAGCCCGTAGTAGGCCAGCATGACGAGGATGGCTGGCCACGCGATTGCCAGCATCACCGATCCCGCGGTATTGCGCACTTTCCCCATTTTGGAGGGGAACACTATCAGGCCGATGAACGCCACGAGGGCGATCCATGAATATGGGGTCATCCGAGCAGCTTTCGGTAGAGACGGTCCAGCAGAGGCAGCGTCAGCATGACGCCCAAGCAGAGTGCAGCGGCCCACCAACAGCGTCCTCCCACGTTGTATGCAGCTCCCAAGAGGAACACGGTCCACCAAGGAAGACCGCTAGGGCGGAAGAGCCAGGGCTTCATGCCCGTCTTATACACCGAAACCGGTGTACAGCACCCCATGCCCAAAGAAGCGGTCGAGGCCGTGCTGGAGCGCCTCCAAGCCCTGATGGCTCTAGCACCCTTCAAACCTGAGGCGGTACCGGACGTGCTGCATCACGAAGCTCTAAATATCGTGCGGGCAGTTCGGAAGGCCGACAAAGCACCCCTGACGCCCTGTGAGGCGGAGGACTTCTGCAAGTGGCTGGAAGAGCGCCTGGCCAAGCAGAGCACGCACGACAGTATGGACCCCATCGTCCGCAAAGTGATCGAAATGCTGAAAGAGTGAAAGGCCCACCATGAAAAGCTGTGATGTACGTGAAGCGACCCACGTCAAAGTAGGCGGACAATACGAACGCATCGTGAGTAAACAAGGGGTTCGTAGTGACGGGTCGTTGGCCCGGCCTTCTGAAGGAGGGTTCTCGGTCACAACCGAAAGCGGCCAGACGGTTTCGATGTGGCAAGCCAAGGCTTACGGGAAGACCGACTCCAGCGACGGGAAGGCGTGAACCCCCGAGCCCGTCGGCAGCGTCGAATCCGACGTCGAATGCGACCCTCGAACCAGCTGTGGGTCGTGTGGTGCGTACGTCGACCGGGCCCCACCTTCTTCGATTTCTACCGAGTAAGGCGTGCCCACCCCAACTACGCCCGCATGGCCAAGCGGGTTGAAGTAAGATTCTATCGGGAGACTCAATCTGAGTACCATGGAAAAGAACTGCGTTAAGGCGGCCCTCGAGTACGAGATCACCAAACTGACGTGTGCCCTGCCGGAAGAACATAACCCCAACACGACCGAGACTCGGGCTTGGATGCTCAGGGACATCGAACGCCACCGGCTAGCACTCGAAGTGCTGGCCGCCGTCCCTGACGTGTTCCGGCAGCTCTCGGCCGCCCTGTACCGCCTCAAGGGTACATCGGTTGGTCGCGATTACGCGACAGACGAGCTTCAGAAGCTGGACGATCCCAAGGGTTTGTACGAACGCATTCGAGCTGATCAGCGAGCCCTCAAGGAAACATGAAACTCATCGCCCTAGCGTTCCTGGTGCTGTCCTGTAAAGAGACGCCCGTCCCTCCGTCCGTGATGGATGTCGTGTGTCCAGACGGCGCTCACGTGTGTCCGCACGGGCAAGTGTGCACTCCCGATAACAAGGGGTGCACGAGCAGCGTCTTCTGGTGTCCCGACAAGATCAACTGGTGCAGCGGGGGCCAGGTGTGCACCCCCGACAGCCAGAGCTGTGTCCGCCAGCTGGCGTGGTGCCCCGACGGCATCCACTGGTGCTCAAATGGTCTGACGTGTTCGGGCGACAACCACTCGTGTGTGAGCCGGAACGACGACAACGACGGGGTCAGCGACGGCGTGATTTACGGCCTACTGCTGAGCCAGTAACGGGTCGGTGTATATAAACGGTGTAAGTTCGGGCCATGCACCAAGACATTCTCAAACCCGAAGAGCTGGAAGAAATTGCGGCACAAGAGCAGGCCCTGCGGACTTGGTGAGCGATGGCTTACCCGCGGCATCGACACCGTCCATTTGACCTCACCTTCGAAGTCATCACCGAGGAGACTCAACCTACCTATCAGGTCGAGCCCACATTGACTCCGGTCCTTCATTGGATGAGCCCCACAGGGGTGACGTGCCTCAACAGCCTCGGGGAGAAGGTGATCCAAAGCACGACCGACACCGAGAAGGTGACGTGCAGCCAATGCCTCTTCTCCGTAGGTAACGACAAACTGCCCGAACCCTGTAGCCGCTGCAAAGGAGCGGGGTATGACCCTGAGAACCACGCCAATGACCCCACGACGGGCGCCCCTGAGCCCGTCGCGTGCTGGGACTGCAACGGCTCGGGTGAAGAGAGTGGCGGCCAGGTCTACGAAGACGACGATGGGTACAACTTCTAAAGCTTCGGTGTAAGGGCTTCCAAATGGACGTCATCACCGAATGCAATGAAGCGCCTCAAACGACGATGGTCATCGCCTACGTTGTGTCGAGAACACCTGAGCGGTACTGCCTCGCATTGTCGGCTGAGCATCAGCTGAACGAGATGGACAACAGCGAGGCCGCCTTCCAGTCTTTTTGGGATCGCGAAGGCGATACGTTTCAGCCTCGCTACAATTGGACCCACTCTCCTAGAGTACCGGGACCGGCGGACCGCATCATGCTGCAATTCAAGGGCGGCGACCAGTTGATGTTCCGGCAGTACGAACACGCCCAGCGGCTCCTCAGAGGGCTCCACTTGCTGGAACTGCCCAAGGGTCCGGTACCGTCTCGGCATCTGTACACAACCCCGCCGGACCGCCTTCAAGCCATCAAAGATCCGAGCCCCATCCAATATCTATACGGAGTGCTGGGTTGCACTTCCGTATGGTGGCCCTGAACGGGCTCGGTCCTCGACGCACCCTTCTTCCGTGCAGTCCGGGTTGTCACATTCGTCGGGGGCATTCGGGCAGGACTCACAGCGTGGGGGAGGATTGGGCTCCAAGCACCCCTTGCAATGCCAGCAGACATTCAGAGCATGGAGCTGGGCCTCCAGCTCGGCAATGCGTGCCCGTGCGGTCTGTAGCTCGTCCGTCACGCGGACCTCACGGCCAGGATACGCCGTAGCTCTTCCACTTGACGACTGGCCACCACGACGTCACCGACGGGGTCCGTCCAATCGGGCTCGTCGCCCTTCAGACTGTCGAGAATAGCCCTCATATCTCGCTGCATACGATGCTCGCACGCATCACAAGAGTGCCGGCGCGTCTTGTGCAACGCTCGAGTCGTCTGAAGGAGCTTAGACCTTCCCTGGGCCGTCTGAGCGTGTTTCTGAATGATGTCGCCCAACACACGGTCCAAAGCGTCCCCGCCCGTCCGACAGGTATGGTGCGTCTTAGGGGTGAGCACGAGCGGGGTCTTGGGCCAAGCGCTCAGCCAAGCTACGAGGCTCCAACCCAACATTCGACGACGATCCATAGCCCCGATTGTACACCAAGCGGCCCGCCGGTGTAGAAGGTATCCCATGATCACACGTCGAAATGCCCTCACACTCGCGACTCTCCCGTTAGTCATGCTGCCGTTCCTACAGAGAGAAGCTGAGGCGGTCGAAGGGCCCCCCGAACAGAAGGGTGATGGCCGTACGGAGATGATCACCCATTACTACGCTCTGGACCACCACGACCCCATCCAGCTCGGCCTCGTGCCGGACCTCCCGAAAGCGGTCGGAGAAGCGCTTCGGTTTGCGGAGTTCATCCTCGAATCGTCGGAGCGAGCCAAGGTACCGATGCCGGGGCGCTTCCACGAAATGGTGGAGCGCCTCAAGAACGTTCAAGCGAGTGGGCGCCGCCTTCTTCGGGAGGCCACGGTGGCTTTCAGTGACACAGAAGGGCGTCCCCTAAATCCCGTGTGGCTTCAGTGCAGCTTCACCGCCAAGGGTCGGGCGGAGCCGCTTGAGAGCTACGTATTGCATCGCCCTAACTGCCAGTTCTGTGTCGATTACCCGGATGGCGTGGAAGCGCTTCTTATGTGGCGATTCAAAGAAACGCTGGACGGCCCTGAACACAGGGTTGTGGACCAGCGGGCCTGATGTTCACCATCGTCAAGCAGTACCCGTTGATCGACCAAGAAATGATGGCGGTCGCTTTCCTAGATCTCGAGGTGGGAGAGGGAACGTCCGTCCGTGCGCCTATGATCGTCGAAGCTCTGAACCTCGATCACATGTGGGAGCAAAAAGGCAAGGAGGCGTTCCTCACCAAGCCCGTGATTGCCGGACCCTTCCAGCACCTCATCACGCCCTTCCGGAGCCCCCTGCCCGAGTACCGGTTCATGCTACAGCTTCGAGGCGCTTGGGTATCGGTCCGTAACCGCAACGGGGTGCAGCCCTTCCTTCGTGGGCTGCACATCCAGCACCAGCTCTCTCAGGACACGGGCTTCGACGACATCCAGTCAAGAGAGTACTACGGGCAGCTCGATAGGGGCCCGAGCGAGTTCCCCGCCATTCAACAGCTGTATCGTGACTGGGGTGTGAGTATCGTGTGGTGGCCTTGAGGATATCCACAGGGGCTGTAGTGCTCCATGGAATTGGGCTAACGCTTGGGATCGCTGGCGTGGTAGCGCTGTACCACGTCCTACCCACCGGGCTGGTCGTACTGCTGACGATCGCCCTTTGGGCAGCTGTTCGATTCTGGGAAAGTAGACGCCAATGATCCTCCGATTCTTCCCGCACGGGATGTGGGAAGCTGACCCTGCTGAATCCCGCCGACTGTTGATCGAAGCCACCAATGTGGCGGGCTCGAAGGTGTCGATCGCTCGTTTGGGGTCCCTCACCGTTGTCCGGTGGTCGGTACGTGTCAACGAAGACGTGGGCAGCACCCGCCCCTACAACACGTACAACATGCTGGTGGGGCGGCCCAGCCAACACGTGGTACTGATGGCACCCCATGACGAGTACACCCACTGGTCGGTGCTGATCAACCATCAGGCTCGTATTCTGATGCCGGGCTTCGACCCCACGCTCTGAGCGACTGATGGAAAAACTATCGGGAAGTGACGTCAAAGCGCTGCTGATGACCGACCGGCCCCGTTTTGAGGCTCAGCTGTCGGTAGGGCAGCAACCCCGGGTGGAAGTGCGACCAGCGTACGCTCGACACCTGGTGCCTGGGTCATTGGCTGTTCGAGCGCTACAGCCCGACAAATAGGGCGGTGGCAGAGTGTGACCGGCGGCGAGACCTGGTGCTGCTGTTCAACCGGATCGCTCGCTCGGCTGAGGACCTGTTCGATGCTGCGGCCCTCGTGACGGGCATCGGCGACTTTGGGGGTGATGTCAGCGAAGTGGGAAAAGATTTCTGGACAGCCCGACGACACACGTACTGACGTGGTGTACAATCCCCGTCATGAACCGTCGCCAACTCGCCCAACTCGTCCTTGGTTTGCCGTTCGTCAACCTGCTGACCCCTAAGAAGGTGGTCAAACCGTATGAACGATTGGGCTACTTCGACGGTCGTGTAACGTCGTACGCCACTCTAAACGTCTACAGCAAGGTGGAGACCCTCAAGGGTCTGGCGGCCCACCGACAAGAAGCGATCGACACCTTCACCAAGTCGCTCGATAGCTGTATCCAAGCGGAGCAGCTGCATCCGGCCTACACGGGCCGAGAGCCCTTGAAGCTCGATGTCCGGATCCGTGTCGAGTACGTGGACAACCTTTTGACGCAGAGCAATCCCGTCCTGGAGTGGGAGGGCCCTATCGACCGTATGGTGGACCGCCAGGGCGACGGAGACGGATTGACTTTCGTAGGAGGTCTGCGGGAAGCCCGCCGCTTAATCGAGCTACCGGGTAGTTGGTGTGCGGAGGGGTACGGAAACGAAGAGGGAACAATCCACAGCCTCCGAGGAGCCGTTATCCGAGCGAGCCGGAGAGGACCTTTGCTGGGACCCATGTTGGACGCCACCTCCCGGCCCGGTCCCCGAACCCAAACGGGCGATCTCGCCATCTTGGACGAAGCGATCCGAAAGGAAGTGGTGTCGTGAAACGTCGTGACCTGTTGATCGACCTCTCAATCGCTTAGAGAACCCGCTTATGAGACGTCGGAACCTCCGCCGCAAGGCTCGTCGACATCAGCGAGCCGTTCGATCTATGGCTCGATGGTCTATGGATCACCTAGCTCTGAGGGCTAGGAAGGGGCTGTTGACGAGACACCAGATCGAAGCCCTGCTGTGCGTATCGGAACGCATGTGGTGTCGCCTACGGCAAGAGCAGGGTCGGCCCCACAGGGCAAGGTCACTTCAGGGTTTCTCCTGGCCCAGCCGAGTCCGTCGAAAGAAGCCTCGGACGTTCCTCCAAAGACTCGAGAGACCCCTCATATGAAAAAGAGCTTCCCCTTCATCACGTTCTGGCACTCCGAATCCCTGCACTGGATCGCGGGCTCGACCGAGCACCCTGTGACAGCCCTCGGTCAAACGCCCGAGAGAGCTGTCCTGAACCTCAGGGACCTCTTGACGTCGCCCCACCCCAAGGGTGAGCCCGACCTCTTGTTTCAAAAGCTAGGCGATGAGCGGCCCATCCTTGAAGCAAGGAAGATCCGGTCCGACGACGGCGACACCTGGGACGTCGAGCCCAATCCGAAGACTCGTTACCAGGGTTTGATCGTCTTGGAGAACCAGGATCCGCCCTTATCGGCTTGGCAAAACTGCCCAGAGGAGAGCCGGGTTGCGGTCGTGAAAGAGCTGAATCAGATGGTCCGTGAATGGGCTGAGGGCAGCCCTGAAGATGCGAGGACGCTCCAATGTATACTGGACCTCATCCCTTGAGATCTAAAGCCAAGACTCTGGCCGAGATGCTGAAGGACAAGCAGGATCGAAGCCCCAAGCCCACTCCGGTCGAGCGCTGCTTCAAAGCCATCGAAGCGCTGCCCGCCAGCGAGCGTGCGTTCCTTCAGCACGTGCTGATGCAATGCCTCACATGCCCCGATCTGCTGACCGAGGACCTGCCGGAAAAACTGCTTGGTCTGTTGGCTGTCGTCCGAGGAGCGGGGCCCACTACGCTCGGCCTGCTCAAGATAGCGCTCAGCGATATGCCATCCGTCGAGTCCTTCCTGTCGGGTGAACCGCCCCAACCCTTCCTATGATGGGCGAAGTCGTATCAGCAGTGCTTTGGGGCGCTATCAACGTTCTATTCGTCGTCACCGATGGATTAGACAGAGCCTACGGCTTCCTAACTCGTAGGAAGCCGTGATGATGCGCTTCATCGAAACCCACGGCTACGCCACCCTGGCGACCTTCTTCGGCGTAACAGCCGCCTTATCGTTCGTGGAGGACCACTGGGTCACCGGTGGTCTGAACGTCGTGCCCTTCACGTTCTTCACCTATCGTGCTCTCAAGGGTTACACCTGATGATGCGCCTCACCTTCGTGTGCCAACAGTGTGGGACCACGGTCCGCCGAGAGATGCCGGGCGGCAGATCAGGCGCTCCTCAAGGGGGCCAAGTACTGTGCCCCAAGGGTCACGGCAAGATGTCACTCAAGACTCCCAAGGCCAAGTGAAATTCTATCTTCGTCACGCTTACGAGCTATCGGCGTGTGTGTTCGTCGTCAACACCGTGATGGGGTTCCACTACGGGCTGCCGATCGTTGGTGTGCTGAGCGGTATGGCGGTTGTGGCGCTCGGATACTCGGGCTACAGAGCTAACGTCAAATGAATTGGCCCTACTGGCCCCTGTACATTCACTTTCGCCTTGGGGACTGCGACTGGTATGCCCACGGGTGGCGAGCCGGGCTGGTCGACCTCTCGGTCCTGGTGCTGATGGGCCTCACGGTGCGGCTTGTGTATCGAGCCATCCGGTTCTTCGCTACCGGCGGTGTAGATAGCTAGGCATGAACCTCGACGTCGTCCGTATCTGCTCCACTACCGCGGGTGAACCCAGCGCTGCTACCATTCTCCGTCTCGCTTGGCTGAGAGATAGCCTCAAGCCTGATGGCAAACCGCTGATCGAACGCTTCTTCAGGATCAACCCTGACATCGAGGGGTTCGAAGACGCTATGAAGAAGGACGGCTTTCGTCAAGTGGGCGATCAAGCAAGCCACCAAGTGTGGGTGCACGATGAGCGCCAAATATGCACCGAACGCAACCAAAACCCTCCTTGGATGAGAATCCGGGGCACCTCCATAGACAGGGTGACGGAGCTGTATTCGCCCTTAAAAACCAAGTACGAACAAGAAACGCAGCTCACCAACACCTTGAAGCTTTTGGTGGAGAGCGACAACACCTACAGTCTGACCAACCTTTCGAACCCTGGCCAAGAACTGGAGACACTCAACTATGCTCCGGCCGTCATCCGTTCGTTCGAGTATTTGGCCAAGCAACTGGTGTCCGATAAACCGAAGGGCCGCATCGGGGTTCTCTCAGGATACCCCGGGACGGGTAAGACGTACCTGCTTCGAGCCATCCTCAATCGGTACGTGGAGAACACCGACTTCGTGCTCCTAAACACCGAGCAATGCATCAATCTGGGCAAGAACTTGCACAAGTTCATGCAAATGCTCGCCAGCTATTCAGGGAACGTGAAGCGCAAGCTGGTGCTGATCATGGAGGACGCAGACTCCGCCATCGCTCCCCGAAAGGCCCAGAACCTCTCGGCTATTCAGTCCATCCTGAACTTCGGGGACGGCCTGATGGGCGAGGCCCTCGACATCCGAATCCTCGTCACCACCAACATCCGGACGGTCGAGATCGACCCCGCCATCCTACGTCCGGGTCGTTTGATTGTCCATTTGGACGTCACGAGCCTCGACGCTCAACAAGCCAACGCAGTGTATCATAGGCTCTCTGGCCAAAACGGTCCGTACAAGACCCCGACAACGATCGCTCAAGTGTACCAAGATGCTGTCCCGCCAGAGGAACAAGAAAGCGTAGCCGCCGAGTGAGCGCCTCCAGCAAAGCCCGCCAAGTTCAACAGACGACAGGGCTCGCCTACACGGCCGCCCTCAAGCTCGTGACGGGTGAGCGCGTCCTGACGTCCGTCGTCAAGGACTGCGTGTACCGGGACGCTCTAGAGGACCTGTTCGCCCAAACGATTCTCCGCCGCTGGGCCCGCCGCACCAATCAGGTGATCCCCGAGCCCACAAAGGGTCAGGACGGGCTGTGGACGCTCGACCTCATGGCCCTCGCTGAGACCAAAGGAACGGGCAGCACACCCGCCAAAGCCCGCCTGGATGCCGTGCATGAGCTGACGCGACGGGATCCGACCCTCGCCCCCACGACCCCCCAACCGCCCGCCAAGGAGATCGTAATCTGCGACTGTGCTAGATGTGATCCGTGAGGGTGCATGCCAAGCCGAGCAGAGAAGCGTGAACGTAGGCAAGAGACCGAGCTGGAGATGCTGAGGGCACAACGTAACCGCACTCCGTTCCACCGTCGATGGGCCATCCATCTGGCATCCCAAGACACCGCATTTTCCAAGCGTCACGCACGC
>Ga0193726_1001222_pt1 | contig 21206 bp, 17 predicted proteins | sample H2c1metaG_FD_144928 | JGI IMG/M metagenome (GOLD analysis project Ga0193726, IMG submission 144928) | Soil microbial communities from a riparian zone of the East river system, Colorado, United States - H2c1 | ecosystem: Environmental > Terrestrial > Soil > Riparian zone | place: USA: East River... | reverse complement strand
CCGGCGAACGCCTCCTCGCCTGAGGCCCGCGGCGTACCCGAAGCCGCGCCGCCATTGACGCCGGCGGACGCGCCGCCGATGTATACCTACGATCCTTGGGAGCGCTTCAACCGCTTTGCCTACCGGTTCAACGCACGGTTCGATGAAGCGATCTTCCTGCCCGCGGCAAATACCTATCGGCGCGCGCCCGGCCCGGTTCGCGCCGGCGTGCACAATTTTTTTGGGAATATTGCTGAGATCGACAGTGTCATCAATTACACACTGCAGTGGCGGCTCAAGTATGGGTTGCGCAGCCTCGAGAGATTGGTGATCAACAGCACCATCGGCATCGGCGGCCTGTTCGACGTGGCCACGAAGCTGAAGCTTCCCGGTACTCCGACCGGCTTCGCAACGACGCTGGCCAAGTGGGGAATGCATCCTGGACCCTACCTGGTGATTCCGTTGCTCGGACCCTCGACACTGCGGGACGGCGTCGGATTTCTCGGCGACTATGGCGCAGAGTACGGCATCAATGTTGGCGGCCTGTATCGTGGCAACGTGTCTTGGGGACTGGGCACGGTCAATGCGATCGATCAGCGGGCGAACATCGATTTTCGCTACTACTCAGGCGGTTCGCCCTTTGAGTATGAAACCATCCGCTTTCTCTATGTCCGCAGGCGCTTGATCGAGGATGTGGGGCTGCATCCCAAGGAGCGGCCGAAGAAACCGGCAGTTGATGCGCCGGCCGGCAAGTAAGGCGTTGTGCGGGGTATTCTAAAAGCGCCGGTGTGGCAGACTAAGGGCTGTCGAATGTTTTCAACAGCTGTTGGGAGTGGTCTGCATGCGAAGCCCGTTGGTTCTGACTTGTTCCTTGTTGGCGGCGGTTTTGGGAGTGAGCGCCTGTCAGAAAACCGAAGTCACGGCCGCGGTTCCCACGCCCCCTCCCGCGCCGCCGGCACCGCCCTTCCAAATCAAAGCCAGCATTCAGGAACTCATGGACGCGGTGATTGATCCTGCGGCGGATGCGCTGTGGGACTCGGTCAGCATTACGCAGACTGTGAAAGGGACGGTTTTTCGCCAACCGCACACCGATGAGGAATGGCAGGAGGCAAGGCGTCACGCCATCTCGTTGATCGAGGGCACCAATCTGCTGATCATGGATGGCCGCAAGCTCGTGGCGCCAGGCAGTCCGGTGCTCGATCAGGGCACCTCGGGCGTGCTGAGCGCCGAAGAGGGGCAAAAGCTCTTCGACTCGAAACACCCCACCTTTGTGGAATTTGCGCGTGCGCTGCGCGATGCGGGCGTACAAATGCTCGTGTCCATCGACAAGAAAGATTCGACCGGCATGATGAATGCCGGCGCGGCGATGGACGGGGTCTGCGAGAGCTGTCACCTGACATTCTGGTATCCCAACCAGGTCATTCCGCCGCTCCCACCGGACTTCGGTTTGTCGAAGTCGGCGCCCAAGCCCAAACGAATTCCGCTCAGCCCGTAACCGTTCATCGTCTCAATCCGCGCACCCTCCCGGCGCAGGCGGCAATTCGCCTGCGCCGGGATACGATTATCGATCGCCGCCGCTGCGATCGCCGCCGTGATCACCGTGATCATCGTCTCGATCATCGTCCTTGCCGTCCTTGCCGGGCGGCGAGCAAAGCCGCTTGGCCAGCGCCTGGTCCTCATCCGTCGGCGTGATGTCCGTCAGTACGTTGCCGGCTTGCGCTTGCGCTATGAGCGTGGTCGCTGCCGATTCGCGCAGGAAACGTTTCTTGACCGACTTGTTCGCGGCGTCGGTCACGACACAAACGTAACCCTGATGCGTGCCGTAGCGCTCCTCGATCGACGGACGAGGATCTTGGGCGGCAATTCGCTGGGCCCTGGTTTCCTGGAACGGAAACGAGGAGGCGGTGAGAGCGCATTGTTGCCCCTTGTAAATGCCCGCGGCAAAGGTATTCCAACCCGTGTAGGTCGCCAGCGGCGCCTGCAGCAGCACGGATTTAACACCCGCAAATTCGTTGCCGTCGGAGTTGACCTTTACCGCGTAGGTCGGCAGCACCCGATCGATAATCGGTGGCTGGATGGTCACGATCCCGGTTTGATCGCGCAGGTCGATATCGCGCCCGAAATCGAACAACTCCGCGAAGTTGATCTGATTGCCTTGAAATGGGTATTTGGGAATGTTGGGAAAGCCTTCCTCCCTCTGCGTCGCCGGCACGAGCAGCCGATCCCGCAGCGTCGGATAGGAACTGCGCGGCATGGGTGCGCCATGCATGACCAGAGCAACGAAGTCGTCCTGCAGGGCGTTATTGGTGTCGGATTCGGGGTTCGGGTTGGCAGGAAAGACGCAACCATTGGCCGGCGCCGGATTGGCTGCGAAAGTAAATCCGCCACTGCCGCCGCCGTGCGTTGTCGCCGGATAATAGTATCGATGCACGTTGCGCGGCAGGGGGATGTCCTCTTCCGCGGTAAAGCCGATCAGATCGGGCGACATTTTCTCGTCATAGAATTCCAGCGATCCAAAGGTTTCCAAAACCTCTGGGCATGTTCTGGTCTCCGTACACCGATCGAGCAGGCCATTGGCCGGCAAATGCCGCGCCTTGTCCGGATAGTGCGCCCACCACACGGGCGCCTCGTCGGCCATCATGTACAGGTTGGTGATGACATCAGGCAGTGCAAAGCGCACATTCATATACAGTTGGCGGCCGTCAATCTGCGGCCACGCTCCATCGACCACTTGTCGATTCTGCTCATCTTGATTGAATCCCAGGTGGATCGAGGAGCGAATGAAAGAACCGGATTGCGAAGATCCGACCGTGATGACCTTGCGAACCGCATCGGCGATCGGATTGGCGGTGCCGTTGTTGTCGGCGCCCGCGTGGTGGAAGAAGGAGATGATGTCGCGGGTCGCGGCATAGCCGACGGCGAGTACCAGCGGATTCTTGGCCGTGAAAACCATCTCGTACAGAAGATTCGAGTTAAAACCGTTGCGCAGGCATATCCGTGTCGGATCAGGAGTGCCGGGAAACGGCACCATGCTGCAATCCGCCCACGCCCAGTCCGTGCTTGGAATGAGGGTCTTGGCGCCGTCGACGCCGGTGATCGTTTGCGACTCCAGGCTCCAGAACTCGGTTTTCTTGGTGTCCATACTGAGCGGCTGATAGGGTACCGGCGTGGTGAAGATGATCATCTGCGCCGTATTGCCGGTTGCGTTCGCGATATGGCCGTAAACCGGGCCTGTGATCGTCGAGCCGTCCCGATTTTTGGCAACCGGCACTTGGATGACCTGCTGGGTCCCTGTGAAGGGAACGTCGAGCGGTGTGCAAGGATAGTCGGTCGCACAGTGTGCGAGTAGATCGCCCTGCCAACCACTTTGCAGATAAATGGCGCCGGGAACCACCGCCGCAGCGGTACTCGGTATCGCGTTGCCGCCGCGGTTGGAGACTTCGTTGAACATGAGGCCATTGGCCTTGCTCAAGTCTGCCGGCATGGTGATCTGAAAGGTCGCGATGTAGTGCACCTTGCCGTGTGCGTCTTTGGGCGCCAGTTCGAGGTCTTGGATGATCACATTGTGTTGATCGCGCGGATCAAGCTCGCCGAAGACGCGTCCTTTCAGCGTGACGTAGGGTCCTGCGGCGCCGATCGGCGCGCCGGCGAAAACCGGGGCGGCCGGCGAGTCGATGACGATGGAAGCGACGTGCGCCGCAACCGGCGCGGTCCAGCTGAGAGTCGCCGCGGCGACAATCAGACAAGACCTTTTGAGCAGTGGAAATTTATTGAGCGTCAACATGGATTCCTCCTCCCGTGAGCCGTAAATGATTTAGAACCTGTTCGGCGCGCTGCATCGCGCGCCTCTCTCATCGATTGTTATCCGCATCAACCCGTACATGAAGTCTTTCGCCCGGCTGACACTCAGTCCGGCAATCGCTGTCCCGTCGTTTCCATTGCGAAAGGAATGATCAGGAGTCCGAGCAGGAAGGCGAAGGCAGTCGTCGCGACCGGAATACCGAGACTGCCGTAGCTATGAATCATCGAAGCGAGCATGAAGTTGACGCCGGCGCCGATGAGACGGCCAAAAGAAGTCGTAAACGCGAATGCGGTGGCACGCATCGAAGTGCCGTATTGCTCCGGCAGCCACAAGCTGAACGTGGCGAAATTGCCGCCGAAAAAACCAAGGAAAAAAAGCACCGTGATGAAGGTCGCCAAGCCGTTCGCAAGATAAAAGGCCCAGCCGAAGCTCAGCCAGATGCAGACGGCCATGCCGACGAAGTACAGCGCCAGCGTGGCTCGGCGGCCGACCCGCTCCGCCAAGTAGGGCACCAGCAGGCAACCCAATATGGTGCCTATCGAGAGCAAGCCGGTGGCCAAAGAAGCGGTGCGCACCGCGGTGGGTGTGTCCATGCCCTGTTTCTTAGCCAGAGCGATGACGGCGGTGGGCTCGTAAACCGCGCCGGCCCACAAGCCGATGATTGCGACGGTCAGTAAAAGCGTATTGACGATCGTGCGGCGCCGATACTCCGGGCTGAAGATCTGCCTGAGCGGGCTCACCGCTTTGGCCGCCGCGGCGAGGGCATTCTTGGTCCACCGCTCCGGTTCCTTTATTTTAAAAATGATGTACAGCGAGAGAAGTGCCGGCGTCAGACCGCAGAGAAACATTGCGCGCCATCCAAAATGCGCGCCGACGGTGAAGTTCAGTGCGGCGGCGAGGAAGAAACCGGTGTAATAGCCAGTCTGCAAATAGCCTGCGCCCATTTTGCGGCGGGACTCGGGCCACGCTTCGGCGACATACGTTCCGGCCAGCGCCCATTCGCCGCCGATGCCTATTCCGGCGAGCAGGCGAAACAGGCCCAGCTGCCACACGTTCTGCGACAGCGCAGCGGCGCCCGTGAAAATCGCGTACACGAGGATCGAGGCAGCAAGCACGCGGGTGCGTCCAAAGCGATCAGCGATCGGACCCCAGATAAATGCCAGTCCCCAACCCACCAGGAAGAGTGCGAACAAGATGGATCCGACAAAACCCACATTCGCCGGCGAGCCATCCATTGCCGACTTCGGCAACAATTCGGTGAGCGCAGGGCTCAAGACCAGCGCGTAGATGAAGGAGTCCATGCCGTCCAGCGTCCAGCCGGTCCACGCCGCCCAGAATCCGGTGATCTGCGATCGCGAAAGTTTGCTGCGGATGTTGTTTACGGCGCGGTTCGGGACAGCATTCGTAGTCATGATTCCCCCGAAGAAACGCCATGGCCGGTAATCGAATTCAGCGATTGCGATGCGTTTGCATATTGTATACATTATGAAATGGTTATGACAAGTTACGGTTTCTGCAATCCACTGCGAGGGCGGCAGAGCTCACCGGAAATCATTGTCGAGTCGTTGCGGCGCGCGATCATCGAAGGTCACTTGGGCGCCGGGGAATCCCTGCGACAGGAAAATCTGGCAAAGCATTTTGCGGTCAGCCGCATTCCGGTGCGGGAAGCCTTGCGGCAGCTCGAAAGCGAGGGCTGGATTGTTTTGCACCCCAACCGTGGCGCGCGCGTCAGCATTTTGAGCGCCGAGGAAGTGCGCGAGATTTATGAAATCCGCGCATCCCTCGAAGCGACCGCACTACGGCTCGCGGCAGCGCACCACACCGCGCAGAGCCTTAAAATCGTTGCTTCGATACTTCGCGCCGCCCGCAGCACCCGCGATCAATCTCTTTACGTGCAATACAACCGCGAGTTTCATCTTGCACTCTACTCGCCGGCTGTTCGGCCGCGTTTGCTCGCATTAATCCACTCGCTGCACAGCCAGGGCGAGCGCTATCTGCGATTGAAGCTGGGCATGCCGGCTCACAAACAGCGGTCGGACGATGAGCATGAGCAGATTTTAAAAGCGCTGACCCGCGGCAACATTGAAAAGGCCGTGCGGATTCTTGAGGCGCATCTGCTCCAAACAGGCAATTTGCTGGCCAATTATCTCACCCGACAGCTTGCGAAACGCGCCGCAGGTGGCGTAAAGAGCAAGGCAGCAAAGCCCGTCGCCGCTTAGTGCGTTGCAACCGGAGATTGGTAAATGTCTTTGAGCGAGTCTGCAGGCGGCGTCCGTTCCTGGACTGATCTACGGGATGCCAAGGCGAGCCGCGTGGCCGATCTTGGGCCGATCGCCCGCGGCAAGCTGATCGATCCGCAAGACGTCGTCGAGGCGCTGCAAACATTGATCCACCCGGGAGACCGCGTGGCGCTGGAAGGCGACAACCAGAAGCAAGCGGATTTCCTGTCGCGTTCCCTGGTGCAGGTTGACCCGGCGAAGCTGCACGACATCCATCTGTTGATTTCCACCATCAGTCGTCCCGAACACTTGACGCTGTTCGAGCGGGGTATTGCCCGCAAGCTCGATTTCTCGTTCGCCGGTCCGCAGAGCCTTCGCGTCGCGCAGCTGCTCGAGGACGGAAAATTGGAAATCGGCGCGATTTATACCTACGTCGAGCTGTACGCACGCATGTTCATCGACTTGACGCCGCAGGTCGCCTTGGTCTGTGCGGAGCAGGCTGACGTGAATGGCAACCTCTTCACCGGGCCCAACACGGAGGACACGCCTACCATCGTGGAGGCCACGGCGTTTCGGCACGGCATCGTGATCGCGCAAGTAGACCAGCTGGTCGAAGAATTGCCGCGCGTGGACATTCCCGGCTCATGGGTGGATTTTATCGTCGTCGCCGACAAACCCTTCGCGGTTGAACCGCTGTTCACTCGTGATCCGCGCCACATTACCGAGCTGCAGATATTGATGGGAATGATGGTGATTCGAGGCATCTATCAGCTTCACGGCGTCACCTCGCTCAATCATGGAATCGGCTTTGATACCGCCGCGATCGAATTGCTGCTGCCCACTTACGGTGAATCGCTCGGTCTGAAGGGAAAAATCTGCCGCAACTGGGCTCTGAATCCACACCCGACGCTCATTCCCGCCATCGAAAGCGGCTGGGTCGAAAGTGTGCACAGCTTCGGCAGCGAAGTGGGCATGGAAGACTACATCCGCGCCCGCTCCGACATTTTTTTCGTCGGCCACGACGGCAGCCTGCGCTCCAACCGCGTCCTATGCCAGTTGGCGGGTCAATACGGCGTCGATCTATTCATCGGCTCGACCCTGCAAATGGACGCGGACGCCAATTCGTCCACGGTTACTTTGGGCCGTCTCGCCGGCTTCGGCGGCGCCCCCAACATGGGTCACGATCCTCGGGGCCGGCGTCACAGCACATCGGCGTGGCTCAGCCTCATTACGGCGGATGCGCCCGTGGTGCGCGGCCGAAAACTCGTCGTGCAGCTCGCCGAAACCTTCAAAAAGGGCGGAACGCCGACCATTGTCGAATCGCTCGATGCCGTTGAAGTGGGGCGGGCGAGCGGTATGAGCATCGCGCCGGTGATGATTTACGGCGACGATGTCAGTCATGTCGTCACCGAGGAGGGAATCGCCTATTTGTACAAAACCGACAGTGGCGAGGAGCGGCGTGCAGCCGTTGCCGCGATTGCCGGCGCCACCAGCGTCGGCTTGCAAGCCAGTGCTGCGCGCACGGCCGCACTTCGCGAGCGCGGCGTCATTGCGTACCCCGAAGATCTGGGCGTGTCGCCGATGGCAGCCCGGCGCTCGTTGTTAGCCGCGCGCAGCATCGAGGATCTGGTGGCGTGGTCGGACGGTCTGTACAAACCGCCGGCGCGGTTTCGCAGCTGGTGATGCCCATGAGCGCGAATTTGAGCCAGGCGCGCGCGTTCGACCATGCGCGCGCGTTCGATACTGGCGCACCCACTGCGACGCCTCAGCTGGGGCGCGCATTGCAACTCGCGAATCGCGCGGTCGGCGCGCTGGTGTCGGAGGCGATGCTGACGCCGAAGCCGGCACTCGTCGATGCACGCGGATCGGGTGCGCATCGCGATCTGGATTTGCAGCGGATGCTCAACTCCGCCCACTCCTTGCACGGTACTTTCCTCAGCATCGCGAGAGCCGCTGCCGGTCAGGAGCCCCATCAAGCGCTGCGCGAGCAGCTGGCGCGAATCGGCCGCTCAGGGGAACGCGCCATGTTGGCCGCCACGCATGGCAGCAATGCGCATCGCGGTGCGATCTGGGTCCTGGGGCTGCTCGTTGCGGCGCGATCGATCCTTGGCGAGGCGAGTCCCCGGCACGTCGCGGCGTTGGCCGGGCGCATCGCCGCCTTTCCGGATCGGTATGCGCCCGGGCAGGATTCGAATGGTGCGCGTGTATGCCTGCGCTACGGCGTAACCGGTGCGCGTGGCGAGGCCATCGCCGGCTTCCCGCACGTGATTGAGGCCGGCTTGCCGGCGCTGCGGGCGGCGCGCACGAATGGCGCAGACGAGGCCTGTGCACGGCTCGATGCATTGGTCGCGATCATGGCGACTCTCGATGACACCTGTCTGTTGCATCGGGGTGGTTTACCGGCACTCGAAGCGGCGCAACGCGGTGCCCGCGATACTCTCTTGGCGGGGGGAAGTTCCAGCGCCGCCGGGCGGCGCGCGCTGCTGCGCCTCGATGCTGAGCTGGTGATGCGAAATGCCTCACCCGGCGGCAGTGCCGACCTATTGGCGGCGTGCATTTTTCTTGATGGCAATTGCAAACCGTCGATTACCGGCGTTGCGCGGACAAGGTGATCCCATGGAAAAGATTCAACACGATTATCCTGCACTCTACAGCGTACCGCATCGCGTGCACGTGGGCGTTGTCGGCTCCGGAGATCTTGAAGTGTTGCTGGAACCCTCGCCGGACAGCCGCGCGCACGTGGTGGTAAACACCAGCGTGGACGGGTTCGGGGCGACCTGGAAAAACGTGCTCGATCGATTTTTCCTGCGTTTTCAGGGCGCGGCATCAATCGAGATCAACGATTTCGGGGCAACGCCGGGAACTGTGATGCTGCGCTTGGAGCAGGCAGCGGAAGGTCTGCGCCCATGACGACCGAAGCGGCAGCCCGGCCTGACTACCGGCATTTTCTCGAACGCCGTAGCTTCATTGAAATGGGCGCACGGGAGCGCGCGCACGCTGTTCTCGATTCCGGCAGCTTCCGCGAATTGCTGGGACCGTTCGACCGCATCAAATCGCCGTGGCTGCCCTTGCAGGGAATTGTCGCGCAAGCGGACGACGGGGTCGTACTGGCGCGCGGCACACTGGACGGCAAGCCTGCGGTGATAGCGGCAATCGAGAGCGCGTATCAAGGCGGCAGCATGGGCGAGGTTTCCGGCGCGAAGATCGCGGGCGCCTTGGAACGCGCGTGCGATGAGTGCAGCCAGGGGCGGCTGATCCTGCCGGTGCTGCTGTTCGAAACCGGCGGCGTGCGCTTGCAGGAAGCGAACTTGGGACTTGCGGCCATCGCGGAAATTCATGCCGCCATTATTGCGTTGCGGCGCTACGTTCCAGTGGTCGGCGTTATCGCCGGCCTGGTCGGTTGTTTTGGCGGGATGTCGCTGGCAGCGGCCCTGTGCACCCGCCTCATTGTCACGCGTCAGGGGCGGCTTGGCATGAATGGTCCCGAAGTCATTGAACAAGAAGCGGGCATCGAGGAATTCGACGCAGAGGACCGTGAGTTTGTCTGGAGCGTGATCGGCGGTGAGCAGCGCCATGCCGTGGGCTTGGCCGATGATCTATTGGAGGACGATGCCGACGCCATTGCAACGGCGGTCAGAGAAGCATTCTGCAAGGGTCCGACGCCCGAGCGCAGTACGCAGATCGAGCGCTATGTTGGCCTGCTGCGATCAATTGATCCAGATCAGCCGCTGGACGGCAAAGCGTTGCGCGCACTTTGGGATCGGGGCCCCGCGTCATGAGCCTGGATTCAATGCTTTCCCACCGCGGCGGGATTTGGTTCGATGCATTGACGAATGGTGCCGGCGTGATTGACAGCGGCCTGCGCAGCGTGCGCGTCGCCGATGCTGCATTGGGCAGCGAGGTTGCCCGTTTCATCGCGGTGGTGCCGGATGCGCAAAATCGTTTCCCACGTGCGCGTGCCGGCGAGGTGGGCCTCGATGAAGGCTGGGCTCTGGCGCGTCACGTGCACGCGACGTTTGCGCAAAGCGCTGGAGGCGCGCGCCGTCCGATCATCGCAATCGTCGATGTCTCGAGCCAGGCTTATGGTCGGCGCGAAGAATTGCTCGGCATTCATCTGGCTTGTGCGGCGGCGGCGGACGCCTACGCGTCGGCGCGTCTCGCCGGTCACCCGGTGATCGCACTGCTGGTGGGTAAGGCCATGTCCGGCGCGTTCCTTGCCCATGGCTACCAGGCCAACCGCATACTTGCGCTCGATTCCCCGCAGGTCATGGTGCATGCGATGGGAAAGCAGGCGGCCGCACGTGTGACCCGGAGCAGCGTCGAGAAAATGGAAGAACTCGGCGAGAAAATCGCGCCTATGGCCTACGACATCCGCTCCTACGCCAAGCTTGGCTTGCTATACAAACTTGTTGAAGGAATCGATGCCGACGCGCCGGGGCGTACCGACGTAGAGCGGGTGCGTGCCGAACTCATGAGCGCCATCACCGATACGCGAGCCGGCTCTTCAGATCTGGCCAACAGACTAAGCTCGCCGGCAGCACGTAAAATGCGCGCGGCGTCGGTCGAGGTGCGCCGGCGCCTGGCGGAGCAATGGAATGCCCGCTCTTAGCGAGCCGCCCGTGCATGCGCTGCTGCGCGTGGCGGATGCCGATGCACTCGAATGGGAATCGGCGCCGCCGGATTGGGCGCCTGCGGCCCTGCGGCGCGCACCCTACGTCGTGAGGCGTCGCCCAATGCCTAGATCCGAGGCAGTGCCAATCGGTGTACGCGGCGGTGTACGTTCGCAGCGTGCGGCGGCGTGGCTTTCGCTCGGCGCGGTTCATGAATGCATCACACCGCAGATGCTGGTCGCGCAACACGCGTGGCGGCAGCGTCGCGATTTCGCCATCACGCCGGCTGTGGCCGTGCTCGAGCAAGTGGCGGCAATCCTTGATGACCGCGGCATGGCAGGCCGCTGGGGTCCAGGCGGCAGCGTTGGCTTCGAATTGGCAAGCGGCGTCGCTGCGACCACGCCGAAAAGCGACCTCGACATCGTTTTGTGGGCCGAAGGTTCAATAGCGCGCGCCGCTGCGGCCAGCCTGCAGGCTGAATTGTCGAGCCTGCCGGTCAGGATCGATGTGCTGCTGGAAACGCCGAACGGCGCTGTCTCGCTCGCTGAGTACTCGACGAATGTTGGGGCGATGATGTTACGATCGTCGCGGGGCCCTCGGTTGGTGCCCGATCCTTGGAGTCCTCATCTCGAGGCCCGTGGGGCGTGAGCGTCGCTTACTTATTTCCGGGTCAGGGCGCGCAGTCTCCCGGCTTCCTGCATCGACTGCCCCAACATCCCGCAGTGACTCACACGCTGGAAGAGGCCTCCGGGGTACTGGGCAGCGATGTGCGGATGCTGGATACGGCGGCGGCCTTGCGATCGACTGCGAACGTGCAGCTGAGCGTGCTGATCGCCGGAGTTGCGGTGGCCCGCGCTTTGTCGCAAGAGGGAATTCAGGTCGCCGCCGTCGCGGGGCTATCGGTCGGCGCGTTCGGTGCCGCAGTCGCTTGCGGCGCGCTAGGCTTTGTTGAGGCTCTCGCGCTGGTGAGAACGCGCGGCGAATGCATGGAGCACGCCTATCCGGCCGGCTACGGCATGGCGGCCATTGTTGGACTCGACGAACGCGGGGTCGCCGCGGTTCTCGAGCGGGTTGGCGGAGCCGATGCGCAGATTTACATCGCCAATATCAATGCGCCAACCCAGATCGTGATATCCGGTGCCGACCTCGCCTTGGAGGCTGCCATGAGAGTGGCGCGCGAGCGGGGCGCGCGACAAGCGGAACGCATGGCGGTCAGCACGCCTTCACATAGTCCGCTGCTGCATGCGGTCTCCGAACATCTTGCGGCGGCGATGCGCACGATAGAATTCCATACGCCCCGGTGCCCCTACGTGAGCAATCGGCGCGCGCGGGCGGTGCGCGATTCGACCGGAGTGCGCGACGATCTGATTGCCAACGTCGCGAACATTGTCCGTTGGCACGATTCAGTGACAGTGCTTTATGAACTGGGTGTGCGGCTTTTCATCGAGCCGCCGCCAGGCGGGGTGTTGACTCGGCTCGCGCAGCAGGCATTCCCGATGGCGCGGGCGATTGCCGCCGAAGGAGTGCAGATTCGCTCGATCGTGCAAGCGGTGAGTCACGCAGTGGAGTCGTGGGCCTAGCGCCCTCCGGTGACATCCACTATGGCGCCCGTGGTATACGAGGCGCCGTCGCCCAACAGCCAAACGATTGCCTCGGCTACCTCCTCGGGACGGCCCGCGCGGCCCATCGGCGTGTTTGCGCCCAGGCGCTTCGCCCGGTCCGGTCGCCCGCCGCTGGCATGAATGCCTGTTTCGATGAGCCCCGGCCGAACGGCGTTGACCCGCACTCCCTGCTGCGCCAATTCTTTGGCCAAGCCAATCGTCAACGTGTCGATGGCGCCTTTCGATCCCGCGTAGTCGACATATTCGAACGGTGAACCCAATCGACTTGCCGCCGAGGAAACAAGAACGACAGAACCGCCGTGGCCGCCGCGATCCTTTGACAAGCGCCGGGCGCTCTCTCGCGCGCAGAGATAGGCGCCATAAACATTGACCTCAAACATGCGTTTCAGCCGGGCACTATCCATGTCTGCCAGCGATTGGGAGCGTGCGACGATACCGGCGTTGACCACTACCCCATCGAGCCGCCCGAGCTTCGATTGAGCCGCGTCGAACATGGAAATCACATCGGCCTCAATGGCGACATCGCCCTGCAATGTCGTCGCAAGGCCGCCTGCGGCGCGAACCTCACGGGCGGTCTCATCGGCAGCTGCGGAATCCCGGACATAATTCAGGGCGACACTCCAGCCTTCTCTGGCGCACAACAGCGCCGTGGCACGCCCGATGCCGCGTGTGCCGCCGGTTATGAAAATTGTTTTCATCGTAACGATGATTCCTGGACCTTGAGTTCAGCGATAATATTACGCCGCGCCAGCCCCACCTGAACGATCCAATTGCGGCCGGAGAGCGAATTGCGAATTACGCGTATCGATCATGTGCAATTAGCGATGCCGGCCGGCGGCGAAGATCTCGCCCGCGCTTTTTACTGGGGTGCGCTGGGAATTAAGGAGGTACCCAAGCCCGCCCATCTCGCCAAGCGCGGCGGCTGTTGGTTTGAGCACGAGGATCTGAAACTTCATCTGGGCGTGGAGGCGGATTTCCGGCCGGCACGAAAAGCTCACGTGGCCTTGCTGGTTGCTGACCTGTTTGAGCTTCAAGAGAGGCTTAGGGCCTCAGGATATGCGCTGAAGGAAGATGAGCCTCTCGAGGGCTATCATCGTATCTATGTTGACGATCCGTTCGGCAACCGCATCGAGCTGCTGGAACCGAACTAGCCCTTGCGCCTCAGGGACGCCCCTTGGGGGCCTGCATGACGTCACACTCTTGGGTGCATACGCCGCATTGCAAAAACATGCGTGAACTGCGTCGAAGTCCTGGCAATCGCCTGTATCAACAGCGGATTCGGTCGCATAGCATTTACCCCAGTGGCGCCTAAACCTAAAGCGTTGAGGTGATCGAGTACCTTGGAGCAAAAGATGTCGCGCGGGCAAAACCCGTTAGTTCTGATGATGGCGCTCACGCTGCCTGGCGCGGCTCACGCGTTGGGGCTGGGCGAGATCCATGTGAACTCTGCTCTCAACGAGCCGCTCGCGGCTGACATCGAGATCCTCGGCGCGACGGCGGAAGAACTATCCAGTCTGACCGCGTCGGTTGCCAATAAGGATACCTTTCTGCGATTCGGTGCCGAACGTCCGGCCTTCCTCGCGTCGGCCACGTTCAAGGTATCGCACGACGTGAAGGGAAAGCCCGTGCTGCTCATCCGCTCTACTGACTCATTCTCCGAGCCCCTCGTCAATCTGCTGGTTGATCTTCGCTGGCACAACGGCGAAGTCATTCGCCAGTATTCTCTGCTGCTGGATCCAGCCGGCTTCCCTGCCGCGACTCAGGTGGCCGCGGCAGTGCGTTCGCCCCTGGTTCCGCCCGTGACACCTGCTGCGCCGGCGCCTGCGCCGACGCCGACTGTTGCGACCGGAGCATTGGCAGTTGCAGCCGCTCCGATCGCTTCGGCCGCTCTGATCGCCTCTCCCGACGCGACGGTGTCTCCGGTAGCGACCACGACGCGCGCCACCACTCATGTAAAAATCGGCGCGAAGGCAACACTGCGTGGTGTCGCCTGGCGCGTTGGCGCGCGTTCCGATTCAGATATCAAGAAAACGATGTTGGCGATTTTCCGCGCCAATCCGCACGCATTCGAGGGCAACATAAATCGCCTGCGTCTGGGTGCTGTGCTGACGATTCCGTCGGTGGCGGACATCTCAACCATATCCAAGGAAGATGCCAGCCGCGAAATTCACGCACAGATGACATCCTGGCGCGCCTCACCAGCGAAAGCGCGCACCGCGGCTGCGCCGGTGCAAGCAATGCCGGCGCCCGCGCAAGGAATCACTCCGACCGTGCCTGCCGCCACTGCAGCCGCGGCAAGCGCTTCGACAGCCGCCGCCGATGCGCCGCGCACCGCTACCAAGGCAGGCAATGACGCGGCGGAAGCAGCTGCGCTCAATCTGCGCGTCCAGTCCCTCGAACTTGGGCTTCACGACCTGCAAGGTCAGTTGGAACGTGAGAACAGCAAATTGCTTAGCGTGCAGGCCCAGGTCCGGTACGCCGAAGAAACGGTCAACGTTCCGCCCGCGGCGGTTCCGGCCCCGCGACAGTGGTTGCTGCCGTCGTTGATCGGGGGCTTGGCCTTGCTGGCAGGCGCTCTAGGCGCGATGTTTCTCAAGCTGCGCCGCCGCGCCACGCCGAAGACCATGGCCAACTCGACCTTGGCCGTCAGCGCACCGATGGTGGGCGAAACTTCGAACGCTGCCAAGCCTGTAGTTGCCGAAGAGCCGGTGCCGCGCGAAACACACCGCAGCATGCCGCGGCCCATATGGCAAGATTCAATGGATTTGAGCGCAGCGCGGAACTCCGCGCACGACAAGCCGCAGGCGAAGGCTGGCGAACAATTCTCCGCGGCCACGAATACTGCGGCGGCTGCGCCGCCCAAGCCCGTGTTCACGGTCAACGAGGATGAACTGCGGGCGGCTTACGAAGACACCCTGGATCTTTCCGGCGAGACCGCGATTCTTGCGGCCGAGATCGCTGCGGCGAGCGGCGATACGGCGAGCAATGAGACGGCGAACCTGCCTGCCGCCACGGTCAACCTGAGTGCCCACGCGCTGCAGGCCGCAGCCGTCGCCCAAGCCGCAGCCGTCGCCGATGAACCCACAACGGCCGACGATTCCGCAATTGCCGACGATTGCGCAACGGTCATGGTCAGTGCCGAGGCGCTGAACGTCGACACGACCAGACTGGATTACAACCTGCTTGATCTGGATCTGACGGCTCAGCACGTGCAAATGCCGAGCGTGCTGCACGAGCGCGTGGTCGTCAAAGAGCGGCGCACCAATCTGGTCGATGTTCTGAAAAAGGCGGTCGAACGGGAACCTGATCGCCGCGATTTGCGCATGAAGTTGCTGGAAACCTATTACGCCGCCGCCGCCGCCAATCGCCAGGCATTTCTCGAAGTGGTGCAAAAGCTCGCGCGTGACCGGGACCGCCTGGGCGAAGGTGAATGGGACAAGATCGCCTTCATGGGCAAGCAGATCGCTTCGGATACCACCTTGTTTTCCTCAGACTCGGAAGACGAGGACGACAACAAATTGGCCGATTGCGCCTGAAGTCCTCCCAGACCCGGCGCAATAGGCGCCCAGTCTAAATCAGTGTCAATGTTGCGGCTGCCCCGGAATCGGCAGGACCTCCATGACCTCGACGCCATCGCCGGGAAATATCGTGAAATGCGGGTGATTTTCGAACATCCTGGCAGCCGCTTCGTGCGATGCGGCCTTCACGACCACGAATCCGGACATATTGTTCTTGACGTCCGATACACCCTTCGGGGACGTGAGCTTCGTCTTGCCGAGAGGCCCTCCAGAGGCGACGATATCTCCACCGTGGGCCGACATCCACTCGCCCCACGCTTTAATGCCTGACGCCTCGAGCTTCTTGCGCTTGCCTTCTTCCATCGCCATAAACTCCACCACTTTCGGCGACGTGCCCGTGCCGGTAAAGACCGCCAAGTAATTTTTCATGCTTCGCTCCAGTTCATGTGTTGAAAATGTGTTTGGGGTGTGCCGGCGCCTGGTTCAGACCGCTGCTGCGAGCGCCACGCGCTCTTCAGGCCAGGGCTTCGCCCAGGCGGGAATGCGCGCCAGGCCATCGAGCCATCGCACGATGTTGGCGTAGCCCTGCAGGGGCATTTCCGATTCCCGCCAGTAGTTAGCCATCGCGGCAAGATAGAAATCCGCAATGGTCAACCTTCCGAGCGCCACGTAGGTGCGGCCCGCAAGATGGCCATCCAGCACCGATGCATATCTCAAGAGTTCGGGCCCGCCGGCCTTCAAGGACTCGCGGTTCGGCGGCCCCAGTCCGAAGGTCGACTTGACGATGTGCTCGAAGTAGAACGGTCCCACCGCAGGCGCCCAGTGACAATCGTTCCACGATAACCAGCGCAGCACTTCGATCTGCTCGTTGGGCTCCGTGGGCCACATGTCCGATTCTGCTTTGTTGCAGAGGTAGACCATGATGGCGGAGGACTCCCACAGCACTGTTTCTCCGTCCACGAGCACGGGGGCCTTCTTGTTGGGATTGAGCGCGGCGAAGTCCGGCGACTTCAGCTCCCCGGTGTTCGGATCCATTGCGATAAATTCCACATCGAGGCCGAGATGCTTGGCCAGCGCCAGCACGCGCCGCGGTGCCTGTGCCTTGATCCAGTAGATTTTCATGTCAAACCTCTCCTGCCGCGACTCGCCGACCTTCACGGTGTGCCGCGCAACCGCAACCCGCCGCGTGATACCGGCCCGTGCCCTCCACCATGCCGCCGCGGCCGTACATATTGTGCGGCCGAACCCAATCGGGCAGCGAATGATAGGGGCCATTCTCGGCGCGCCCCTTCGGCGTGGCGTCGAGATAGGCATAGACGCCGAGGAATTGTTCGCCGCCGCGGGCGTACGCCGAGTACGTATGATAAACCTGACCCGCAGCGTCTTTGATGAACACACTGTCGCCCGATAGATCGATCATGCCCGGATTGACGCTCACCTCACCATAGTTGTAGTAGCCACGGCCCAGGGCAATTTCGTCATCCGTGAATGACACGTGAAAATCGAAGTTGAATTCATTGCGATAGGATGACACCCAGGTGAAGTCCCAGCCCATTTTCTGCTTCAGCCGCTGGATTTCTTCAATCGGCGCCCGCGCCACCACGGCGTAGGACAGATCGTGGTGCTCCAAATGCACGCGGATCCCGGCCAAATGATCGACCTCGAGCGAGCACCCCACGCAATGCTGCGACTGTCCCGGTCCCATCATAAAATGCTTGATGAACAGCTGGCTCCTGCCCTCAAAGAGTTGGGACAGGGTCACCGGGCCTGTCGGGCCATCGAAGACATAGTCCTTCTCGACCCGCACCCACGGCAGTGCCCGGCGCTCCGCCGCGAGAGCGTCCTTCATCGCCGTCAATTCCTTCTCTCTAGTCAGCAGCGCGATGCGCGCCGCACGCCATTCAGCTTTCGAAACGATGCGGGGCGGGTGTGCCCGCGATTCATCATTGGCCATTTCACACTCCTCTTACGGATTCGACTCGTGACGCCGGAACCGCTCCTGGGGGTTCCGGTTACTCTCATATGTAAGACGATCGGAGTGCCGCTAATTCGACAATCGGTCTGCAAACATTTAACCGCGGATGGTCGCGGTGCAGCAGAGCGTGGAGGACGCCGCCGAGGAGCGGGAGCGAGGTGGGGAGCGACTTGGGGCCGCGCTGCGCCTCAGGCCACGCCGCGTTCTTTGAGGAACTCCCCGAGAATCTTCGCGGTGTGGCTTTTTCCAGGTTTGCGCGCGATGGCTTCGGGTGAGCCTTGTGCAACGACTCGGCCGCCTCCCGAGCCGCCCTCGGGCCCCAAATCGATGATCCAATCCGCCTCCGCCATGACATCGAGATTGTGCTCGATCACCACCAAGGTGTTGCCGGTGTCGACCAGCCGATGCAACACACGCAAGAGTTTTTCGACATCCGCCATGTGCAGCCCCACCGTGGGCTCATCGAGTACGTATAGCGTGTGCTGTCCCTCGCGGCGTGCAATGTCCTGCCCGAGCTCGTCGGTGCGGACCTTGGCGAGTTCGGTCACCAGCTTGATGCGCTGGCTCTCTCCGCCCGACAACGTCGGACTGGGCTGGCCCAAGCTCAGGTATCCGAGGCCAACGTCCGCCAGCAGGCTTAAAGGATGATGGACGCTTCGCTGTGCGCTGAAGAAATCCAGAGCATCCTCGACGCTCATCGCGAGAATCTCGCCGATGTTCTTGCCCTTGAAAAGAATGCTCAAGGTCTCCGGATTGAATCGTTTGCCGCCGCAGACGTCGCACAGCACTTGAACATCCGGCAAGAAACTCATCTCGATGCGCTGCATGCCCTGACCTTCGCAGGCCTCGCAACGGCCGCCCGCGGTATTGAACGAGAAACGGCTGGCGGTGAATCCTCGCATGCGCGCCTCGGTGGTATCGGCATACAGTCTGCGAATGGAATCCCAGAATCCGATATAGGTCGCGGGGCATGAACGCGGAGTTTTGCCGATGGGCGTTTGATCGACCTCCAGCACGCGGCTGATCGATTGCCATCCCGTGATGGCATCGCAGCCCTGCAGCACCACCTCGGATTCGCGCGCGCGCTCGGCCCTGCCGGGCCGGGACAACAGGCGCTTCAAGTTGCTCAAGAGCACATCGCGCGCCAGCGAAGACTTGCCGGATCCGGAGACTCCGGTAATGACGCTCAGTCTACCCTTGGGGATGCGGACATCGAGCTTGCGAAGATTGTGCAGGCCCGCGCCGCTGATGTCGATCATGGGTGTTTCGCGATGAATCGCACGGCGACGGGAACGGGAATGCTTCAGAGGCGCTGCCAGACATCGGCCGGTCACCGAATTGCCGAGATGGGCGAGCTGGGCTGCCGTGCCTTGCGCGACCAGGCAGCCACCGCGGGTACCCGCGCCGGGACCCAGATCGATCACGTGATCGGCCCGCCGAATGGTGTCTTCATCGTGCTCCACCACAACCAGCGTGTTCCCCTTGGCACGCAGCCGATCCAAAGTATTCAGCAGTGTGACATTGTCGCGCGGATGCAAACCGATCGTCGGTTCGTCCAGCACGTAGCACACGCCTTGCAAATTGGATCCCAACTGCGCAGCCAGGCGAATGCGCTGCGCCTCGCCGCCGGATAGCGTGGGAGCTGCGCGATTCAATTGCAGATAGCCCAAGCCCACGTCGCACAAAAATGCCGTGCGCGCGGACAGCTCCGCCAGCAAATCGCGCGCGATGTCGCGCTCACGGCCGACCAACTTCAATTTCGCCAGATGCGCGGAGAACTCCTGCACGGGCAAATTCGTCAGCGCCGCGATCGAGGTGGCGCGAAACAGCACATTGAGCGCAATCGGATTGAGGCGTTGGCCGGCGCATTCGGCGCAAGTTTCGCTCGGCTCGTCCGCGTCTTCGCGCCACACGGATTCCTCGCCGCTTTGCTCGGCGTCGAACTGCGGCAATTGCAGTCCGGTTCCAAAGCAGCTCTTGCACCAGCCGTGCTTCGAATTGAAGGAAAACAGCCGGGGATCAAGTTCCGGAAATCCGGTGCCGCACTTCGGACATGCCCGCTTGGTGGAGAAAACAGCTGCGGCGGACTGAGGGCCGGAGGCTGACCGCACGTGCACCACGCCGCGCCCGTGCTGCAGAGCCACGTCGAGCTTGGCGCGCAATTCAGCCTCGCCTGACGCGCTGACTTTGATGTCGGCGACGGGCAATTCGATATTGTGCTCGATGAACCGGTCGAGCCGCGGCCACTTCGCGGTCGGCAACAGGTTGCCGTCCACTCGCAAGTGGGCGAACCCCTTGCCGCGCGCCCACTTGGCCAGCGCGGTGTACAAGCCCTTGCGCGCGACGATCAGAGGCGAGAGCAGGGCGATGCTTTTGCCGCGATAATCTTTGAGCAGGCGCGCCGCAATGACCTCGGCCGACTGCGGCTCGATGCGCGCATCGCAGGCGGGGCAGTACTGCACGCCCAGTTTGACGTACAGCAGACGCAGGAAGTGATAGATCTCAGTCAGCGTGGCCACGGTGCTCTTGCGTCCGCCGCGGCTGGTGCGCTGCTCAATCGCCACGGTGGGCGGAATGCCGAAAATTGCGTCGACGTCGGGGCGCGACGAAGGCTGAACGAATTGCCGTGCATAGGCATTCAAAGACTCGAGGTAACGGCGTTGACCCTCGGCAAACAGAATATCGAATGCCAGCGTGCTCTTGCCGCTACCGGAGACACCCGTGATCACCGTGAACTGATTGAGTCCCAAGGCCACATCGACATTCTTGAGATTGTGTTCCCGGGCGCCGTGAATCTCGATATGCGTGGGCACGCTCGGTTGGCGCACGGGCGTTTCGGCGTACCGGGTCATGCCGCCCGAGTCGTGCACCGCGCGGTCCGCAAGCTCTTCTTCGACGAGCGCGCGTCCGGTGTGCGACGCGGCGAATTGCATGATCTCAGCCGGGGTGCCGGCGCACACGACGGCGCCGCCGGCCTCGCCGCCCTCCGGACCCAAATCGATGATCCAATCGGCCGCGCGGATCACATCCAGATTGTGCTCGATCACGAGCAGGGAATGCCCGGCATCGATCAGCCGCCTGAAAGCGCGCAACAGCTTCGCGACATCGTCGAAATGCAGTCCGGTGGTTGGTTCGTCAAACAAAAACAGCGAACCGCGGCGGGGGCCGTCCTTGCTGGAAGAGGCAGCCGCCGCCTTTTTGGGAGAATGCAGCCGCACTGCGCTGTCCGCCAAATGACCCGCCAGTTTCAAGCGTTGGGCTTCACCGCCCGAAAGCGTCGGCACGGGCTGACCGAGCCGCAGATAGTCGAGTCCAACCTCGGCCAGAGGCGCCAGTCGCAGGCAAACCTCCGTATCCGTGGAAAAAAACCTAAGCGCCTCGGACACGGTCAGATCGAGAACATCGGCGATGCTCTTGGGCGGGAAATTGCCGCGGGTCAATTTGACTTCGAGCACTTCGGACCGATTGCGACGGCCGCCGC
>Ga0193726_1001221_pt1 | contig 21213 bp, 16 predicted proteins | sample H2c1metaG_FD_144928 | JGI IMG/M metagenome (GOLD analysis project Ga0193726, IMG submission 144928) | Soil microbial communities from a riparian zone of the East river system, Colorado, United States - H2c1 | ecosystem: Environmental > Terrestrial > Soil > Riparian zone | place: USA: East River... | reverse complement strand
GCCGATCTCGTGGTGACGGACGGCCACGTTGCGCTGGAAAATATTGTCGTTACGAAAAAAGCGAGCGCGCCGCCATCTACTGTGAAATAAGCTCGGCCTCATCTGATTGAAGAAAGCAAAGCCGCGGCAACTCGTTTAGAATCTTAGTTCTCGGTTGCCAATGGATACACCTTCCAAAGAATCGAAGAACCGTCAACGCTGGCTAACGCGCGGCGTTTTTGGAATTGGCCTGGCGAGTTTGTGTTCCGACTGGGGGCATGAAATTGGCACGTCGCTGCTGCCGATTTTGTTGGCCGGACTTGGCGCGCCTGCGTATGCGTTGGGAATTATTGAAGGAGTCGCCGACGGAGTTTCCAGTTTTGCAAAACTTGCCGGCGGATGGGTAGCGGATCGTCCGCGCTTGCGAAAACCCGTGGCCGTCGCGGGATATTTGCTGACGGGACTTTCCACATTTGCGTTTGGATTTGTTGGATCGTGGCCGCAAGTTCTGGCGTCGCGCGCAATTGGTTGGATGGGGCGAGGAATTCGCGGACCGGCACGGGATGTTTTGTTGACGGACGCGGTTGCGCCGGAATTAGTCGGACGCGCGTTCGGATTTGAACGCACCATGGATACCGTCGGCGCGATACTTGGGCCGTTATGCGCGACGGCATTAATTTCCATGATGAGTGTGCGCATGGCGATGCGCTGGACATTATTACCGGGCGCGCTTGCGGCGGTGGCCATTGCGACGCTGGTGCCAACTGGCATACGCGATAGCGAACATCATGCGCTTCCCTTCACTGTGAGTCTTTCGCGGTTGCCACGTGAATTCCGAGGATTTCTGAAATGTGTGGCGCTATTTGGACTGGGTGATTTCGCGCACACCCTTTTGATTCTTCGCGCGGTGCAACTGCTTACGCCGACTTATGGAATTGTTCGCGCTGGAGGAATTGCTGTGGCGCTCTACACATTTCACAACGTAATTTATGCGGCCGCATCGTATCCGGCAGGCGTTGTCGGAGACAAACTTGGCCGGCGCGGAATTTTGGTGGTGGGATATTTGCTGGCGGCGGTTATGTCCATTGGATTTATTTTTGCGCCGCCGCGTTTGCCGGAATTAATCGGACTGTTTGGATTGGCCGGATTTTATGTGGCGATTCAAGACACGCTTGAAAAAAGCGTAGCCGCGGAATTATTGCCGCGAGAAATTCGCGCTACGGGGTTTGGTGTGCTGGCAACTGTGAATGGCATTGGAGATTTTTTCTCGAGCATCATCGTAGGATTTCTTTGGACCGAAGTTTCACCTGCGGCTGGATTTATTTACGCGGCGACGCTGACTGCGATGGGTGGGCTGCTTTTGCTATTCAGCTCGCAGGGCGCCGGTGCTTCCAGAGCTTGATTGCAGTCCTTGCGATAGAAACTCCAACAAATACGGATAGTTGAATCACGTTTCGCGGCGTGGTAGGTTAAGCGAACAAAAGGCGAAGCACGGTTAACGAGGTGCATTGATGGCGGGGATTCTGGCGGTACGCATGGCGGGCAGCAATGCACTTTCGCGCGTGCGAGAAATCCGCGAAATCTTGGAGCAGCTTGCTGCGCGCGATGCGACCGGCGAAGTCCTGACTGCGATTCATCATATTCCTGCGCGCGACGCGAAGTTTGCTCCGGTTCCATCGTGGGTCCGGCCTGAACTTGCGGCGGCGTTTTCTGCGAAAGGAATTTCACAGCTTTATACGCATCAGGCTGCGGCGGCGGAAATGGTGCGCGCTGGGAAAAATGTTGTTGTGGTGACGCCGACCGCCAGCGGAAAAACTCTTTGTTACAACGTTCCGGTAGTAAATGCCGTGTTGGAAGATACTGACACGCGGGCGTTGTATCTTTTTCCGACGAAGGCGCTGGCGCAAGATCAGCTTGCGGAATTGCACGATCTGGCGAAGCGCGTAGATAACGCATTCGGCGTTTACACATATGACGGCGACACGCCTTCTGATGCGCGCTCAGCGATTCGCGAGAAGGGCCACATTGTTCTGACGAATCCGGACATGCTGCACACGGGAATTTTGCCGCATCACACCAAGTGGCAGCGACTGTTTGAAAATTTGCGATACATCGTGCTGGACGAGTTGCACACCTATCGCGGAGTTTTTGGAAGCCACCTGTGCAATGTGCTGCGGCGATTACGGCGGATTGCAAATTTCTACGGATCGGCTCCGCAATTTATTTGCAGTTCGGCGACGATTGCGAATCCTGGCGAGCTGGCGAGTCGCCTTATAGAGGATAAGGTGGAAGTGCTGGACGAGAACGGCGCGCCGGCCGCTGAAAAAGTTTTCGTGTTTTACAATCCACCGGTAGTGAATCGGTATCTTGGGATTCGGCGGAGTTACATTCACGAATCTTCGCGTCTTGCTCAGGAATTTCTGAAACGCAATTTGCAGACGATGGTTTTTGCAAATAGCCGTCTGCACACCGAAGTGCTTCTTACATATTTGCAGCAAGCGTTTCCTGCTGGTCCCGGTGCGCCGCAAAATGTGCGCGGATATCGCGGCGGATATTTGCCGGGTGAGCGCCGCGAGATCGAACGCGGGCTGCGCGAAGGACGAATTCGCGGAGTGGTGACAACGAACGCGCTTGAATTAGGAATTGATGTTGGATCGTTGGACGCGGTGGTAATGGCAGGATATCCGGGAACGATTGCGTCAACGTGGCAACGTGCCGGGCGCGCAGGGCGGCGCAGCGGAAGTTCTTGCGCGGTGATGGTGGCGAGTTCTTCTCCGCTGGATCAATACGTGGCGCGGCATCCGGATTATTTTTTCGGGCGCTCGCCGGAACACGCTTACATTCAACCGGATAATTTGGAAGTGCTGGTGAATCATTTGAAATGCGCGGCGTTTGAGTTGCCGATTTCTGCTGAAGATAAATTCGGCGCGGTGGATGTACCGGAGCTTTGCGAACGAATGGCCGAAGCTGGATTTCTGCATCGCAGCGGCAAACACTGGCACTGGACGCAGGAAGCGTATCCGGCGGACACGGTGAGCTTGCGTTCGGTCACTTCAGATAATTTTGTAATTGTGGACATTACGGACGCACCGGAAGTGATCGGCGAAGTGGATTTTTCGAGCGCGCTTACAACTGTTCATCCCAAAGCAATTTATTTGCATCAGGGCATGCAGTATCACGTTGAGCGAATGGATTTCGACGAGCGCAAGGCTTATGTAAAGCACGTGGATGTGGATTATTACACCGACGCGATTCGCTACACGCAGGTACGCGTGCTGGAAATTGCGGATCATGCGCGTGTCCAGCGCCAAGGTGAAGACGCTGATCTGAATGCCTCGCGAGTTCATGGCGATGTGTTGGTGCGTTCACAAGTGGTGGGCTTTAAGAAGATAAAATTCTTCACGCATGAAAATGTGGGCGCGGGAAAATTGGAATTGCCGGAAAATGAAATGCATACGACGGCGTGTTGGACGACGCTGGATCGCGCGCTGGTGGAGTCACTTCCCTACGCGGTGAGTGAACGGCAGGACGGCATGCGCGGACTGCTGCACGCGATGCACAGCGTGGCCACTTTGCTGCTGATGTGCGACGGGCGCGATTTGGGAATTGCGATTGGCGAACGGCCGCCTTCGCCGGGTATCGCACCGGGCGATGAAGGTTGGGAACCAACGCCGGAGTTGAAGGAGATTATCTCCGGCGCGCCGGAGAAAGAATTCTTCGAGCCAAATTTATACTTATACGACGCTTATCCGGGCGGAATCGGATTCAGCGAGCCGCTGTTCCGCGCGCACAACTTGCTGCTGCGAAAAACTCGCGAACTGATTGCGGCTTGTACGTGCGAAAAAGGGTGCCCTTCGTGCGTTGGGCCCGGCAGTGAAGGAAATGAGCACGCCAAGGAAGCGGCGCTGGCGATTCTCGACCGATTAGGAGCGTAGAAAAGTATGAAGGTCATCGTTCGCAACATTGATCATGTTCAGCTGGCGATGCCGCCGGGTGAGGAGGAACGCGCACGTACGTTTTACGGTGGCGTGCTTGGATTGACTGAAGTTCCGAAGCCGGCCGATTTGGCGAAGCGTGGCGGCGCGTGGTTTGAAAGTGGAGCGGTGAAAATTCATCTGGGCGTGGAAGCGGATTTCCGTCCGGCGAAGAAAGCTCATCCGGCGTTAATCGTGGAAGGATTGGCGGAAATTATCGCGCGCTGCACGCGGCTGGGATATGCGACGAAGCCCGACGTGGCAGTCGATGGTTATCGCCGCATTCATGTAGACGATCCTTTCGGCAACAGAATTGAATTGATGGAGAAAGATTGAGTTCTTCCGGCTCATTGCACGACAAGTTTTCTCGTATCGCCGCGCTTCGGCCGTCACGCAAGATCGCGTCGATGGAAACGCGTGTGCGCGAAACTTTGCCGGTCGAAAGTGATGCCGGTGAAATGGCGCGGCTTACTGGCGCGGCAGTTCAACGCAATCGATTCGGTGAACATCTTGTGATTCGGCGATGGTATGCGACGCCGGAACAATGTTTGCATGCGGGCGACGAACGCGCGCAACGAGCATTGAGTCTTCTGCTTTCTGAAAATGCCGCCGTGCAAAAACAAAATTTGAAGAAGCGGCGTGCGCCATGCGATGCGGCGTTGGCCGCAGATCCTTCGCAATGGCTTTTTCTGGATACGGAAACGACTGGACTGGTCGGCGGCTCGGGCACTTACGCGTTTCTTGTTGGGCTGGCTTGGTGGGATTCAGGCGGGCTGCAAGTCGAACAACTTTTCATGCGCGATTTTGGCGAGGAGCATTCGCTGCTTCTGGCGCTGGATGAAAGACTGGCCGAGCGGCGTGTTCTAGTGACATTCAATGGGAAAAGTTTTGACTGGCCGCTGCTGGAGACGCGTTTCCGAATGACGCGCTGCATCGCGCCGCGCACGCCCGCTGCGCATTTGGATTTTCTTCATCCGGCGCGGCAATTGTGGCGACCGCGACTTAATTCCGTGCGTCTTTCTGAACTTGAGCGGCATGTGCTGAATGTTTCGCCCGGATCGAAACTGGATTGGACGCGCGACGGTGACATGAATTCCGGCGACATTCCCGAAGCATATTTCAGTTTTGTGCGCGGAGGACTATGCGCGCCGCTTGTGCCGGTGTTTCAACACAATCAAATGGATTTGCGTGGGCTGGCCGCGCTGTCTGGACATGTTCTGGAGATCCTTGCCGGGCCTCACGATTCAGAGCTTGCCGATGACGCGGAGCACTCACTCGACATGTATGGACTGTCACGTTTACTGACGCAACGCGGCGAACACGGGCGCGCGCGAAAAGTTTGTCAGGACGCGCTGGCGGCGGGATTACCCGCGGAACATGACCGCGCCGCGCGCAGAGATCTGGCGCGATTTGCAAAACGAGCGGGCGATTTTCCGGGCGCGGTGGAACTTTGGGAAAGTTTGGTTGGCGCCACGAATTCCGCGCGTGCCAAAACAAATGAACGAGTTGCGCGGAAATCACCAGCCGGAGATCAGTCGCGGACGCTTGAGCGCGTTCTTCGGCGCGGCGCCGCCGTCACATCGGCGACATTTACATTCAGTGATGAATCACATCTTCGCGCGGCGCTGGAAGCGTGCGAGCAGCTCGCCATTCATTTCGAGCATCGTGCGCGTGCAATCGATCGCGCGATGCAAATGACGCGTCATGGGATCACACTTTTGAGTCACGCTCAGAATGTTCGTGGGCGAACTTCTTTCGCGTTCAGCGAGACTGTCTGGCAAAAATGGGAAGCGCGGCTGAAGCGGCGTCTTGAACGGCTGGACGCTAAAAATAATCGCGTAACGAAAAAGCTGGGCATTGAATTGGCCACTCCGCGGGATTAGCATGGATGTTGTAGCCCAGCCGAATTTCTCGCGAAGGTGACGAATGCCCACGCAAACACCCGAAGCAACAATCACGAAAATCACAGAGATTCAGATCAACGGCAGAGCCTACAAAATTGACGCCGCATCTGACACTTCCCTGCTGAGCGTCCTGCGCGATCAACTTGAATTGACCGGCAGCAAATACGGTTGCGGTGAAGGTCAGTGCAGCGCATGCACCGTGCTGGTCGATGGAAATCCGCGACACTCGTGCATCACGAGCGTCGGTGCGATTGGCAAAAAATCAATTACAACAATTGAAGGGCTCGAGCGCGACGGCAAACTGCATCCGGTGCAGCAAGCGTTTTTGGATGAAGGTGCGATGCAGTGCGCTTACTGCACTTCGGGAATGATCATGAGCGCCGTGGCGCTGCTGAAATCGAACGCAAATCCGTCGGACGCGGAAATTATCGAGTACATGCAGGGAAATGTTTGCAGATGCGGAACTTATCCGCGAATCGTGGCCGCGATTCACGATGCCGCGCGAACGATGAGCGCTTCGGCAAATGGCGGTGCGCGATGAATAAGAATCTCACCACGGAAGTGATTCTTGAACCGGAGCGCTACGAACTGCACAATCCGCCCGTTCATCATTTTGAAATTGACCGCCGAGACTTCGCGAAAATTGTAGGCGCGGGAATCGCGGTGTTCCTTTTGAGCAAAGGCGCCATTGCTCAACAACAAGGCCAGCAACAGCAAGGCGAATCCGGCGGACGCGGCGGTGGTGGTCAGGCTGCGCCAAAAGATATTTCCGCGTGGCTGCACATTGCGGAAAGCGGCGCGATCACGGTCTTCACCGGTAAAGTGGAAATTGGACAGAACATTCGCACGTCACTTGCGCAAGCTGTGGCCGAAGAACTGCGCGCGCCATTTGATTCCATCACGATGGTGATGGGCGATACGCGGCTGACTCCGTTCGATGCGGGAACATTTGGCAGCCAGAGCACGCCTCGTATGGGAACGCAGTTGCGTCATGTGGCTTCTGTTGCGTGTGACACGCTGAAAGATCTGGCCGCGAAACAGTGGAGCGTTGATGCGGCGCGTCTTGTGCCCGTCGCCGGAAAAATTACGGACCCGCAAACGAAGCGTTCAATTACTTACGGCCAGCTTGCGCAAGGGCAGGCATTTGAAACTGCAGTGCTCGGCGAAGATCCGCTGATTGCTCCCGCGGATTGGACGGTTGCGGGCAAGCCGCTCGGAAAAGTGGATGGCCGCGATTTTGTTACTGGGCGCCACAAATATGTTTCCGACATGAAATTGCCGGGCATGCAATACGGAAAAGTTTTGCGACCGGAAAGTTTTGGCGCGACGATCGCGTCGATCGATGTTACCGCGGCACAGGCGATGCCGGGCGTTGCCGTTGTGCGCGATGGAGATTTTGTGGGCGTCACTGCGCCGGACATGCAAACTGCTGCGAGCGCGCTGAAGGCAATTAAAGTTGAATGGAAGCCGACTGCACAGCAGCCCGACAGCAAAAATATTTATGATTTCCTGAAAGCGAATGTGCAGACCGGCGGTCGGGGCGGCGGACGAGCACAGCAAGCGACGGACACCACGGCTATCGATTCCGCTCTTGCTGCGGCGCAGCATCGGCTGGACGCAACGTACAAAGTTGCATTTATTGCGCATGCGCCGCTGGAACCGCGCGCGGCTGTTGCTCAGTGGGATGGCGATCAATTAAATGTTTGGACGGGAACGCAGCGGCCGTTCGGCGTGCGCGGTGAATTGGCCGCGGCGTTTCATGTGCCTGAAGAAAAAGTTCGCGTGCAAATGCCGGACATGGGCTCCGGCTACGGTGGCAAACATACGGGAGAATGCGCCGTGGAAGCCGCTCGGCTCGCAAAGGGCGCTGGTAAGCCTGTGAAACTTACGTGGAGTCGCGAAGAAGAATTTTCGTGGGCATATTTCCGGCCCGTCGGCGTGATTGATATTCGCAGCGGAGTGAACGACGATGGCACATTGACCGCGTGGGAATTGCATAATTACAATTCCGGAAATTCCGGGATTGATACGCCGTACAAGACCGGCGCCCACGTCGCTACTTTCCATCAAACTCTATATCCATTTCGCCAGGGTTCTTATCGCGGACTTGCCGCCACTGCAAATTTCTTCGCGCGCGAGTCACATATGGACGATCTGGCGCGGGTCATCAAAATGGATCTGTTTACATTCCGCATGAAGAATTTGCAGGACGATCGCATCAAAGCGGTGCTGCAAGCTGCGGCGGATAAATTTGGCTGGGGCAAAACAAAACCTGCGGCTGGTCACGGTTTCGGGCTTGCGTGCGGCGCGGAAAAAGGCGGCTACGTTGCAAACTGCGCTGAAGTCGCCGTCGATAAAACGACCGGCTCGGTGAAAATTGTGCGGCTGGTTGTTGCGTTTGAGTGCGGAGCAATCGTGAATCCCGATGGATTGCGCAATCAAGTGTTGGGCGGAAACATTCAGGGATTGGGCGGCGCGCTGTTTGAAGCGATTGAATTTGAAAATGGACGCGTGCTGAATCCGAAGTTCTCGAAGTATCGCGTGCCGCGATTTCAGGATATTCCACCGATCGAAGTTGTCCTCGTGGATCGCAAGGATCTGCAACCCGCCGGAGCTGGCGAAGTTCCGCTGATGGCGCTGGCACCTTCGATTGGAAATGCGATTTGTGACGCAACTGGCGTTCGTCTGCGCGCGTTGCCGATGATTCCTGACGGAACCGTAAAAGTTTAATCGCCGGGGCAATCGTCCAACTATTTTTCCTTCACACGATACACTCCTGCTCCGCTTGCGATACACTACCCCGCGATCACTGGAGGCTTGCGCATATGAAACGCATTCTTTGCACAATTTCAATTCTCGGTCTGGCCGCAGCGGGCGCGTGGACTCAACAGCCTGCGGCCAAGACGACTAGATCTGCGCCGGCGAAATCCAATGTGATTGAGCTGCAAGCTTCGCCGAAAACAATTGTGTGGGGACATTACGACGCCGCTTCCGCGCCGGTACTCCGCGTGAAATCCGGCGATACCGTGAAAGTGCACACGGTGCTTACGAATAATCCCACACGGCTTGCCGCCAACAATGTTCCGGGGGATCAGATTGAGCAATCGCTGAAGGATATTTACGCGGAAGGCGCAGTGGCCGCCGCGGATAAGGGACCAGGCGGACATATTTTAACAGGGCCGATTTTTATCGAAGGCGCGGAGCCGGGCGACGTACTGGAAATACGGATCAAGGCCATCGACTTGGCGATTCCCTACGCGTACAACGGTTTCGGTCGCACGAGTGGATTTCTGCCGGAAGATTTTCCGTACTCGAAAACAAAAATTATTCCCCTCGATAAGAAAAAAATGACGGCGCAATTCGGCCCGGGCATTGAAATTCCGCTGCATCCGTTTTTCGGCAGCATGGGAATTGCGCCTCCACCGGCCAGCGGCCGCGTGAGCAGCGTTCCGCCGGGAGTTTACGGCGGCAATATGGACAATAAATATCTGGTCGCCGGCACGACGCTTTATCTTCCGGTGAACGCGGAGGGCGCGCTTTTTGAAGTTGGCGATGGCCACGCCGGGCAGGGTGACGGCGAAGTGGACATCACCGCGATGGAAACTTCACTGATCGGGACATTCCAATTTATTGTGCGCAAAGATTTGCATTTCGTGTGGCCTCGCGCGGAGACGCCGACTGAATACATCACGATGGGAATGAATTTGGATTTGAACGAGGCTACAAAGCAAGCGGTGCGGCAGATGATTGATTTTCTGGTGGACGATAAACATATGACGCGCGATGACGCTTACATGCTGGCGAGCGTCGCCGCGGATTTGCACATCACGCAACTTGTGGACACCAACAAGGGCGTCCATATGATGCTGCCGAAATCGATCTTCGCGGTTGCACCTGTTGCTCCGGCGAAAAAATCATCCGCGCCAGCCAAGCCGCCTGTCGCAAAGTAGCAACATTAGTTCGGTCTGAAATTCGATGTCAGTTCTGAAATTCCAAAACTAGCTCCGTCTTCGTCGCGCCGGAAGGCGTCGTTGGAGATGTGGAATTCGGCGGCCAATCGAGCGCCTTCACCAGCGCGTCAAACAATTTCAAATCTCCGCCTTCCGCGCTGACGCAATCCGCGTCGACGCAGCGAAGAAAAACGCCGCCTTCATCCGTATCAAATGACAAGAAATTCGGCCGGCGCACAAGATTTTCGCGTTTCGCATATTTGTGATCGAACGCCTCGCTCAATCCACCGAATAGCCGGGCTGCATCGGCAGCATTAGTAGCCTTGATTCGATACACGAGCAGATCCTCTCGCGAATCCTTGCCGTCTTTCTTTTCTTTCTTCTCGTAGATCGTGTATCTGTCGCCAGCCCACAGCGGCGACAGCTCCGCAGCGCGAGCTTCGGTTAGAAATTGTTTCAGAATTTCCTGTAATCCGAATTCACCCATAACATTTGAATCCAGAGATTTCCATCCACTCGGAAGGTTCTTGGTGAGATCGGGCAGAGTCACAGTCAGCGGAGTTACGGCGCGAAAATAAAGTTCCGGATGCAGAATCTGTTGCGTGGAAACCGGAGGCTTTTGAAATACGGAATCGAACCCCGGCCATCCTCCGCGCGTGCGATATACCGCCATGCAAAAATCCGCGCCCGCGCCGTACGGAAAAACCAGCGAATCGCGGAGGAATGCCGGAGCCTTCATTAGCAGTGGCGAAGAACTATCCAAATTTCCGAGCAGGGTGCTCAACTTCATGTCGGTGCCCGCCACCGCGTCAAGAGTTGTTCCCTGCTGACGCAGTCCGTAATCAATCATCGCCGCCGTCGCCGCGCCTTCCAGCACTGCGTCGCGCGCGGCTTCTGCGTCATCGTTCGGCTTCGCAGCGTCGCGCCACGGGTCCAGATGATAGTGCTGATCCTGCAACGCGTGGGTAAGCTCGTGCGCCATCACAATTTCCTGCTCGCCGGGCTTCATCCAATCGGCAACATAGAATTCTTTTGCTTTCGGATCGTACAGGCCGGCGATTTGCTCGGTCAGAAGGTCTACAAGAAACGCGTCAAACGGAAAATCCTTTGGCAGCAGGCCTAGTTTTTCCAGCATGCGTTCATCGGCATAGCGCTTCTCCGGTTCCTTGTCTTCTTTCATCTGCTGAAGTACGTACGCGCGGATTTCTTCGCGCGAACGGAGAGATTTTTTCAGTGGCTCAAGTTGCGCGAGCCCCAATATTTTGCTCATCTGCGCCATCACATCATCGGTGACGCGCAAAAAATCTTTGGGATCAGTAGCGGCCTGCGGTGATTTCGCAGGCGGCGTTTGTGCGGAAGACGTTTGACCGTAGGCGGCCGCGGAAATTCCAAATAAAACGCAATAAAACGCGGCAAGTATTCGCTTCACGAATTTAGGTTTCGACATTTGGGCCTTTGCGAACGCGGCTCACGAGTCCGCGCACATCGGAAAATTTCAGCATCCGCCGATCGACTTCCATTTTAAGAATAGCAGGTTTCGGTGAACACTTGCCCTGGCGTCACTTCGCTGGTGCATCGTCCAGCATACGCATCAGCGCACCGAGCATATCGTCCTTAGTAATAATGCCGATAACCTGGCCATTTTCGACTACCGGGAGGCAACCGAGTTTATCCGAGTGCAGAAGCGCAGCGGCGGCGTGGAGTGATGCGTCAGGCGAAATATGTTGTGGCTCACGAGTCATCACTTTCCAGACCGGAGTATCCTCAAAAATTGCATTGTATTCTTCGGCGGAAACGCGCGTCAGCATAGATGGCGTGCAGCGTTGGATGTCGCGATCGGAAAGAATTCCAACGAGTTGTCCGTCGTCGATGATTGGAATATGGCGAATACGTCCGGCGCGAAGAAGTAGCCCGGCGTCCAGAAGACGCGCGCTTGACGGCAGGCTCGTCACCGGTGACGCCATAAACTGTCGGACTGAACGTACCTCGGACATCAGCGGCGCTCGCTTCATCGAAGTATCCAACTATTATGGTTCCATGCGGAATGAATAGCGTCAACCTGTACTGAAGAACGGGATTGACGATTCGGAACGGACCGTGCAGCGATGGCTTTTAGAAAGTCGTCATCAGATAGTCATGGGAAAATAACCCAAGAACTAACAAAACAAACCGGAAATAACAGGAAGAGCTGAAATCAGAAGCGGGTTTATAACAGTTTAGTAATCTGATAGACTCCGGTTGCTCCCTATCCCATCCGAATTCGAGGAATCCATGCTTCCCGGCTCGCGACTCCGCCAAGCGCGGGAAAAACTCGGCCTGACCTTTCGTGATGTAGAACGCGCCAGTTACCAACTAGCTTCACTTCGGGGACGCAGCGACTTCATCATTCACATCAGCCGTCTTGCAGCAATCGAAAACGAAGGAACAATTCCCGGCCCTCATAAACTGTATTCGCTCGCCGCGATTTATCATTTGAATCCGTTGGACATATTGAATTGGTACGAGGTTCCTTTCGATCGCCACTTTTCTGACGGCGCGGAACTTACCGCTCCGTTAACGCACCTCGCCGCTCCGCCAAATGCGCTTCGCGTGCCCATGAAATTTGATCCGGGATTTGATCCTCGGCGCACAGAACTGCTGAGCCGCATGGTGGAATCCTGGAAAAATTTGGAAGGCGTGTTGTTTAGCCGCCAAGGCCGCTACCTATACGGTTACGTCGGACTGGAAGACCACATGATGGAGCCGTTGCTTTCGCCAGGAAGTCTTGTGCTGGTTGATCCAACGCGCCGCCAGGTGAAAAATTCCGGCTGGAAAAATGAATACGAACGCCCGATTTATTTTGTGGACTTGCGGAGTGGCTACCGCTGTGCGTGGTGTGCGCAGGAATCAAAGACGCTGATTTTGCAGCCGCACTCGCTTTCTCCGTGCGCGCCTAAAATATTTAATTTCCCGGACGAAGGTGAAATCGTGGGACAGGTAATCGGGGTGGTTACGAGGCTGGCAGGTTTTTAGCGCGATCCATCTCAAAAACTGAAAGTAGTGTTTCGATATTGGAACAGAACAGGGTTCGCATGTAGTCAGGCAAACCGAACGGCATCAGCGTCCGATACGCCTCAGATTCTTTCCAGTTCCCGATTAGTCCTTCCGCCTCAACATCAAAGCCGTTCCAGCAGCTGAGCAAATCCATCTCCTGCAGCGCCAAAGGCATCTCCATAATTCGCGAGCATACCTCGCGATGGGCCTGTAATAGCGCTTCTTGCACGGAACCTGTTGAATAAAGGGTCTCGAGGCCTTCGTGCCGGTAAGTCCCAGAGGCCAAGTCCCTCAACGAAGAAAGATAAATGAGCTTGCCATACTCGCTGGCGATAGCCGCGAGCGTCCGCTCCGTCAGGTCCTCGGTCAGTTTTCTATTCCGGTCGAACGATTCCCAGGTACTCATCAACGCCTCTGTTCCGTTTCCTGAACACTTTTGACGATTACCGCTTCGCTTTGACGCGACACCCCAGAGTCCGCAGTTAGGAGGTGTACCCAAGTGAAACGCATAACTGCTTTGCTGCTTGTTCTTGCATTCGCGGGAGTAATTGTACTTCCCAGTGCCAATACAGTCAATACAGATTCAACGCCCGGAACTTCCCTGGCGGACGGCACTCCACCGGTGCCACCTTGGCCGCCGTGCGTATTCGATCAAAGCTACGCCTCCACTTCGGTTTAGGCAACCACATCTGTCGGCGCGCGTTTGGCATCGCCTGTCGCGTGAAACAGGCATGAGTATATGCGCGCCGATATTTCTTCGCAGTTTTAATGAGAAGTTCGGAGCGTGGCCTATACTTCCCGCGTCACGGGATGATACCCTGCCGCCTGATGGTCACGTTCTCGACGCTATTTGTGTGGATAACGGCACCAGCCACATTTTGCCTTGAGCTCACATTTCTTGTTCTTGCGTACGGAAAAAAACTTTATCGACAACTCTTCTTTTTGACCGTTTACGTTGCTTGTGTGGCGGCAATTGACGTTGTGGCTTGGTGGGTAACTTACTCTCGCTTGTATGGCAGTGTTCCCTGGCGGTATTTCTACTGGTCCTTTCAGTTTCTTCTTTCGCTTCTCCGGCTGCTCACGATCTCTGAAATATCCTGGAGAACCCTGCGCGTGTATCCGGCAATCTGGACTTTCGCATGGCGATTACTAACCGCCGCGGCTGCCGTATTAATGTTCTGGACGATTCACACCGCAGTCCAGAACCGGGCGCATTTTCGAGTATTCATTTTGTCGGGTAGCCTTCGATTTGAATTTATGCAGGCGATATTGCTTCTGCTTTTTTTTCTGTTGGTCACTTACTACCACATAGCGCTTTCTCCTTTATATCGGCTGGTACTCATCGGTACCGGCGTTTATTCCTCGATTCAGGTCGCGACAAATCAGCTGGGAATTATCGGGGGCGCGCCGCCGAATTCTATTCCGGACTACATCCGGCGCGGCACATATATAATTCCGGTTGTGATCTGGGTATATGCGGCATGGTGCTGGGGCACAACTCCAGATAGTTCGCCCGATCTGATTTCTCAAGAAAAATATGACGATCTCTCCCCGCAAATCCACGACCGCCTGCGGAGATTGAACGACAAACTATCCGACATGACCGGTAAAGGCCGTCGCTAAGATAATTTTCACGCCTTGCATTACCTTCACCGCGCCTACACGACCGCCTGCAAGACTTAAATAACAAGCTGGCCACTCTCGCTCACAGTTGAAATCGAAGGGCTACCCATTCGCGTGAATGTAAATCGCGTCCGTTCCCATTCTCGATTGTTCGCGCTTCGCACAGACTGTGATGCTGTATTAGAATTGCTCTACAAGGGTACGCCGCAAGCCGCATGGCTTCCTGTGACCACGGGAGTACGCAGAGGGCAACAACCATGTTTTCAGTAAGCTTTTCAATATTCGTTTACTGCTTAAGTTTGATCCTGGTGCTGCTGCTTTTCGGCCGGCGAGTTGCCCCACGTTTGGTTTTTCTCACTCTTTTTATCAGTCTGTGCATACTTCGGGATACCGTATCGCTGTTTTTAGTCCATACATCGTTTGTCCGCAGCATCGCCTGGTATTACATCTACTGGACGTCGGAGGTCATTCTTTCTTCGATGTATTTATGCATGATTGCCGAAATTTCCAGACGATTCCTAAGCGATTATCCCTCTATCCGGCGCCCGGCTTTAAGGCTACTCGGCATCGTGGCGTTGGCTTCGATGTCTTGGACAGTTTTTTCAGCTATGCGGCACGTTGGACACCCCGTTTTGTTCTTCATGCTCGGCGAGCAGCGCCTCGTGCTGACGATAACAATACTTTTGCTCCTCTTGATGGGCGTCGTAGCGTACTACCGGCTGAGACTTCCTCCGCTCTATCGGCTAGTGCTGATTGGAATCGGAATATATGCGTCGTTGGTAGTAGTGGCCGATCAAGTCGAGCTGAAATATAGGTTGGGGCCAGATTCAATCTGTGACTACACCAGGAGAGGAGCCTTCGCGATCAGCGTCCTCATATGGACGTATGCCGTATGGCGCTGGGGCACACCTTCAATTCCTCGGCGTGAATTGATTCCCCAATCAAAATATGACGTTCTATCGCCCGAGGTTCACAATCGCTTGCAGGACGTAAATCAGAAATTAGCGAATCTGGCCAGCGAGCGCTCTTGATCCCTTCTGTATAAGCCAACCAATAATCTTATTGGCTATTTACTTCGGCGTACCTAGTGTTCTAGAATCCTCGGGTATGGCTTCCGCGCATCCTATTCACCGCACCGGATTATCGCCAAAATCTATTTTTATTAGATTGGCTCTTTCGCCGGGGCCTGATAATCTACCGAGCGGCGGAGTTGTGCCTAATACTCTGGGTATACTGCGAAGCCTTCCGTCATGACGAGCGTATATTTATTTGCACTGTTGACTCTCGCGCTGTTGGGCGCCCTCTACTGGCTTTCTCAACGCGCGCGGAGAGATACACGAGGCGCCGATCTTCTTCGGACGCTTTCCGCGGATTCTCTTCTTCCCCAGCATTACAAATACTTCCCGCAGGTTTGCCGGGCGTTATCAGAAGAGGACGCGCGATTTCTCCAATTGCGCACGACGCCAGCGATTCGCCGCTCCGCTCTTCGAGCGCGCCGATCCGTAGCACTGAACTTTCTAACCGGATTGAAAGATGATTATCAAAAGTTGGACCGGCTGGCGCGAGTACTCGCTTCGCTGGCTCCTTCCGCAAATCAGCAGCGCGAAGCACAGCGAATCTGGTTGGCATTTAAGTTTGGATTTCGTTGGCGTGTTGTGTGGCTGGAAATCTGGTCGGGCGCAGCGCCGGTTTCACAACTTCAAACCATGGCCGGGTTTATTGGTGGATTAGCCGCACAGATGCAACTCTCGATGAATGTCCTGCAGGAATCTACAAACCCCACATCCGTTAGCGTTTAATTATCGCGCTCTCCGGCAGCAATAATGATCGTTGCACAGTTCTCCAGAAAGCATCCACCTCGAAGGGCTTCTGAATATTCGGACAGCCGCAGGATTCAAAGAACTCGCGCGACTCCTGGTGGTTAGCGTCGGACATTGTAAATATCACTCGCGAAGCGAGCAGTGGACGATGCTCACGGATCCATTGATGCAGCGCACGCCCGGTTATTTCGCCGGGCACCATCAAGTCGGTCACTACCATATCCACGGACTCGCCCTGTAATATCTCGATCGCTTCCTTGCAACTCCTCGCGGTCAACACCGTCATCCGTCGCGATTGAAGTATTTCTCTTTCCAGTTCCAGCACCGATTCTTCGTCATCAACCAGCAGTACCTTGCCGACGACGGATGCCTCAGCAGCACGAATAAAATCGCTCTCGATTCCCGAATTCACGACCGGCAAAACGGGAAGTGAAACGCGCACAGCCGCGCCTTGCCCGGCGGAATTCTTTACGGATATTTCGCCGCCATGCTCGGAAATAATTCCGTAGCAAATGCTGAGCCCCAGCCCGGTTCCCTTCCCGACAGGCTTGGTGGTGTAAAACGGATCGAATACGCGGTGCGTATCCTGCATTCCGGGTCCGCTATCCACAAATTCCGCCACGATGCGCCGGTCACCCTGAGAAGTCCGCACCCAAATATCGCCGCGGTCGGATCGTTCCAGAATTGCGTCAACCGCGTTGTTCAAAATATTCAGGAACACCTGCTGCAATTGATTGGCGTCCGCGCCGGTAAGCGGCAAATTCTTTTCCAGATCGCGATGGATGTGAATGTTATTGATGCGCAAGTCGTACTCGCGCAAGGCCAGCGTGTCCTCAATCACCTGATTGATTCGCACTGGCAGACGTTCCGGTTTTTGTTGCCGCGCGAAACTCAATAAGTTATTTACGATCCGATGAGTGCGCCTCGCCTGTTTGTAAAGCTTCTCAACGTAATCGGCGCCTTGCGCGTTTACATATTTGGTCGAGGACAGCAGTTGGCTATATCCCAGAATCGCTGTGAGCGGATTATTTAGCTCGTGAGCCACACCGGAAATCAGCTGGCCGACAGCCGCCATCTTCTCGCTCTGTAAAAGTTGTTCCTGCGTCAGCCGCAAGTGGTCATATGCCTGGCGAGTTTCATCCAGCAACAAAATCTTCTCGATAGTGGCTGCAATCTGGTTGCTCACAGAGATCAGCAAATTCATTTCTACGTTTGAAAAATCACGCCCTTTTCGATTCCCCAGCAATAGGCAACCGAGCGGACTATCCTTCGACCACAGCAACACAAAGTGCAGAACCTCCAGCCCTTCTTTCTGTTGAAAATCGCGGAACACCCCCGGCAGGGGAAGGCCGGCCGCCGATAGAACCGTCGCATGTACCGCGCGGATATGCTGAACAAAATCTACGGGCAAGTCTGTGTCGGGAAATTTAGCGGAGTAAGCGCTCCGAAGGCCCGAAGCGGCAACCCGCTTCAGCGTTAACGAGTCCTCATTCATCAGGAAAATCGATCCGGCGTCCGCGCCGAACAATTCCACAACTTGATGGAGCGCGCGTCCGAGCAAATCCTCCAGCGCGATCGGCTGGTTCAGCGTTTGCCCGATCGAATTCAAAATCATCAACTCGCGATTTCTGCGCCGGATTTCCTGCTCGGCATTCTTGCGCTCGGTAATGTCGAGCACAAATCCCTGGAACGCCTCAATCTTGCCGGCCGTGTCACGCGTCACTACGCTAGACTCAAGCAACGTCACTACTTCTCCGTCCCGTCGCCGCATCTGAAATTCAAAATCATTTACCGAGCCGTGTTCCTTCAATAGTTTTTGCAATCGTACGCGGTCCATCGGGTTCGCGTACATGATCGTCGCGATGTCTCGCACCGCCAGCAATTCTTCACGGCTTTCATAGCCCAACATGCGCTGAAACGCTTCGTTGAAATCAACGAAGTGTCCGTCCGGCGAGGAAATAAAAACTCCTTCTTGCATGTTGGCGATCAGCCGTCGATATTTTTCTTCCGCTTGCTGGCGGTCGGTGATGTCTTTCAGAACGTGCACGACTCCCAGACGATGCCCGGATGGGTCGTGAAAATCCGAATTCGACACCAGAAGAAATCCGCCCAGCCCCGGATCGGGCGTGTCTCCCTTTCCAGCCATTCCCTCGCAATATGGACACATCGACCACGGTGATTCTTCGCGTCGCAATATTTCCGTGACCACACGTCCGTAAAGTTTCTCAGGCGATTTTCCAAGCCGTGACGCCAGCGCCTGATTCGCGCGAATCACTCGCCCGTGAACATCGTGAACAAATATCGGGTCTTCAATCGAGTCAAACGTGTACGACCATTGGCGCTCCGCCGCCGCCGCTGTTTCAAACAGACGAAGATTTTGTATCGTCAACCCAACCAGGTTGGCTACGTTTACCAGGAAATCAATTTCGTCCGGCTGGAATCGCCGCCGCGAAGCAGAAGCGATGCCCAGCACTCCCATCGGCGCATCTTTTCCCGGCAGCCGGACATATAGCATCGTGGATATTTCTTCCGATTCCATGCGCTCGCGCAGTTCCGCGGGAGCATCCTCTTGCAAATGACAGACCCACGGGACGTTCCGTTGCAACACCGCTCGTGACCACGGCTCATCCGCGGGAATTCGCGCGAACCGTCGTTTGTAATCCTCATCCAAGCCAACTACCGCGCGAAGCGTCAACTCAGCCGCTTCGCCTTCGCCCGTCAACAAACGCGCGACGCCGTGCGTTGCTCCAAGAGATTCGACCACATTCTCCAAAACTACTTTCAGAACTTCGTCCACGCTTAACGTCTGCGTGCTGGCGGCGGTGATCAAGGTCAACCGGCGCAGCTTGTCGTTTAATTCCTCAACTCGAGAATGGCTGGCCTCCAGAATTACCATCACCATGCCGATGCCCAGCGCCACTTGCAGCAGCGATCCAAACGCCATTCTCAATGAATAGAATTGTTGGGCCGACCAGAACGGCCGGTCGAGATGATGGAGGCCGGCAAGAAGCAGAGCACTGGCCATGAGCGAAATCCCGTGCCCTTTGAGCTGCGTGTGCGCGCGCCACAACGCCAGACCAGCGGCAATAGTTGTCCCGCTGGTAAGAAGAACAGGCGCCCAGCGCCAAATGAAAAGATCATCCGCGCTCCGCAGGGACATGGCACCCACGACTAATGCGCCAAATACCATCCAGAGCCACAATCCTTTTAGCGTACGGTCCGGGCGAAGGTGTTCCAACACCGCCGCCAACATGAAACTGACGGCCAGAAAATAGGTTACCTGCACGATCACCGAGTCGATCCGGCTCTCTTGAAATTGCTCGACAAGCCGCGTAATCGCGCCGCACGTCAGCAGCGCCCAGCCAGCGATCCAGAGCCGCAGGAATCGCGCTTTCACGTCCTTATATAGGATGAGATAGAGGACTAGCAGAATGACAAAGGCGGAGACCTGGAAAAACGCAACGGATAGTTGTCCCTGACTACTGACCGGGGACAATAGTTTCTCGACGAATTGGCTCACTGTTGAAGACAAGTGGTAACTCGAATTGCTGTGAACCGAATGGCCTGAATTGCAGACAGGTATCAAACCTAGCACGCTGTTTTACAAATGGACAATCACCCGCTTGGAGCCGTGTGCCGTGCCATATAATAGCTATGGACGGAAAGCCAAGTGCCAGACGAACACATACTGATTGTTGACGACGAAGAAGCCATCCGGGAAGTTGTTTCCACCCTGCTTGAATCGCAGGGATACCACTGCACGCTTGCGGCGAACGGTCTGATTGCCGTCGAGCACTTGAAACGGCATTCGCCGGATTTAGTGCTGAGCGATATGGTTATGCCCGAAATGGACGGGCTGAAACTTCTCGAATGGATTCGCAATCGCGATAAAGACATTCCAGTAATCATGGTCACCGCGATGCACGATCTTTCCACCGCACTGGATGCGATTCGCTGCGGCGCTTACGACTATATTCTGAAACCATTTGAGAAAGACCAGCTCTACATGAGCGTGCGCCGCGCTTTGGAACACCGACGGTTACTACTCGAGAATCGCAACTATCAGCGAAACCTTGAAGAACTTGTCGACGAACAAACCGCGCAAATTCGCGGAGCCTTGCAGCAGTTGGAAAGTTCTTACGACGACACGCTGGAAGCACTGGGCGGCGCGCTGGACTTGAAAGACGCCGAGACGGAAGGCCATTGCAAACGCGTTACCGCATTTACGCTAGCGATCGCCAAAGCTCTGAACGTAGATGTCGCGCAACTTCCGGAAATCGCTCGCGGCGCTTTTCTGCATGACATCGGCAAGATGGCCATTCCCGATCAAATTTTGCGAAAGCCTGGCCCGCTCACTCCCGAAGAACAGACCATCATGCGCACTCACTGCGCGATCGGATATGAAATGCTCAGCCGTGTGCCTTTTCTGCGCGACGTCGCCAAGATTGTTCTTGCCCATCAGGAGCATTACGACGGCACCGGCTATCCGAACGGACTCAGGGGCGAAGACATTCCACTCGGTGCTCGAATTTTCGCTGTAGCCGATACGCTGGACGCCATGACGTCAGATCGCCCCTACCGCAGCGCCCTTTCGCTGGAGCAAGCCAAAGCCGAGATCAAGCGCTGTAGTGGCACGCAATTCGATCCGAAGGTCGCCGAAGCTTTCCTTTCCCTGCCTGATTCCACTTGGAAAGAACGTCGCGCCAGCGCAATTGGTCCGTTCCGCCTTGCGTACCTGAAGAATCTGTAACCTTCCATGCAATAATGTTTTCATGAAACGAAAGAAGTCGCGCCAAACGCCGCCTCCCGCAGGTGCGCCTTCGATTTCCTCAAAGCGCGAAATTCCGTCCTGGATCAAGCACTCAATCGTTGCAGCAGCGCTTGGCGTCGTAACTTTGCTGGCTTATTCCAACTCATTTCACGCCGGACT
>Ga0193726_1001220_pt1 | contig 21227 bp, 16 predicted proteins | sample H2c1metaG_FD_144928 | JGI IMG/M metagenome (GOLD analysis project Ga0193726, IMG submission 144928) | Soil microbial communities from a riparian zone of the East river system, Colorado, United States - H2c1 | ecosystem: Environmental > Terrestrial > Soil > Riparian zone | place: USA: East River... | reverse complement strand
TATTGCCCACCACCACCGGACCGGAATGCATCCCGATGCGCACGCGAATCACCGGTTGGCCGGCGGCATGACGCATCGCATTGTCCTCGCGAATCACCCGGGCGATGGCAAGCGCCGCGCGAACCGCGTGGTCGGCATGATCGTCCATCCGTGACAGGCCGCCCCACACCGCCATGACGGAATCGCCGATGTATTTGTCGATCACGCCCTGTTCGTGGTCGATGCAGGCACCGAGCAGGGCGAAATGATGATTGAGCAAGTCTGCCGTCTCCTGCTCGGGCAGGTCCTCGGCCTGGGGCGTGAATTCGACGATGTCGCTGAACATCACCGTCACGTTGCGCCGGCGCGAGCGCACCGCGTCCTCGCCGAGTTCCATCAGCCGGAAGACCAGGCGATGGGGCACGTAGGCGCCGAACCATTTCAGCGCGCCGCGCGCTTTGTCGAGGCTGTGGCCGGCATCGTCGATCTCGCGCAGCCGCGAGCGGCGATGAAACGGCCGGTCGAACTCCAGGCGTTCGATCGATTCGGCGGCCGAGGTGATGGTGCGGATCGACCGCGCCATGCTGAGCCCGATCAGCAGGGCCAGCAGAAAGGCAACCGCAAGCGTGGCCGCGCCGACGATGGCGCCGTTGGTCAGACGGTCGAGATCGCCGGTCGCGTCCTCGATCGGGAAATACTGGCCGACCAGCCAGGGCTCGCTCTGGCTGCTGTAACGGCGCAGCTCGCGATAGACGAACACCCAGCGCCGTCCCTCGGCTTCGACGACGTGACCGAGATTGCCCAGTGCGCGATCGATCTGCGCATTGCGCACCGGCGGGTTCCAGATGCTGGCCAGCACGGGATCGTCGACTTCCTTGATGGTGGGCAGCGGCCGCTCTTCCGACAGGCCAAGGCCGCGCGGATCGACCAGCCTGCGGTGGGCCAGCACCTTGTCGTGGTCGACCAGGATGAAGTAGCGGCCACTGCCGCCCTGCCCCGTGTCGGCGATCAGGTAGGAAAGATCGCCGACCGCAACGGTGGCGAGCAGGCCGCCGATGAAGGCATCGTCGACGCGCCGCACCGGCGTGCGCACGTTGAGCACGAGTTGCTGCTGCGGGTGACTCCAGAACGGAGCCCCCCAATAAGTGTTGTGCGCGGTCTGCAACTCACGGAACTGCTCGAGACCGCGCGGCACGTCGACAAGGGAGATCGTATCGCGGGTGACCTTGCCGTCGGGATAGCGGATGACCCGATCCATCCTGAGGTCGAAGGTGGCGAAGCCGGCGCTGGAGATCGCCGGCACCTTGGTCATCATCACCCACAGCGCCTCGCGCATATCGACGGGCGAGCTGATGTCGAGCCGGCCATGCGCAGCGAGAGCCGCGATCAGTTCGAGATGTTCGGCGACAGGATCCAGCCGGCTCCTGACCAGGGCGACCTGGGCGTCGACGACGCGCGCCGCCCGGTCGACCAGCAGCCGTTCAGCGGTGCCGGTGGCGCCGGCCAGCACGACGATGTAGGCGATGCCCGAGATCAGCGCGAGGGAAACGAACGCCAGCGCCAGCGCCGCGATCAGCGGCAGGCGTAGGGGCGGCCGCGGCGGGGCGGCAGCAACAACGGGTGCGTCAGGGATCGTGCTCAAGCCGGGACATCATATGGCCTGCCCCAACCCGATGCGAAAGGTCCCTCGTCGCAGCCCGTCGTCACATTCTGTTGTCGCGGGCGAACCTGTTCAGGCGGCGGCGCGGATTCCGGCCTGCCGGATCTTGCCGTCGACGTGACCCTCGAACTGCTTGAAGTTGGCCTCGAAGCGGCTGACGACGTCGCGCGCGGCGCTGTCGTAGGCCTTCTTGTCCTTCCAGGTGTTCTTCGGGTTCAACACCTCGCCGGGCACGTCCGGGCAGGCGCTGGGCACCTGCATGCCGAAGTGCGGATCGGTCGAGCTGGCGATCGAGGCCAGCCGGCCGTCGAGCGCGGCGCGCACCATGGCGCGCGTATGGCGGATCGACATGCGCTCGCCGACGCCGAAGCCGCCGCCCGACCAGCCGGTGTTGACCAGCCAGCATTTCACGTGCTGGCGCGCCATCTTCTCGCCCAGCATCTTGGCGTAGACCGTCGGATGGCGCGGCATGAACGGCGCGCCGAAGCAGGTCGAGAAGGTGGCCTGCGGCTCGGTCACGCCTTTCTCGGTGCCGGCCACGCGCGCGGTGTAGCCCGACAGGAAATGATACATCGCCTGCTCGGGGCTGAGCTGCGAGATCGGCGGCAGCACACCGAAAGCGTCAGCCGTCAGCATGACGATATTCTGCGGTGTGTCGGCAATTCCCGATGCAGACGCATTGGGAATGAATTCCAGCGGATAGCAGGCGCGCGTGTTCTCGGTATAGCGGCCGTCGTCGAGATCGAGCGCGCCGGTCGCCGGGTCGATCACGACGTTCTCCAGCACCGTGCCGAAGCGCTCGGTGGTGGCGTAGATCTCGGGCTCGGCTTCGCGGCTGAGCTTGATGACCTTGGCGTAGCAGCCGCCCTCGAAGTTGAAGAGGCTGCTCTCGCCCCAGCCGTGCTCGTCGTCGCCCAGCAGGGTACGCGACGGATCGGCCGACAAGGTGGTTTTGCCGGTGCCGCTCAGGCCGAAGAAGATCGCCACGTCGCCCTTCGGCCCGACATTGGCGGAGGCGTGCATGGGCAGCACGTTCCGGTCGGGCAGCAGGTAGTTCAGGATGGTGAACACCGACTTCTTGATCTCGCCGGCATACCAGGTGCCGCAGATCGCCACGACCCGGTCGGTGAAATTGACCAGGACGGCGCAATCCGACGCCGTGCCGTCGAGCTTCGGCTCGGCCTGGAAGCCCGGCAGGTTGAGGATCGTGAAGTCCGGCTTGAAGGCTTCGAGCTCCTCGCGGCGCGGCCGCAGGAACATGTTCCTGGCAAAGAGGTTGTGCCAGGCGGTCTCGGTGATGACGCGCACGCCGATGCGATGCGCAGAATCGGCGCCGGCCCAGCAGTCGCGGACGAACAGCTCGCGGCGCTGGGCATAGCCCAGCATGCGGTTGTAGAGCGCGCGGTAGCGTTCCGGAGAAATCGGCTTGTTGGTCTTGCCCCAGTCGATGCGGCCCTTGCTCTCCGCGTCCTCGACGAAGAACTTGTCGTTGGGCGAGCGGCCGGTATGCACGCCGGTGCGCACCACGAATGCCCCGCCGTCCGCGACGCTGCCTTCGCGGCGACGCACCGCCTCTTCGTAGAGCGCAGGAACCGAGAGGTTCCAATGAACGTTGCTTAGGTTCTTCAACCCGAGCGATTCAATTCCGAATTTGGGGACGACGCCCGCCTGTTGCACAGCGTTTCTCCTGCTTTGTCGATTTCGAGCGACGTATAGACCACCGCGCTCGTTTCAGCCCTATGCGCTACTGGGGCCGATATGGAGTGGCAAGGGCCTGCGACAGTTAGTGTCGAGGATCATGTGAATCCGATCTCGCAACTGCGAACAAGATGCCGCGCCGCGGAATCAAACACCGCGCGCTTTGCCGACCAAGGCGACCAGCACCTTTCGCGCCTCGCTGGCCGCGCTCAACGGCGTGTCGAAGGCGAGACGGGCGACGTGGCCGGCCTGCCTGAGATCGATCCCTTCCGCGTCGATGCCGGTCATCCGCCAGTCGCTGCCGGCCAGGCCGAGCAGCTTGCCGGCATAAAGCTGCACGGCGTCGGCATGGTCCTCGTTCATGTGGCGCACGATCCCGTCCTCGCTTTCGGCCAATCCGGCAGGAACGGGCACCGCCAGCTCGACAGCGCTCAGCCACCGTATCTTGCCGAAGCCGGCCACCAGATGGGCGCGCTCCACGACGACCCGGTAGAAACTGAAATCCTTGAAACCGGCATACATCGCGGCATCCGGATGGCGGGCGAGAAAGCGGCGGCCCAGGCGCTCGTCGGCGGTGCGTTCGACACGCCCGACCAGGGTGACCCGCGGTCCGGTCAGGGGCTGCTCGAGACCTTGGGTGCCGTCGAACAGGAGCGAGACCCGGCCGTCGGCCGCGATGGCCTTGGTATGTTCCGCAAGATCGCTCAACAGCAGGATCGGCGACAGGTCATGGTCGGCCGCCACCAGCACCAGCGAGACGTAGGGCCAGGCCCCGCTTTGCCCAGGCAGGGCAGTGGCCAGGGCGGCGCGATCCAGCCCGCGGACCAGGTCGCGCACGGCGCGAGGCATGTCGTCGGTCATTTTTCGAGGTCAAAAACGCCTTAATTCATCCCTAGCGATGGCAGATTGGGGCAGCGGCGGCAACGGCCCGGTCTGTGTTACCATTGCCCGCTGCCCGCCCCGTGAGGAGAAGCCAAGCCGTGCGCAAAAACATTGCCCTTGTCGACGACGACCGCAACATCCTCACCTCGGTGTCGATGCTGCTCGAGGCCGAGGGCTTCCAGATCAAGACCTACAACGACGGCGCCTCGGCGCTGGAGGGCCTCGCCCAGGCACCGCCCGATCTCGGCATCTTCGACATCAAGATGCCACGCATGGACGGCATGGAGCTCTTGAACCGCATCCGCAAGACGCACCAGTTTCCGGTGATCTTCCTCACCTCCAAGGACGAGGAGATCGACGAGGTGCTGGGCCTGCGCATGGGCGCCGACGACTTCATCCGCAAGCCGTTCTCCCAGCGCCTGCTGCTGGAACGCATCCGCGCCGTGCTGCGCCGCGCCGACACCAGCGGGCCCAAGGGTGAGGGCCAGGCCGAGCGCATCGTGCGCGGCGAGCTGGTGCTCGATCCCAGCCGCCACCAGTGCACCTGGAAGGGCAAGGAGGTGCACCTCACCGTCACCGAGTTCCTGCTTCTGAAGTCGTTGGCCGAGCGGCCGGGCCATGTGAAGAACCGCGACCAGCTGATGGACGCCGCCTACGGCGAGACGATCTATGTCGACGACCGCACCATCGACAGCCACATCAAGCGGGTGCGCCGCAAGTTCCGCGAGGTCGACGGCGGATTCGAGCAGATCGAAACGCTCTATGGCATCGGATACCGATACCGCGACGCCTGAGCCCGGCCGGCGCCGGTTCGGACTGCACGGCCTGGGTTCGCGGATCGCCGCGGCGTTCAGCCGCCGCGGCGTCGCGCCTGCGCCGGCGCGGCCGGCCGAATCGCCCTCGCTGCTGCGCCGCCGGCGCAGCGCCACGCGACGCCATTCGCCGCTCACGCGCCGCATTCTGCTGCTCAACATCGTGCCGGTTGCGCTGCTGACCCTGGGCGCGGTCTATCTCAGCGACTACGAGGAAGAGCTGATCGACACCGAGCTCGCCTCGCTCGCCGTGCAGGGCGAGATGGTGGCGGCGGGTATCGGCGAGGTCGCGGTGGCGGGCGGCGAGACCACGGTCAACCGCCTGGATGCCGACGCGGCGCGCCAGCTCCTAACCCGGCTGGTCCGCCCGACCGGCGTGCGCGCCCGGCTGTTCAGCGAAACCGGCGAACTTTTGGGTGATTCGGCGGTTCTGAGCGAGGCCGGCCGCATCCACGTATTCCCGCTGCCGCCGCCGGAGGAGCCCGTCACCGTCGAGCCCGAGCTCGGCGAACGGATCGGCGACTGGCTCGCCCGCCAGCTGTCACGCGCCGACCGCTTTCCCGAATACGTCGACCGGGCCTCGCCCACCGTGCGCGACTTTCCCGAGGCGGCGAGTGCGCTGCGCGGCTTCAACGCCTCGGCCGTGCGCATGGCCTCCGACGGCCGGCTGATCCTGAGCGCCGCCGTGCCGGTGCAGCGCTACAAGCAGGTGCTGGGCGCGCTGATGCTGACGCGCGACAACCGCGCCATCGCCGCCTCGCTGCGCGAGGTGCGCTACGACATGATGGTGATTGCCGCCGCTGCCCTCGGCATCACCGTGCTGCTGTCGCTCTACCTCGCCGGCACCATCACCCAGCCGATCGTGCGCCTGGCGCGCGCCGCCGACGAGGTCCGGCTGGCGCGCGAGAGCCGCCCGGAGATCCCCGACCTCGGCAAGCGCGGCGACGAGATCGGCGACCTCAACGATGCGCTGCGCTCGATGACCGACGCGCTGTGGCAGCGCATCAATACCATCGAGAGCTTCGCCGCCGACGTGGCGCACGAGCTCAAGAATCCGCTGACCTCGCTCAGGTCGGCGATCGAGATGGCGGCGCGGCCCGATCTCAACGCCGACCATCGCGAAAAGCTGATGGCCATCGTGATGGACGACATCAACCGGCTGAACCGGCTGATCTCCGACATCTCGGATGCCTCGCGGCTCGATGCCGAATTGATGCGCGGCGAGGTCAAGCCGGTCGACCTGAATGCCTTGCTGAGCGACATGGTGCGCCACTACGCCGTCACCGCCGTGCAGAAGTCGGGCGTCGAGGTCGAGTACCGGCTCGCCGCCAACCCGCCTTTCGCCGCGCACGGCCATGACGGCCGCTACGGCCAGGTGTTCCGCAACGTCATCGACAATGCGCTGTCGTTCAGCCCGCCAGGCTCGCGCATCGTGGTCGAGCTCAGCCGCGAGCCGCGCGGCGGCCCCTTCGTCGTCACCATCGACGACGAGGGCCACGGCATCCCCGAAGACAACCTCGAATCGATCTTCCAGCGCTTCTACTCGGAGCGCCCGACCGAGCATTTCGGCCAGCATTCGGGGTTGGGCCTGTCGATCTGCCGGCAGATCATGGAGACCTACGGCGGCTCGATCACGGCCTCCAATCGCCGCGCCGCCGCCAATGAACCAGGCGGCGGTCGTCTGCTGGGCGCGCGCTTCACCATTCGCGTGCCGGCCGCCACCGGCAAGTGATGTCGGCGTGACGACGCTGGTGCATGCGACCTGCGTGGCGTTTCGTCCGCGCGGCCGGAGCTGGCGTGCGGTCCTGCTGCGCGGGCCGTCCGGTGCCGGAAAATCCGACCTGGCGTTGCGCCTGATCGAGTCGGGTGCCCGGCTGGTCGCCGACGACCAGACCGCGCTTGTCCGCCGGGGAAAATCCGTTATCGCCACCGCGCCCGTTAGGATCGCCGGCCTGATCGAGGCGCGCGGCGTCGGCATCGTGAAACTGGGCCGTGACCAACTGGTGGCGCGTGCGCCGGTGGTTTTGCTGGTCGATCTGGCGCCGCCGGAACGCATCGAGCGCCTGCCCGAAACAGCGCGCGAATCCCTGTTGGGCGTCGCCCTGCCGCTGTTGATGCTGGCGCCTTTCGAGGCCTCCGCCTCTGCGAAGTTGCGTCTTGCCTTGACGCGAATCGCGGTCGCATGATCGGCGTGGCTTCCGCCATGCCCGACAGCCCGACCCCCTCTGCCCCGATCGGCGCCCCGTCCGCCCTCCACGACACGCGACGGCCATTCGTCGTCGTCACCGGCCTATCCGGCGCCGGCCGCATCACCGCGCTACATGCCCTGGACGACATGGGTTACGTCGCGGTCGACAATCTTCCGCTGCCCCTGCTCGGCGACCTGATGCGCTCGACCGCCGGCAATCCCGGCGAGATGGCGCCGCCTCTCGCCTTCGGCGTCGACACCCGCACCTACGGCTTCGATCCGCACGAGCTGGTGCGGCACGTCCACAGGCTGCGCGAACGATCCGACATCAGCGCCCGCCTGCTGTTCCTCGAATGTGAAACCGAAACACTGCAGCGCCGCTACACCGAATCGCGCCGGCCGCACCCGTTGGCGCCCGACCGTCCGGTGACGGACGGCATCGTCGAAGAGCGGCGCCAGATCGGCTGGATGCGCGATTCGGCCGACGTGGTGATCGACACCTCGGCGCTTTCGCCGCACGAATTCAAGCAACTGCTGGCTGGCCACTTTGCGCTCGGCCGCAGCCACGGTACGCGGCTTTCGGTGATGTCGTTCTCCTACCGGCGCGGCCTGCCGCGCGAGGCCGATCTCGTGTTCGATGTCCGGTTCCTCAAGAACCCGCATTACGAGCCGACGCTGAAGCCCCTCACCGGCCGCAGCCCGGCGGTCGCCGCCTATGTCGCCAGCGACCCCGGCTACCGGCCGTTCCTCGACGGTCTCAAGGGTCTGGTCGGGCCGCTGCTGCCGCGTTTTGACGCAGAGGGGAAAAGCTATTTGACCATTGCCATTGGCTGCACTGGCGGCCGTCACCGCTCCGTGGCAGTGGCCGAAGAGCTGGCGGACTGGTTGCGCGGCGCGGGCCGCTCCGTCACTCTCTCCCACCGGGACGCCGAAGCAGCCGGGGGGGCTGGTGGCGCAGGGGCAGAGCGAACGACATGATTGGTATCGTACTGGTTACCCACGGCAATCTGGCGCGTGAATTCCTGGCCGCGCTCGAGCATGTCGTCGGTCCACAGCAATGCGTCTCGACGGTGTGCATCGGCGCCGACGACGACATGGAAAAGCGGCGCGCCGAGATCCTGGAAAGCGCGCGCGCCTGCGACAAGGGCGACGGCGTGATCGTGCTGACCGACATGTTCGGCGGCACGCCTTCCAACCTCGCGATCTCGATCATGGAGCAGGCGCGGATCGAAGTGCTGGCCGGCGTCAACCTGCCGATGCTGGTGAAGCTCGCCTCGGTGCGCAACCGGCCGATCGCCGAGGCCGTGCGCATGGCCCAGGAAGCCGGCCGCAAATACATCACCGTCGCCTCGCGCATCCTGGCCAAGGAAGCTTCGTGAGCGACGCCGCGTCGCAAGGCGCGGATGCCGGCATCGGCGCGCTCCGCCGAACCCTATCGATTGCCAACAAGCGCGGCCTGCACGCCCGCGCCGCCGCCAAGTTCGTGCGCACCGCCGGCCAGTTCGATGCGACCGTGCGCGTCAGCTTCAAGGGCCAGGAAGTCTCGGGCCTTTCCATCATGGGCCTGATGATGCTGGCCGCCGGCATCGGCAGCGAGATCGAGCTCTCCTGCTCCGGCCGCCAGGCCGTCGAGGCCATGGCGGCGCTGTCGGCGCTGGTCGAGAGCAAGTTCGGCGAGGATTAGCTCTTCATTTCTCCTCCCCTCGTCTACGAGGGGAAGTGCCCGCGCAGCGGGCGGAGGGTCAAGCCTCATTGGTTGCCAACGCCCCGACCCCTCCGGCCTTCGGCCACCTCCCCACTTCGTGGGGAGGAAATAAAGGCCTGGGAATATCGCCATAAATTCTTGCTTATATGCGCATGGGACGCGTTGAGGCGGCGGCGGGCCGCTGATATGACACGCCCGCCTTTCCACCCCCTTGCAGTGCGGAGCGCCAAATGGCCCAGGATTACGTCGTCAAGGATATCGGGCTCGCCGACTGGGGCCGCAAGGAACTCGACATGGCAGAGACCGAGATGCCGGGTCTCATGGCCATCCGCAAGGAATACGGCCCCAAGAAACCGCTGAAGGGCGCCCGCGTCGCCGGCTCCTTGCACATGACCATTCAGACGGGCGTGCTGATCGAGACCCTGAAGGCGCTGGGCGCCGACGTGCGCTGGGCCTCGTGCAACATCTACTCGACCCAGGATCACGCCGCTGCCGCAATCGCCAAGGCCGGCACGCCGGTCTTCGCCATCAAGGGCGAGAGCCTCGAGGAATACTGGGACTACACCCACAAGATCTTCGAGTGGGGCGACGGCGGCGAACCCAACATGATCCTGGACGACGGCGGCGACGCCACGCTGCTGGTCCATCTCGGCATCCGCGCCGAGAAGGATCCCTCGCTGATTTCCAAGCCGACCAATGAGGAAGAAGAAGTTCTCTACAAGGCGATCGCCAAGACCAACAAGGCAAAGCCCGGCTGGTACGCCAAGCTCGGAGCGTCGATCCGCGGCGTCACCGAAGAGACGACCACGGGCGTGCACCGGCTCTACCAGATGGAGAAGGACGGCAAGCTCCTGTGGCCGGCCATCAACGTCAACGATTCGGTCACCAAGTCGAAGTTCGACAATCTCTACGGCTGCCGTGAATCGCTGGTCGACGGCATTCGCCGCGGCACCGACGTCATGATGTCGGGCAAGGTCGCCATGGTCGCGGGCTTCGGCGACGTCGGCAAAGGCTCGGCCGCCTCGCTGCGCCAGGCCGGTTGCCGCGTCATGGTCTCCGAAGTCGATCCGATCTGCGCCCTGCAGGCGGCGATGGAAGGCTACGAGGTCGTGACCATGGAGGATGCCGCCCCGCGCGCCGACATCTTCGTCACCGCCACCGGCAACGTCGACGTGCTGACGCTCGACCACATGAAGGCGATGAAGCACCGCGCCATCGTGTGCAACATCGGCCACTTCGATTCCGAGATCCAGATCTCGAACCTCCGGAACTACAAGTGGCACAACGTGAAGCCGCAGGTCGACGAGGTCGAGTTCCCCGACGGCAAGCGCATCATCGTGCTGTCCGAGGGCCGGCTGGTAAATCTCGGCAACGCTACCGGTCATCCGAGCTTCGTGATGTCGGCCTCGTTCTCGAACCAGACGCTGGCGCAGATCGAGATCTGGACCAACCCGGGCAAGTACCAGAAGAAGGTCTACACGCTGCCCAAGTTCCTCGACGAGAAGGTCGCCGCCTTCCACCTCGAGAAGGTCGGCGCCAAGCTGACCAAGCTCCGTCCCGACCAGGCGAAGTACATCGGCGTGCCCGAGGCCGGCCCCTTCAAGGGCGACCTCTACCGCTACTGATCGACCCACAGGACGCACGCCGGCGGCAACGTGTTAAAAGTCGGCATCGGGAGCACCGGTGCCGACTTTTTCTTTTTTCCTGCCTGATGAAGCCGCCACGGAGCGGTTGGGGGCGGCCCTCGCCAGGCGCCTGCGGCCGCGCGACGTCGTGGCCCTGCAGGGCGGGCTGGGCGTCGGCAAGACCACGCTGGCGCGTGCCATCCTGCGCGCCGCTTCGGGCGATCCGGCGCTGATCGTTCCCAGCCCGACCTTCACCCTGGTCGAGATCTACGACACGCCGGCCGGCGTCTTCTGGCATTTCGACCTCTATCGTCTGGAGGAACCGGAGCAAGTGTTCGAACTGGGCTGGGAAGAGGCGCGCGCCGATGGCATGGCGCTGGTCGAATGGGCGGAACGGCTGGGCGCGCTGCTGCCCCGCGAGCGGCTCACGGTGACGCTGGCCATGGAAGGCGACGGCCGGCGCGCCGATCTGCAAGGAGATGCCCGCTTTGGCGGCCTCTGATCGCGACCGGCTGCGCGCCGATTTCGTCCGCCGCGCCGGCTGGGGGGATGCCGGCGAGCGGCTGCTGGCGGGCGACGCCTCGTTCCGCAAGTATTTCCGGCTGAGCCGGCCGCGCGGCTCGGCCGTGGTCATGGATGCACCACCGCCGCAGGAAGACGTGCGGCCGTTCGTGCGCATCGGCCGTCACCTGATCGGGCTCGGTCTCAGCGCACCGGCGATCCATGCCGAGGACGAGGCCAACGGCTTCCTCCTGCTGGAAGACCTCGGCGACGACACCTTCGCCCGCGTGCTCGCGGCGGGCGGCGACGAAGGCGAGCTTTATGGCCACGCCACCGACGTGCTGGTCGTCCTGCATCATGCCGGCACACGTGCGCTGTTGCCCGGCCTCGGCGCCTACGCCGGCGAAGCGCTGATCGATGCGGCGATGCTGCTGCCGGACTGGTATCTGCCCGCCGCCACCGGCCGACCGACACCGGACGAGGAGACATTGGCCTATCGCGCCGCCTGGCGCGCCTGCCTCGCCAACCTGCCGGCCGCGCCCGACACGTTGCTGCTGCGCGACTACCACAAGGACAATCTCATGTGGTTGCCGGGTCGGCCTGGCGTCATGGCCTGCGGCCTGCTCGATTTCCAGGATGCGCAGCAGGGCCACCCCTCCTACGATCTCGTCTCGCTGATCGAGGATGCCCGCCGTGACGTTTCGCCCGCCGTGCACGCCGCTTGCCTTACCCGCTACGTCGACGAAACAGGGCTCGACAAAAAATACTTCGGCACCGGTTTCGCCCTGATGGCGGCCCAGCGTCACGCACGCATCATCGGACTGTTCGTCCGGCTGCTGAAGCGCGACGGCAAGCCCGACTACCTGCCCCATCTGCCGCGTGTCTGGCGGATGTTCGAGCGTTCGCTGCAACACGAGGCGCTGGTGCCCTTGCGGACCTGGGTCGACCGCCTGCTGCCACCCGACCATCGGCGGATCGGGGCCGCATGATCGATACCGCCATGATCCTGGCGGCCGGCCGCGGCGAGCGCATGCGGCCGCTGACCGACACCATACCCAAGCCGCTGATCGCCGTGGCCGGCCGCTCCCTGCTCGAGCGCTCCCTAGATCGACTGATCGCCCATGGCGTCCGCAACATCGTCGTGAATGTCCACCATCTCGGCCAGCAGATCGCCGATCGAATAGGGGACCGCGCCCGAATCGTGTACGAGGAGCGATTGCTGGAAACCGGTGGCAGCGTGAAGAACGCCCTGCCTCTCCTGGGCGCTGGCCCGTTCTTTGTGTTGAACGGCGACGGCCTGTGGCGCGAGAAGTCGGGCACCATGCTTGAGCGGCTGGAAATGAAGTGGAATCCCGAACGCATGGATGCGTTGCTGCTGCTCCATCCCATCCACAAGGTGATCGGCCGCGAGGCGACGGATCGGGGTGACTATTTCATCGAACCCGGCGGTCGAGCGCGCTATCGCCGCATCGCCTCCTTGGCCCCCTATGTCTTCGCCAGCGTGTCGGTCTGCGACGCGCGTCTGTTCCAGGATTCGCCGGAAGGCGCCTTCTCGCTGCTCAAGCTGTGGAACCAGGCGGAGGACAAGGGCCGGCTGTTCGCTGTCTTCAATGACGGCGACTGGTTCCATATCGGCACGCCCCAAGCGCTCGCCGAAGCCGAACGCATGCTGGCATGACGAGCGTGTTCACCATCGGCATCGACCGCCGCTTCGCCGACGAGCTGGCCACAGGCGTGCTGGCCCAGCATGGCGGCGATCCGCTGGCGCTGGCCGATGTACTGATCCTGCTGCCGACACGACGCTCGGTGCGCGCGCTGCGCGAGGCCTTTCTGCGCGCGACCGGTGGCAAGCCCACCCTGCTGCCGCGGCTGGCGCCACTCGGCGACCTCGATGAAAGCGAGTGGGAGGTGGCGGCAGGCGACGGCAGCGCGCTCGCCCTGCCGCCCGCCATCGAGCCCGCCGAGCGCGAGGCGCTGCTGGCACGACTCGTTTCGGCCTTCAAGGACGACGAGGGCCATCCCATCGCCCAGTCGGCGGCGCAGGCGCTCAAGCTCGCGCGCGAGCTCGGCCGGCTGCTCGACGAACTGGCCATCGAGGGCGTGTCGTTCAGCCAGCTCGAAGGCCTGGTCGAGGGCAATTTCGCCAGCCATTGGCAGCGCACGCTGAAATTCCTCGCCATCGTCGGCGAGGCCTGGCCACAGGTGCTGGCCGAGCGCGGCCAGATCGACGCCATCGAACGACGCACCCAGGCGATCCGGGCGCAGGCAGCACGCTGGCGCGCTGAGCCGCCCGCCACGCCGGTGATCGCCGCCGGCTCGACGGGCTCGCAACCCGCCACGCGCGACCTGCTGGCCGCCATCGCCCAGCTGCCGCGGGGCGCGGTCGTGCTGCCCGGCCTCGACCGCGACATGGACGAGGCGAGCTGGAAGGAGCTCGATCAATCGCACCCGCAATTCGGCTTGCGCGAGCTTCTCGCAGCGCTGGATTGCGAACGCAGCGATGTCGCCGACTGGCCGGGCGGCGGTGGTTCGGCGCGGCATCTGCTGATCACCGAATTGATGCGCCCGGCGGAGACAACCGAGGCCTGGTCGCGGCCCCCGACATCCTCGCTGGAGCATGTGACGCGCGCCGATTGCGCGACGCCGCATCAGGAGGCGCTGGTCGTCGCCCTGGCGCTGCGCGAGACGCTGAAGGACGAAGGCCGTACCGCGGCCCTGGTCACACCCGACCGCGAGCTGGCGCGCCGCGTCGCCGCGGAACTCAGACGCTGGAATGTCGATATCGACGATTCAGCCGGCGCGCCGCTGGCCGACACGCCGCCGGCGGCGCTGCTGCGCGCGCTGGTCACGGCGGTCGACGAGGGCTTTGCACCAGTCGCCTTGCTCGCCTTGTTAAAACATCCGCTCTGCACCCTGGGCGGTGATCGGGCGGCGCTGCTCGATGCGACACGGCGGCTCGACCGGAAGTGCCTGCGCGGGCTGAAGCCAACACCCGGCATGCCGGCGATCCGCGCACACATCGGGGAGGCCAGGTTCGGCGATCCCGCCGATCGGCGTGCCGTCGAGACGTTGATCGATCGGCTCGATGCCGCGACGTCGGGCCTTGCGGCCTTGATGGCGGAAAGCGCGGCCCCTGCCGCCCTGCTCGACGCCACCATCGCCGCCGGCGAGACGATCGCGACGGCCGACACGCTGTGGTCGGGCGAGGCGGGCGAAGCGCTGGCCGACGCCCTCGCCCGCCTGCGCGCGGCCTGGGCCGGCCCGAACGAAATCGCCGGCGGCGAATGGCCGGCGCTGCTGTCGGCCATGCTCGAGCCGGAGATCATCCGCCCCCGCTTCGGCCGCCATCCGCGCCTGGCCATCTGGGGGCCGCTGGAAGCCCGCCTGCAACGCGCCGATCTTCTGGTGCTGGGCGGGCTGAACGAGGGGACCTGGCCGCCCGCGGTCGAGACCGGGCCGTGGATCAACCGGCCGATGCGCGGCGCGCTCGGGCTGCCTCAGCCGGAGCGGCGCATCGGCCTGTCGGCCCATGATTTCGCCGCTGCGCTGGGCGCCGAGCGTGTGCTGCTGACCCGTGCCGAACGCGAGGGCGGCGCGCCGACCGTGCCGTCGCGCTGGTTGGCGCGGCTCGACGCGCTGTTCGGCTACGAACCGGGCAGCGCCGCGCCGCCGCCGGAATACATCCAGCGCGGCCGCCGGAGCTACCTCGCCTGGGCCGACGCGCTCGATCGGCCCGATGCCTATAGGCCATGGCCTCGTCCCGAACCGCGACCGCCACTCGAGGCACGGCCGACACGGCTCTCGGTATCCAGCATCGAGCAGTGGCGGCGCGATCCCTACGGACTCTATGCGCGGCGCATCCTGGGGCTGGAGGCGCTCGATCCGCTGGAGGCGGAGCTCGGCGCCGCCGATCGCGGCTCGGCGCTGCACGATACGCTCGACGAGTTCCTGAAGGCCTATCCTTCGGGCCTGCTGCCGGCCGACGCGATCGGCCAGTTCGAGGCACTCGGTGAAAAGCATCTCGAGCCCCTGCTGGCGGCACCCGCCGAACGCGCTTTCTGGTGGCCGCGCTTCCAGCGCCTGGCGCGCTGGTTCGTCGGCACCGAGAATGCCCGGCGCGCGGCGGGGACCAGGCTCCTGGCGAGCGAAACCGACGGCGCCCTCACCGTCGGGCCGCCCGGCCGGCCGTTGCGCATCGAAGCGCGGGCCGACCGTATCGACGAGATCGAGCCCGATGGCTGGGAGATCATCGACTACAAGACCGGCCGCGTGCCCTCACCCAAGGAGCTGGAGGGCCTGTTCGCGCCGCAGCTCCTGCTCGAAGCGGCGATGGCCGAGCAGGGCGGCTTCAAGGGGATCAAGGGCAAGGCGCGCGCCGTGCATCTCTCCTATTGGCAGGCCAACGGCCTGGGCAATGGCGGCGAGGTCCGGGAGATCAAGGACAGCGAGCAGCTCGTCCCGGCGATGCTGGCGCTGGTCGCCAAGATGGCCGAGCACTTCGCCAATCCAGCGACGCCCTACGCTGCCCTGCCCTGGCCGGAATTCATCCCCCACTTCAACGACTACGCCCATCTCGAGCGCGTCGCCGAATGGTCGACGGCGGGTGGAGGCGAGGAATGAGCGTCGTTCTCGACGCGTTAGGGCTCGCAACCGACGCGCAGCGGCGCGCGACGACGCCGGGCCACTCGGCCTGGGTCGAGGCCAATGCCGGCACCGGCAAGACCAAGGTGCTGACCGATCGCGTAACGCGCCTGATGCTGGACAGCGTCAAGCCCGAACGCATCCTTTGCCTCACCTTCACCAAGGCGGCGGCCGCCGAAATGCGCAACCGTCTGGCGACCCAGCTCGGACGCTGGGCGCTCGCCGACCAAGCGAAGCTCGACGAGGAGGTCGCGCAGCTGATTGACCGCACGCCCGATCCGGCGGAGCGTGTCGCGGCGCGCCGACTGTTCGCGCGCGTGCTCGACGCACCGGGCGGCATCAACATCCTCACCATCCATGCCTTTTGCCAGGCACTGCTCAAGCGCTTTCCGCTCGAGGCGGGCGTGGCGCCGGGCTTCGAGGTGCTCGACGAGGCCGAGGCGCAGACGCTGTTGCGTCATGCCCAGGACGAGCAGATGGAGGCGCTGGCCCGCCGCGATGCGCCACCCGCCTTGGTCGATGCGCTGGCCTCGGTGGCCAACCGGATCTCGATCGCAGAATACGCCGAGCTCATGACCAGGCTTTTAGGCGAACGAGCCTGGCTGCTGGCCCGCATCGGCGACGAAGCGGGACTGCGGCGCGTGCGGACGCGGCTGGCGGAGGAGATGGGTTGCTCGCCCGACGACACCGCCGACAGCCTCCGGAGCAACGCCTGCCTCGACGCCGCCTTCGATTCCGCGGGCCTGCGCACCGCCGCCCGAGCGCTGGCCAAGGGCGGCAAGCAGGACATCGCGCGGGCGGGCCTGATCGCCGAGTGGCTGGCGGCGGCCGAGAACCGGCCGGCGCTTCTGGCCGCCTATGCCAAGGCGTTCTTCACCGCCAAGGGCGAAATCCTGGCGCGGCTCGCCACCAAAGCCGCGATCGCAGCGATGCCCGGGATCGAAGGCGTGTTGCGCAGCGAGGCCGAGCGGCTCGCCCAGGTGCTCGATCGCCTCAACGGCGCAGCGTTGGTCGAGCACACCCTGGCGCTGCTGCGGCTCGGCCTCGACATCACCGGCCGCTATTCCCGCGCCAAGCGGCGGCGCGCGGCGCTCGACTACGACGACCTGATCGTGGCCACCCGGCGCCTGCTGGAGAGCGCGGCCAGCGCCGCCTGGGTGCTCTACAAGCTCGACGGCGGCATCGATCATGTGCTGGTCGACGAAGCGCAGGACACCAACCCCGACCAGTGGGAGGTGATCCGCCGCCTGACCGAGGAATTCTTCGTGGGCGAGGGCGCGGTCGAGCGCCGCCGCACCGTGTTTGCCGTGGGCGACACCAAGCAGTCGATCTTCGGCTTCCAGCGCGCCGATCCGCGCAAGCTCAAGGAGATGCGCGAATGGTTCGCCGAACAGAGCCGCATCGCCGTGCAGGATTTCGTGCCGGTCGAGCTCAACGTCTCGTTCCGCTCGACGCCCGCCGTGCTCGACGCCGTCGATTGGGTGTTCGGCGAGGTCGAAGCGGCACGCGGTGTCGCCGAGCCGGGCGGCGTGACCCATCTGCCCAGCCGGAAGAACCAGCCCGGCCGGGTCGAGCTGTGGCCGCTGGTCGGTGCGCCCGAGGCCGAGATCGACACCACCAACCTGGAGGGTCCACGCGGCGCGCTGGCGCTGCCGCACGAACGCCTCGCCCACCTGATCGCCGCCCATGCCAAAAGCCTGATCGGCCGCGAGCAGCGCGCGCGCAAAGGCGAGCTGCTGCATGCCGGCCATTTCATGGTGCTGGTGCGGCGGCGCAACGAGTTCGTGAATGCGCTGGTGCGCGCCCTGAAGCGCGAGGGCATCGAGGTGGCGGGCGTCGACCGCCTGAACCTGGGCGAAGAGCTCGCCATCAAGGATCTTTTGGCCGCGGCGCGCTTCGTGCTGCTGCCGCAGGACGATCTCAATCTGGCGTGCCTCCTGAAATCGCCGCTGATCGGCCTCAGCGAGGAGCAGCTCTTCACCCTGGCCTGGCAGCGCAGCGGCCATCTCTGGCGCGCCCTGCGCGAGCGCGCGGGCGATGCCGCCTTTGCCGCCGCCCATGCGCGGCTGTCGGCCTGGCTGAAGCGCGCCGACTACCTCACGCCGTTCGATTTCTTCGCCGAGGCGCTCGGTCCGGAAGGCGGCCGCGTGGCCCTGCTGGAGCGGCTGGGCCGCGAGGCCGCCGACCCGATCGATGAGCTGCTGGCGCGCGCGCTGCAGTATCAGCGCGCCGAGGGCAGCTCGCTGCAGGGCTTCCTGCGCTGGTTCGAGGCGGGCGGCGGCGAGATCAAGCGCGATCTCGACCAGAACCGGCGCCGCGAGGTGCGCATCCTGACGGTACACGCGTCGAAGGGCCTTCAGGCGCCGATCGTCTACCTGCCCGACACGACTCGCGTGCCGCGCGACGCCGAGCGCCTGCTGGCCGGCGCCGACGGCGAGGCCCGGCTGTGGCTGCCGCGCGCCGACGACGCCAACGAGGCCGCGCGCAGCTGGCGTGCCCAGGCCCGCGACCGCGCGCTCGAGGAGCAGAACCGCCTGCTCTATGTCGCCATGACCCGTGCCGAGGATCGGCTCTATGTCGGCGGCTGGGTCGGCGCGAAGAAGCCGGATCGCGGCTGCTGGTACGAGCGCATCGAGGCAGGCTTGCGCGCCAGCAGCGACGCCGGCGTGGTTCGCAGGATCAGCGAGCCGCGCGACCGCGCCGTGGCCCGCCCCTTCGACTTTGCGGCCCAGCTCGGCGATGAGGGCTGGTCGGGCGACGGCTACGAACTCACCAACCCCGGCGACATCGAGATGCCCGAACAGGCCGAGTTGCCCCTCGAGATGGCGGCCAGGCTGGAGCCGTGGGTGCATCAAGCCGCGCCGGACGAGCCCGACCCACCGACACCGCTGGCGCCCTCACAACCGCTGCCGGACGAGGTGTTCGCGTGTCCGCGCGCCTTCAGCCCCCTGGCGTCGGACGATTCGCGGCGCTGGCAACGTGGCCGGCTCCTGCACGAGCTGTTGCGCCATCTGCCCGCTCTGCCGGCGGCGGCGCGCGCTGAGGCAGCGCGACGCTTCCTCGCACAGCCGGCGCACGGCTTGACCGACGAGGAGATCTCGCGCTGGACCGAGGAAGTGCTCGCCGTCACCGAAGCGCCGGGCCATGCCGCTCTGTTCGCCGAAGGCTCGCGCGCCGAGGTGCCGCTGATCGGCACGGTGAAGACGCCGCGCGGCACCTTCACCGTCAGCGGCCAGGTCGACCGGTTGGCCGTCTCACCGCACGAAGTGCTGATCGTCGACTACAAGACCAACCGCCCCCCGCCGCAGTCGGCGTCGGACGTGGCGCTCGCCTATCGCCGGCAACTCGCGCTCTATCGCACGCTGCTCGCCGGCATCTATCCCGGCCGCACGGTACGGGCTTTCCTGCTGTGGACGGCGGCGCCTTTATTGATGGAAATCGACGCCGAAATGCTTAGCAAATCAATGCCTTACGCTGCCGCATCTTGACTCGCCCGGCTCCCGTTCCTAGCTTGGGGTCCAAGGGCGGCGCCGGTCCATCGACCGGCCTGTAGCGTTTTTGGGAGAACCCATTATGACCGTCAAAGCAACCGATACCTCCTTCGAACAGGAAGTCCTGAAGTCCGACACGCCCGTCCTTGTCGACTTCTGGGCGGAATGGTGCGGCCCGTGCCGCATGATCGGCCCGTCGCTGGAGGACATCTCCAAGGAGATGGACGGCAAGCTGAAGGTGGTGAAGGTCAATATCGACGAGAATCCGACGACGCCGTCGCGCTACGGCGTCCGCTCGATCCCCACGCTGCTGCTGTTCAAGAACGGCCAGGTCGCCGCGACCAAGATCGGCGCCGAGCCCAAACAGAAGCTGGTGAGCTGGATCAACACAGTCGTCAGCTAAGTCAGGCGTTCAGCCGTTGCGGGCCAGCACTTCGCCCGCGACGTAGAGCGACCCGCAGATTAGAATGCGCATCGGCGCGGGCTGGGTGGCCAACAGGTCTTCCAGCGCCGCGCCGATGTCGTTTGTGGGCACGCAATCCAGGCCGACTTCGGCCGCCCGTGCACAAGCTTCCTGCGGCGTATAGGCGGCGTGACCCTCGATCGGCACGGCGCGCGCACTGCGGGCGTGCCGTGCCAGCGGCCGCAGGAAACCCGCGGCATCCTTGGTCGTGAGCATGCCGAAGATCAGGTAGAGCGGCAGCGGCGCCGGCTCCTTCGCCCATTCCGCGGCCTGGCGCGCCAGGGCGATGCCGCAATCCTCGTTGTGACCGCCATCCAGCCAGAGCTCGCCGCCAGGCGGCACGGCCTCGACCAGCGGCCCGCGCGACAGCTTCTGCAGCCGGGCCGGCCACTCGACCGAGGCGAGCCCGCGGGCGATCGCCGCATCGTCGATGCGGAACTGCGCGGCGCGCAGCCGCTCGATGCAGGCGACTGCCGTCGCGGCATTGTCGATCTGATGCGCGCCGACCAGCGCCGGCGCCGGCAGGTCGAGGCCCAAGAGGTCGCTTTCGTAGCGGAAGCCGGCGGCCGTCGGCGTCAACTGCCACTCGCGGCCCATGCGAAAGAGCGGTGCGGCGAGCTTGGCCGCCTCGTCGGCGATCACCCGGGCGCTCACCTCGCGCTGGCGGCCGACCACACCCGGCACGGCGTGCTTCAGGATTCCGGCCTTCTCCGCGGCGATGCCCTCGAGCTTGTCGCCGAGGAAACCCGTATGGTCGTAGCCGATCGGCGTAATGGCCGAGAGCACGGGATCGATCACGTTGGTGGCATCATAGCGGCCGCCCATGCCGACCTCGATCACCGTGAGATCGGCCGGCACGCGCGCGAAGGCGAGATAGGCCGCGGCCGTGGTGATCTCGAAGAAGGTGATGGGCCTTTCCTGATTGGCCTGCTCGCACTCCGTCACGATGGCGTCGAGCACATCGTCCTCGATGATGCGGCCGGCGACCCGGATGCGCTCGTTGAAGCGCACGAGATGCGGCGAGGTGTAGACATGGACGCGATAGCCCGCCGCCTCGGCCATGGCGCGCAGGTAGGCGACCAGCGAGCCCTTGCCGTTGGTGCCCGCGACATGGATCACCGGCGGCAGCCTGCGTTGCGGCGATCCCAGTGCCTCAAGCAGGCGTTCGATGCGCTCCAGCCCGAGATCGATGGATCGCGGGTGGAGCCGCATGACGCGCTCCAGAAGCGGATCGATCATGGCCGGGCCGGTGGATTGCACTCAGCGGACCGCGACGGCCAGGCCGCGGCCCTCCGACGTGACGGGATCCATGAACAGCGAGACCAGCCGGATCAGCGTCTCGCGCAGCTTGTGGCGGTGCACGACGGCGTCGACCATGCCGTGCTCCAGCAGGTATTCCGAGCGCTGGAAGCCGGGCGGCAGCTCCTGGCGGATCGTGTCCTGGATCACGCGCGGACCGGCGAAGCCCACGATGGCGTCGGGTTCGGCGACATGGACGTCGCCCAGCATGGCGAACGAGGCCGAGACGCCGCCGGTCGTGGGATCGGTCAGCACGACGATATAGGGCAGGCCCGCTTCCTTG
>Ga0193726_1001219_pt1 | contig 21242 bp, 17 predicted proteins | sample H2c1metaG_FD_144928 | JGI IMG/M metagenome (GOLD analysis project Ga0193726, IMG submission 144928) | Soil microbial communities from a riparian zone of the East river system, Colorado, United States - H2c1 | ecosystem: Environmental > Terrestrial > Soil > Riparian zone | place: USA: East River... | reverse complement strand
GCATCGAGGTGTTGCCGGAGCGCGAGCAGTCGAGAATGGCGGCGTTGCCGTGCGTCTGGCGGATGCGCAGCAGCTCGGCTGCGACATGATCCAGCGCCTCGTCCCACGAGATACGCTCGAACTGCCCCGAGTTGCGCGGTCCGACACGGCGCATCGGATATTTCAGCCGGTCGGGATGGTAGACGCGCTCGATCTGCCCGACGCCGCGGGCGCAGGCATGGAGCGGCGGCAGCTCGGGCTGCCAGCGCGCCGGGTCGGTCGAGATCTTGACGATGCGGTCGTCGACCACGTGGGCGTTGACGACGCAGCGGCCACCGCAATTGTGGCCGCAGGTGCTGGTGACCACGGTCTCGCCGGCGCGGCCCGCGCGCCGCGGCTGCTGGTAGATGGTCTGATCCGGCATGGTCCTCACCTCGCGTGCGCGGCGAGGGTAGCGCATTCGAGGCCGCCGGAGCTAGTCTAGGAAGACGAGACGGTCCGTGGATCGTCGACGTTGCCGTCGATGACCTCGCGTGGGGAAGGTATGAGGGCCGGCAACGTCACATCGTGCGCCGAGGGTAGTCAGGGCCAGTCCGTGACGTGCAATTGCAATCCTTTGAAGTTGGCATCGTCACCAAGAAAAACCCTTAGCATGCGAGTGAAGTGAGGAACGACGTATATGTAGATCAGGTTGTCATAGCCCTGCGGCCCGGTCGGCGGGGGCCTGTGAACACCCTTAACCGCCCCCAGCGGCTATCTCTCTGAATACCGCCGCGGAGACGCCGAAAAAGCGTTTCATGTTCTCCGACGTGAAGAAATCGATGCGAAGCATAGCGTCATGATCGATCGCCCACTTCACGTTTCTCAAGAGGTCCAGCCCCGGCGACGCAGAAGCTTGGCTCAGGCCGGGGCGACGGTCTGGTGCAGCGCGTAGTACATCGCCATGGTCCAGGCGAATGCCAGGGCGCATAGGCCACGCGTCCAAGCCGCTGTGGTGACGGTGCGCCCGTCGCGGATATGCTGCCCATTGCAAGGGCGTCGGGCCATGCAGGGGGATGACCAGCAGGGGCAAGTGGCCCACGGTGAAGAGGGCGCCGAACTCGGGAACCGCCGCCAGCGGCACCAGGATCACGATGGCCGCGTCGTCCACTTCGCGCGGCGTTTATCCCGAGCGAAGTCGAGGCCGCTCCGGTCGGGATGACAGAATGATGGGCTTTAACTCATCACGCTCTCTGCCAGCGCCGGTCCGGTATGCTTTGATGTGCGGGGCAGGAACTAAGGGTCCAGGGGCATGCTTCGACCGCCGAGCGCGTGGACCGGCGATTGGCAGCAGTGCTGGCGGCGGATGTGGGCCTATGCTGGCGGTGCCGTCGCGGGTATCGCAACGGCTGCCGCACCTCTGGGCACATGATGTTGCCGAGATCGACGCCGAGGTCAGGGAGGCGTTGACGGAGATCGGAAATCGGGAGGCTAACCAATGGTCCGCATAGCAGTGATTGTACTGGGAGTGCTTCTGTCTTCTTCGGCAAATGCACAGAGCCTAAGACTGAAAGGTTTTCTACATCCAGAAAACGAGAGGATGCGCGTTTTCAATGAAATATATCTGGCGGGCGCGATGGACGCACTGACGGCCTACAACATGGCAGCCCCCGTCAAACTGTTTTGCAAAGAGGGCGATATTGTCAGCCATGAGGAGGCGGCTCATTTGCTCTCGGACTGGGCCAACAAGCAGACGAAGATGCAAGACGACACGATCATCGTCGTTCCGCTGCTTCTGCTTCTGAAAAAAACCTATCCTTGTCCCTAGCCACCATCCGCAGGGGACGCGGACGAAGGTCACTTTCGCGCCTGATGCGGCGCGGGCGGGATGCGTTCGGGGAGGATGCCCGACGGCTTCAGCCGGAGCACCAGGATGAGGGCGACGGCGATCAAAAGTTCCTTGAGCGCGGCGCGCTGCACGGCGGTCACGTCCGGGATCCATTCCACGAAGAAGCGCGAGGATTCGAGCAAGCCCATCACCAGGTAGGCGCCGAGCAGCGCGCCGGCCGGCCTTCCCGTGCCGCCCGAGGCCACCGCCAGGAAGATGTAGACGGTGATCAGCGGCAGGAAGAGGTCGGGCGCAATATAAGATGTGAAATGGCCGTAGAGGGCGCCCGCGAGGCCGGCGATGGCGGCCGACAGCACGAAGGCCTCGGTCTTGAAGCGCAGCACGGGCTTGCCGGCGACCTGCGCCACCTGGGCGTCCTCGCGGATGGCGCGCAGCGCGCGGCCGTAGGGCGAACGGTCGATGCGGCGCACGACGAAGAACAGGATCGCCAGGACCGCGATCACGATCAGGAAATAGACGGCGTTGAAGGCCGGACCCAGTGCCGATTTCCACGGGCCGGGGATCCCCGAGATGCCGTCGCTGCCGCGGGTCAGCCAGATCTCGTTGGCCGCCACCAGGCGCACCACTTCGGCGAAACCGAGCGTCACGATGGCGAGATAGTCCTCGCGCAGCCGCGTGGTCGAAAGCGTGACGACAAGCCCGGCCGCGCCGCCCGCCAGCAGCGCCGCCAGCCAGCCCACGCCGATCGGCGCGTGACCCGCGGTCGTCAGCAGAGCCGAGGCATAGGCGCCGACGGCGAAGAAGCCCGCGAGGCCGAGATTGACCATCCCGACCCCGCCCCAGATCAGGTTGAGGCTGAGCGCCAGCAATCCATAGATGCCGCCGACCGTGGCGATGAAGAGGAGGTAGCTAATCATTGCTGGGAGCGCGCCACTCCAGTGGCGCTCATGGTCATGCGGAGCGCGGACCTCCAGGTCCGCTCATGAGTCATGATGCGGACTCGGTCGGGGTAACCCCCGACCTGAGGAGGTCCGCGCTCCAAATAAGATGCGCCACTGGAGTGGCGCGCTCCCAGCAAAGACTCATCAAAACGCCCTCTCCCCCAACAGGCCGCGCGGGCGGAGCGACAGCACGACGAGGATGGCGACGAAGCCCACGGCGGCGCGATATTGCGAGCCCACAACCAGCACCGACAGCTCCTCGGCAATGCCGATCAGGAAGGCGCCCAGCACGGCACCCGGCGCACTGCCCAGCCCGCCCAGCACGGCGGCGGCGAAGATCGACAGCAGGATGCGCGTGCCGGTCAGCGGATCGATCGAGCTGTCGAGGCCCAGCAGCATGCCGCCCACGCCGACCAGCCCCATGCCGACGAAGCTCGCCATCATGGCGATCCGCTCGGGCCGGATGCCCTTGAGCGCCGCCAGCTCCGGATTGTCGGCCGAGGCGCGCATGGCCTTGCCGATGCGGGTGAAAGCCAGCGCCGCGAACACCGCCAGCATCAAAGCAAGCGCCAGCGCCATGGTCTCGAGCTGCTGCGGGCTGACGCGGATGTCGCCCAGGCGGATGTCGCGCGCGATCGGCCGGTCGAAGCCGCGCGGCTCGTTGCCGAAGCCCAGCCGCACGACGTTCTCCAGCACCAGCCCGGTGGCGATCGACGCGATGGCCGCCGGCAGCGCGCCCTGCCTGACCAGCGGCAGGTGCGCCAGCTTGTCGAACAGCAGGCCGACTGCACCCGCCACCGCGAAGGCCACGGCCAGCGAGCCCGCCATCTGCAGGCCCGCGCCATAGGCCAGATAGCCCGCGAAGGCGCCCAAGGTCGCCACGCCCGACACCGAGAAGTTGGGAAAGCGCAGCACGGCGAACATCGCCGTGAAGCCGATGGCCGGCACCGCAAGGAGCGTGCCCGACACCAATCCGTTCACCAGCGCCTGGAGGAGAATCATTCGCTGGGGGCGCGCCACTCCAGTGGCGCGTCATGAGCGGGCCAGAGGCGCGCGGTACGGGAGTGCATGATCGCGCCACTGGAGTGGCGCGCCCCCAGCAAGATCACGCGATCTTCACCAAGGCGAACTTGCCGGACTTGACCTGGTCGTAGCGGAACTTGCAGTCGAGGATGTCGCCCTTGTCGTCGAAGTCGCACGGTCCCGACGCGCCCGTGTAGTCGACCTTCTCGCCCGCGGCGATCGCCTTGATGCCGTCGACCGCATTGTCGACGGACTTGCCGCCGCCCTGCGCCGACTTGCGGATACTGTCCCTGATCGCCTCGCCGGTGGCGGCCTTGGCGTTGGCGATGGCCAGCAGCACCAGGTTCACGTGGTCGTAGACCTGGCATGTATAAGGATCGGGATTGGCCGAGCCCGTGGCCGCCTTCACCTTCTCATAGGCCCCACTGCCCTCGGCCGGCGACGGCGAATAGGTGTAGACGCCCTCGACGACCTCGGGCTGGCCGATCTGGTCCAGAAGCTTCTGGTTGATGGAATAGCCGAAGCCGATGATCTTGCCCTTATAGCCCGCGCGGTAGATGTCCTTCAGGAGCACGATCGTGTCGGGCGTGTAGCCTGCGGCAAAGATCATGTCGGGCTCGGCGCGCAGCGCCTGGTCGACCTCGGTGCGGTAGGTGTTCTTCTTGTCGTCGTAGATCAGGCCCTGGTGCGTGGCGCCGCCCTTGGGCAGCACCTTGCCCATCAGGTCGAAGGTCGCCTGGGTGAAGGGCGTCTGCGGGATCATGGTGAAGACCTTCTTGGCGCCCAGCGAGAGCATGAACTCGCCCGAGCGCGTCACCTGCAGGGTCGAGTTGGGCTGGGTGCGCACGAGATAGCCCAGATGCGGCAACTGCGTGATCGAATCGGCGCCCGACGTGGTGGTCAGGAAGGTCTTGCTCTCCCAACAGAGCGGCGCCACCGCGGTGGTCACCGAGGAGGCCCAGGTGCCCATGATGGCCGCGGCCTTGTCGACGTCGATCAGCTTGCGCGCCGCGCGCACGCCTGCTTCGGGGCTGGTCTGATCGTCCTCGCTCACCAGCACGATCCTGCGGCCCAGCACGCCGCCCGCCTTGTTGACCTCCTCGACCACCGCGGCCGCGACCTTGGCCATCGTCGGACCATAGGAGCCGCCGGCGCCGGTGAGCGGCGTCAAAGTCGCGAGCTTGACGGGGTCGGACTGCGCGCGCACCAGGGCGGGGCTTGCGATAGCGGCGATGCTGCCCGCCACTGCCGCACGACGGCCGATGCGTATCCCGGTCATATGCTGTCCCCCATTCCCTCGTTCGATGATTTGAGCATAGGCGCGGCCTTCCCGCCGAGAAAGAGATCGCGCACCGTCGGATCGGCGGCGAGGTCGGCCGCCCCTCCCTCGCGTTCGGGGCGACCCTGCACCAGCACGTAGGCGCGCGCCGACACCGACAGCGCCTCGAGCGCGTTCTGCTCGACCATGAGGATCGCCACGCCCGACTGGTTGAGCGCAAGGATCGTGCCGAACAGCTCCTCCGCCGCGCGCGGACTGAGGCCCGCCGTCGGCTCGTCGAGCAGCAGCAGGTCGGGCGCGTTCATGAGCGCGACCGCCATGGCCAGGATCTGGCGCTGGCCGCCGCTCAAGGTGCGCGCCGCCGCCCGGCGCTTGTCGGCCAGCATGGGAAAGCGCTCATAGAGCTCGGCCATCCGCTTGCTGGCGTGCTTCCCGTCGATATAGCCGCCCATCTCGAGATTTTCGGCGACGCTCATCGTGCCGAACACGTTGCGCTCCTGCGGCACGAAGGACAGTCCGGCGCGGCTGATATCGGGGGCCGCCCATCCGGCGATGTCGCGCTCCTTGAAACGTACGCTGCCGCCGCTTGGCCGCAGCAGGCCGGCCACCAGCTTGAGCAAGGTCGACTTGCCCGCGCCATTGGGGCCGATCAAGGCCACGATCTCGCCCGCCGCGACCGACAGATCGGCGCCTTTCACGATCTCGTCGGCCGCCGCATAGCCGCCGCGCAGGCTGGAAATCTCGAGGAGGCTCATGCCGCTCTTCGCCCGAGATAGGCTTCGCGCACCCGATGGTCGGCACGGACTTCGTCGAATGTGCCCTGGGTGAGAACCTGGCCCTCGGCCATGACGATCACCGGATCGCAGAGATGGGCGATGAAGCCCATGTCGTGCTCGATCAGCAGCACGGTGATGCCGCGCCGGGGCAGCTCGAGCAGCCGCTCGCCGATCTCGTTCTGCAGGGTCGGATTGACGCCGGCGGTCGGCTCGTCGAGCAGCACGAGGCGCGGTTCGGCCATCAGGGCGCGTCCGATCTCCAGAAGCTTCTTCTGGCCACCCGAAAGCGCGGTGGCGGGATTGTCGATCAGGTGATCGAGCCTGAGGAACCGCGCCGTCGCCCACGCCCGCTCGGCGAGCTCGGCTTCGCGCTCGAGCGCTGCCCGCGTGCCCAGAATCGCCTGCCACAGCGTCTCGCCCGGCTGGTCGCGGCCATAGAGCATGAGGTGCTGGAACACCGAGAGCCTGGGAAAGCCGCGCGCCACCTGGAAGGTGCGCACCAGCCCGCGCCGGCTCACGGCGTCGGGCGCCAGCCCCGCGATCTCCTGTCCATCGAACCGGATCGAGCCCGCGTCCGAGGGCACCAGGCCTGAGACCACGTTGAACAACGTCGTCTTGCCGGCCCCGTTGGGCCCGATCAACCCGGTGATGCCGCCCGCCGCCACAGCAAGATCGACGCCGCGCAGCACGTCGAGGCCATAAAAGGCCCGGCGAAGATTTTTTATGTCGAGGAGAGGCATGCCAGTCATATTAGACAGTTAGAAAAATAAGTCCCTCATCCTGAGGAGCGCCCGCAGGGCGCGTCTCGAAGGATGGGCAACAGTCGGGGTGGTCGTGTAGCCTTTCCCCGATGGACAGTGAACCTGGTGCCCACGTCTACATGCTTCGTTGCGCCGACGGCAGGTACTACGTGGGATCGGCGCGCTCAGGCTTGGAGCGACGGCTTGCAGAGCACAATAGCGGCGCCTACGGCGGGTACACGTCAAAGCGCCTGCCAGTTGTGATCGTTTGGTCCGAGCACTTCCGCAATATTACCGACGCCATTGCAGCTGAACGGCAGATCAAAGGGTGGTCGCGGAGCAAGAAGGAGGCTTTGATTCGTGGCGATTACGAATTGATACGGTTGTTGGCAAAAAGGAAGGGCTAGGGCCGCGTCCCGTTGCCCATCCTTCGAGACGCGCCCTGCGGGCGCTCCTCAGGATGAGGGTTTTGAGTGTCTGAGACATCAGAAAGCCTTGAACCACTTCACGAACAGCGGTGAGGTTTTTGGATTGTCATAGGCAGTAGTACGCCTTGAACCATTCCACAAACAGCGGGATGCCTTCTTCCACCGGGACTTTGGGCGTCCAGCCGAAATCCCGCGTGGTGTCGGAGATGTCGGCGGCGGTTTCCTGCATGTCGAAGGGATCGCCGGGCCGGAGCTCGATCTTGGCCTCGCGGCCCAGCGCCTTCTCGAACAGCGCGATCACGGCCACGATGTCTTCGCTCCGGGCGGCGCCGAGATTGTAGACGCGGTGGCTGGCCGCGTCGGCGGGCTTGTCGAGCACGGCCAGCGTGCCGGCCACGATGTCGTCGATGTAGCTGTAGTCGCGCTTCACGAAGCCCAGGTGATTGAGCTCGATGGTGCGGCCCTCGTGGATCGCCTTGGCGAAGATGTGCGGCGACATGTCGGGGCGGCCCCACGGCCCGTAGACCGTGAAATAGCGCAGGCCGGTAGCGCGCAGGCCGAACAGATGGGTGTAGGTTTCGCTCAAAAGCTCGTCGGCCCGCTTGGTGGCGGCGTAGAGCGACACCGGGTGGTCGACCCGGTCGGCCGTCGCGAAAGGCAGCTTGCGGTTGGCGCCATAGACCGACGAGGACGAGGCATAGACGAAGTGCTTCAGCCCGGGCACGAGCTTGGCCAGCTCCAGCATCACCAGATGGCCCATCACGTTGGTCTGGACGTAGACATAGGGGTCGACCAGCGAATGGCGCACGCCGGGCTGGGCCGCCAGGTGGACGATGCGGTCGAGGTCGCGGTGCCGGCCGGCCAGCGCCAGCATCGCCTCGCGGTCGGAGATGTCGGCTTCGAGGAAGGTGAAAGCCTTGTCGTCGCGCAGCGGTTTCAGCCGGGCGAACTTCAGGACCGGGTCGTAGTAGTCGCTGAAATTGTCGACCCCGACCACCGCCTCCCCGCGCGCCAGCAAGGTGCGCGCGACGTGCGATCCGATGAACCCGGCGGCACCGGTGACGAGGACTGACATGGCAAAGGGCTGCGTATTGGAAATATGTTGCAGAAAATCGAGGGGCCGCACGCTTACAACGTTTCGTTCCGGGACGAAACCTTGAAACGGGGCGACCGGCCGGCACGGCGCGGCAATGGGAAAGCGTCTTTTTGCGGCCGCCGCACGTTCCAGATTGCAAGCAGCAACATTCTGTCGCTACCGTGCCTATATGAGTGTCAGGGAGGGTGCATGCCGCTCGCGGTGACCCTGGACGACAAATACCTGCTGGAGAGCGGACGCGTCTATCTGACCGGCACGCAGGCTCTGGTGCGCCTGCCGATGATGCAGCGTCAGCGCGACCTTGCCGCCGGCCTCAACACCGGCTGCTACATCTCCGGCTATCGCGGCTCGCCGCTGGGCGGCTTCGACCAGGCGCTATGGCAGGCCAAGCGCTTCATCAAGAAGAACCACATCGAGTTCCAGCCCGGCGTCAACGAGGACCTCGCGGCCACCGCCCTGTGGGGCACCCAGCAGATCCACCTCTATCCCGGCGCGCGCTACGACGGCGTGTTCGGCATGTGGTACGGCAAGGGTCCGGGCGTCGACCGTTCAGGCGATGTGCTGAAGCACGCCAACTATGCCGGCACCTCCCGGCACGGCGGCATCGTCGCCCTTGCCGGCGACGATCACATGGCCAAGTCGTCGACGACGGCCCACCAGAGCGAGCCCGCCTTCATGGCCGCCAGCATCCCGGTGATCCATCCCGCCAGCGTGCAGGAGTATCTCGATTTCGGCCTGCATGCGTTTGCGATGTCGCGCTACTCGGGCCTGTGGGTCGCCTTCAAGGTGCTGAGCGAGACGGTCGATTCCTCGGCCTCCGTCCATGTCGATCCGCACCGCATCGAGCTCCACACGCCGGCCGATTTCATTCTGCCGCCTGACGGCGTGCATATCCGCTGGCCCGACGATTGGCTGGGCCAGGAGCGCCGGGTCGTCACGGTGAAGCAGCCCGCAGCCCTCGCCTACTGGCGCGCCAACAAGCTCGACCGGCTGATGATGGGCCGGCCCGACGCGCGCTTCGGCATCATGACCGTCGGCAAGTCCTACCTCGATGTCCGCCAGGCGCTCGACGAGCTCGGCATCGACGATCGCGAGGCCGAACGGCTGGGTCTGGCCATCTACAAGGTCGGCATGGTGTGGCCGCTCGAGACCGAGGGTGCCACCGCCTTCGCCCAGGGCAAGCGCGAGATCCTGGTGGTCGAGGAGAAGCGAGCGCTGATCGAACAGCAGCTCAAGGATGCGCTGTTCAACGCGCCGGCCGACCGCCGCCCCGTGGTCGTCGGCAAGACCGACGAGCGCGGCCAGATGCTGCTGAAGTCCGACGGCGAGCTTACGCCCTTCGAGATCGCGTCGGCGATCGTGGCGCGCTTCGGCCTCGACGGTTTCAGCGCCCGCACCAAAGAGCGCTTCGACGCGCTGAAGCGCCGTGCCGGCCGGCAGGTGCGCAACGAATCCGGCATGGCGCGCGTGCCCTATTTCTGCTCCGGCTGCCCGCACAACTCCTCGACCAAGGTACCGGATGGGTCGATGGCGATGGCCGGCATCGGCTGCCATACGCTGGCCATCGGCATGGAGCGCAACACCAAGACCTTCACCCACATGGGCGCCGAGGGCGCGACCTGGGTCGGCGCCAGCCACTTCACCGACATGCCGCACGTCTTCCAGAACCTGGGCGACGGCACCTACTTCCATTCGGGCTACCTCGCGATCCGCCAGGCAATCGCCGCCAACACCAACATCACCTACAAGATCCTCTACAACGACGCCGTCGCCATGACCGGCGGCCAGCCGCACGACGGCAACGTCCATCCCTGGACGATCAGCCAGCAGGTCCATGCCGAGGGCGCACGCCGCATCGCTTTGGTGAGCGACGATCCGCACAAATATCCGGTCGGCACCGAATGGGCGCCCGGCGTCACCTTCCACCACCGCGACGAGCTCGACGAGGTGCAAAGGAGCCTGCGCGAATGGCAGGGCGTCTCGGTCCTGATCTACGACCAGACGTGTGCCGCCGAGAAGCGCCGCCGCCGCAAGCGCGGCACCTACCCCGATCCGGCCAAGCGCGTGTTCATCAACCAGGCGGTGTGCGAGGGCTGCGGCGACTGCTCGACGCAGTCGAATTGCCTCAGCGTCGTGCCGGTCGAGACCGAGTTCGGCAACAAGCGCGCCATCGACCAGTCGTCCTGCAACAAGGACTTCTCCTGCCTCAACGGCTTCTGCCCGAGCTTCGTCACGATCGAAGGCGGCGGCGTCCGGAAGGGCAAGGCCGACAGCAAGAAAGCCGGCGTGGCGACGGCGGAGCCGCCGCTGCCGCCCGCCCCTCTGCTGCCGTCGCTCGCCGACAGGCCGTACGGCGTGCTGATCACCGGCATCGGCGGCACCGGCGTCGTCACCATCGGCGCCATCATGGGCACCGCCGCGCACATGGAGGGCAAGGGCGTCACCGTGCTCGACCAGCTCGGCATGGCGCAGAAAGGCGGCGCGGTCATCAGCCACGTCCGGCTGGGCGCGACGCCCGAGGCACTGCACGCCGTGCGGCTGGGCGCCGGCGGCGCCAATCTGCTGCTGGGCTGCGACCTGGTCGTGAGCTCGAGCGCCGATGCGCTGGCCCGTCTCGAGCCCGGCACCTCGCACGCCGTGGTCAACACCCACCAGACCATCACCGGCGAATTCACCCGCCATCCCGACCTCGCCTTCCCGACCAACATGCTGAAACTGTCGATCGAGGCGGCGGCGGGCGCCGATGCCTGCGACTTCCTCGATTCGACCGGCATGGCCACGGCGCTTCTGGGCGATTCGATCGCCACCAACATGTTCATGCTGGGCTACGCCTACCAGAAGGGCTTCGTGCCGCTCGGCCACGACTCGATCGAACGCGCCATCGAGCTGAACGGCGCGGCCGTCGCCATGAACATGGCGGCCTTCCGCTGGGGCCGTCGCGCCGCCCATGACCGCGCGAGCGTCGACAGGTTGGTGGCACCAGCCGACGACAAGGTCGTGCGTTTCGCGAAGCTGCCGAGCACGCTCGATGAGATCGTCGCCTCCCGGGTGAAGCACCTCACGGGCTACCAGAACGCCGCGCTGGCCAGGCGCTACCAGGCACTGGTCGAGCAGGTCCGCGCGGCCGAGCAGAAAACCGGTAATACAGGACTCGCCGTGGCGGTGGCGCGCAACTACGCCAAGCTGCTGGCCTACAAGGACGAGTACGAAGTGGCGCGGCTTCATGCCGAGGCGGCCTTCCAGGCCCAGATCAGCCAGCAGTTCGAGGGCGACTACAAGGTGAAGTTCCACCTCGCCCCACCGTTGTTCGCCAGCCGCGATCCCAAGACCGGCCATCTGATCAAGCAGGAATTCGGCGCGTGGATGCTGCCGGCCTTCAGGATGCTGGCGAAGCTGAAGCGGCTGCGCGGCACCAAGCTGGACCTCTTCGGCTACACCAAGGAGCGCAGGGAAGAGCGTGCCTTGATCGGTGAATACGAGACACTGATCGGCGAGCTTTTAGGCGGCCTCACACCCGCCAACCACGCGATTGCCGTCAAGCTCGCCTCGGTGCCCGACGACATCAAGGGCTACGGCCACGTCAAAGACGCCCATCTCGAGAAGGCTAGGCGCAAGCAAGCCGAGCTTCTCAATCAGTGGCGCAATCCGCAGGCAATGAAGATCGCCGCGGAGTGAACCCGACACGCGCAAAGACCGGCCGGGAATACCCGGCCGGTCTCACGCTAACTCCTTAAACGAGTCCTAGCGGCCCAACGGCTTGATGCTGCCGTTGCCGCTGGCACCGCTGTTGACGCCGATGCCGGGCTGCTGGGCCTGGTTGGTATCGATCGTGGGCTGCGAGGGCTGCGAGGTCGAGCCGCTCGCGCCGCCCGACACGCCGACGCCGGTCGAGGCCGGGGGCGTGACGATCGACCCGCCGCCAGTGATGCCCGTCGACCCACCCACGCCGCTGCCGGCAGTGCCGGCGCCGACAGACGCACCGCCGCCTGCCGAACCCGACGTCTGGGCCTGGGCCATCGAGACCGCAGAGACTGCGCAAACCAGAGCAATGGCGAAAGTCTTCATCATTTGGATTTCCTCCGAGGGTTGGTACCGACTCAACACCCCGGGCCGAGGGTGGGTTGCATGGCCCGTCGGTGACCCCAGCCTGGCCTAAATAAGGCGCGGCATCGGACGGCCGTAACGACGCTGCAACCCGAGCAGTACGAACCCGATCAGCGGAACGATGATGTCCATGTAGAAGATGATGCCAGCATTGCCGGGGGCGAAATTCCGTTCCGCCACCATCTGGTAGATGTGTCCCGCTGCGGCGCCGAGAAGAAACAACGACGACCCCAGGATCGCCGCCAGCCGCAGGTCGAAGCTGCGGAACGCGGCCGTGAAAGCCACGGCGGAAAAGCCCAGGCTCGCCATGCCGACCTCGAACTGAAACGGGCTGTCGGCCCAGCCGATGAAGGCCGCCGCCATCTTCCCGAAGAAGACATGGAAGACGAAATTGTAGAGGTAAGTCACGCCGAGGGCGAAAAAGACGTGCCAGGAAATCAGCTTTTCGACGATCGTGGCGGCGTCCCGCGGCGCCGGCGAGCGGGCGATCGCGATCAGCGAGACGCACAACCCGATGACGAAGAAGGTGAGCGGGAAGTTCGACAGGAGGAAGGCAATGGCGGCGGCGATGAAATCGGCCATGACGGTCGACGCCTACCGCCGGGAGACCGGATTGACAACCTCCCTCCCCTGCGCGCCCAATTGTCGGGCGTCCTGGCGGAGTTCGTCGCATGAATGACATCGGCATCTCGACCCGCAAACCCGATCCCGTTGCCCGCGCCCGCGCGCTGGGGCCGGCGATTGCGGCTGTCGTCGACGAGATCGAGCGCATCCAGGCGTTTCCCGAACCCCTGCTCACCCAGCTGCACGAAGCGCGGCTGTTCCGCCTGCTGTTGCCGCGCTCGGTGGGCGGCGAGCAGGTCGAACCGTGGGTCTATCTGGCGGCCGTCGAGGAGATCGCCCGCCACGACGGGTCGCTCGGCTGGAACATGTTCGTCGCCAACAGCTCGGCCCTGATCGCGCCGTTCATCCCGCTGGAAGCGGCGCGCCACATCTATTCGGATCCACGCGGCCTGATCTCCTGGGGGCCGCCCAACCAGCACAAGGCGGTAGCGGCGCCCGGCGGCTACCGCATCACCGGCGAGTGGCACTTCTCGTCCGGCTACCGCCAGGCCAACTGGATCGGCGCGCACGCGCATGTCGTCGAGCCCGACGGTTCGCTGCGCCTCAATCGCCACGGCCGGCCGACCGTGCGCACGCTGCTGATGCCCAAGGACAAGACGACGCCGATCCATGACTGGAACACGCTCGGCATGCGCGGCACCGCGTCGGAAGGCTATGCTTGCAAGGACGTGTTCGTGCCCGAAGAGTTCTCCGGCACCCGCGAGGATCCGAGCCTGCGCCGCGACACCGGGCCGCTCTATGCCTTCACCATGCAGGGCCTCTATGCCGTGGGCGTGTCGGCGGTGGCGCTTGGCATCGCCCGCGCCATGCTCGACGCCTTCATCGAGCTGGCGCTCGAGAAGGCGCCGCGCAATCTCGGCCGGCTGGCCGACAGCCCGGTGGTGCAGTCCGACGTCGCTCGCCGCGAAGCAGCCATCGGTTCGGCCCGCGCCTTCCTGGTCGAGATCCTGAAGGAGGTGTGGGAAGGCGCCGACGACGTCGAGCCGATCGGCTCGGCTGAGCGCGCCCGGGTGCGGCTGGGCTGCACGCAGGCCATCCATGTCGCGGAGAAGACAGCCGACTGGGTCTACAAGGCCGCCGGCACTTCGGCGATCTTCCTCGGCACGCCCTTCGAGCGCCGGTTCCGCGACATCCATACGCTGTCGCAGCAGATCCAGTCGCGCGAGGCGCATTTCGAGGCGGTCGGTCGCGTGATGCTGAACGGCGATCCCGACGGCACGTTCATGTAGCTGGGGGCGTGCCACTCCAGTGGCGCGATCTTCCCTGATGCCGGCAAAGACGCGCGACTGGAGTCGCGCGCCCCCAGCAAGTCCTTACTGAGGTTCGACCCGTTTGGAGCCCAGCACCGCGGCCTGCCCCTGATTGAGCGGGACCTCGGCGATCTCGCAGCCCGGCTGCCACAGGGTGATCTTCATGGATACCTCGACAAAGCGAGTCTGGCCGTCCTGAATCTCGACCTGCCGCGCGCCATTGTTGTCGCCGACTCGGCAGTCGATCTCGACCGGGCCGGGCGGGCCTTCGAGCCGCAGATACGTGTTGGAGTTGAGCTGCGCGGTGGCGCCGCCCACGATGGCGACGTCGATCGGCTTGGCCACCCCGATCCAGCCGGAACGGTAGATATAAAGCGCGCCCTTGTCAGGCGCCGGCTGGTCGAAGCGCTTGGCGTCCTGGTCGGCCTGCGGCGGCGCCATGGGCACGTTGGCGCAGGCGCCAAGCACGAAGAGCAGCGACAGGGATAGGCTCTTGCCTCGGATCACAGCGTCCTCCCGGCGTTGACGTATCTCATTATACGTCCGGAGGCCGCCATACGTTCCCTTGAGCCGGCGCGAGCCGACGGCCTATTTCACCACCGTCTCGGCCGCGACCTTGATGCGGCCGGAGCGACGCGCCTCGTCGAGCGCATCGTGGTCCTCATCGGTCTGCCGGGCGTAGGCGAGCGCGAAGTCGGCGATGGCGTTGTCGAGAGTGGCCGAGCTGCCGCAGTAACCGGCGATCATCGCCGGATCGCCCGACTTGGCATGGGCCAGCGCCAGCGCCCAGCCGCACAAGCCGCAATATTCGACGAAGCCGGCGACGCCCTTTTCCTGCCCTTCGACGAAGCTGGCGCTGCCCTTCATGTCGGCCAACTGGCGGACATAGAAGTGCCGGCCGTCGACCTCGCCCCAGCCGAGAAAGATGTCGGGCGAGCCCTGGGTGGTGCGCTGGCCGACCACGACCCGCTGGCCGTGGTTGTCGAACGGCAAAGCGAGATCGACATAGGGCGCCAGCACCGAAGGCTGGGCCTCCTTGACCTGCAGGAACAGCGGATCCTCGTTGTCGACGCCCTCCAGCAGGATGACCCAGCATCCCGTGCCGACGCTGCCTACGCCCACCACCTTGCGCGCCGCATCGATGATGCGGTAGCGCGCCAGCAACCGCCGCCGGTCCACCGGAAGCGTGTCGATGTAGGCGCCGAGCATCTGGTCCAGTGCGGCCCTGATCGGCACGCCGTGATCGGTGTGCGTCTCGCGCACGATCAGCGGGATGTCCTCGATGATGCGAGGCTCGCCATCGATCTGCTCGGTGAGCTTGTCGAGTGAACGGATGTGTCCCTTGGCGCGCGCCTTGTCGAGCAGCTTTTCGGCGCTGCGGCGCACCCGGGGCGACAGGACCTCGAGCACCGCGTGGTCGTCGATGTGGTCGTACCAGACCTCGAGGTAGCCCATCTCGGCATAGCGCCGCATGCGCTTGCGATAGCTGCGCACGCAGGCCCGCGCGGCATCCCGGGCTTCGTCATCGTCGCCGCCCATGAAGCGGACGGCGACCGCGGCGCTTGCCGCCAGGCGCTTGACGTCCCATTCCCACGGTCCGGGATGGACCTCGTCGAAATCATTGATGCCGAAGACCAGGGTGCGCTCGGCCGAGGCGTAGACGCCGAAATTGGAGACGTGCATGTCGCCGCAGGCCGCCACCGCCAGGCCGGTGACCGGCGTGCGCGACAGGTCGCCCGCCATCACCGCCGCCGAGCCGCGCAGGAAGGCGAAGGACGAGGCCAGCATGCGGGCATAGCGCACCGGCACCAGCTTCTGAACGCGCACAACGTTCTGCTTCTCCAGGATGTCGACGGGATCGGGCCGATCGGCGTGCGCTTCGTAGGTGGCGTGGCTGGTGCGCGGCACCTTCTCGCGCAGCGCCTTGCCCGCCGCCAGCCGCTCGGCGATGGATGGATGCCTGGCCTCGAAGGTGCCGATCAGCGAGCCCGGCCGCTGCCCGGCCAGCAGCCGGTAGTAGCTGGGATCGATGTTCCCCCGCATGCTGACAACGTTCATCGCCGTCCCCTCATGGCACGCAACAATAAAGGCGGGCCGACATGGCCTTCAACTGGTCAGGGCGGCGGCGTGCTCACGAGCGTGACGGTCCGGCAGCCATTGCCCTGCCAGCGGTAGTTCTGCGTGGCGCCATTGGCCACGGTCCACTCCACGATGCAGCCCTCGCGAACAAGGGTGGGCGGAAACCCGCCCATCGGCACCCAGATCCCTCGGCCTGCCCGCGTGTACAGCGGCGCCATGCCGGGACTGATGTAAGAGGTGTCCCAGCGCCACTGCAGGACCTTGGTCTCCTCATCGAGCCGATAGGTGCTGTCGGGAATGCGCCCCATGCTGCCCAGCAGGTTGCGTTCATTGGTGCCCGCCATCTCGCGCAGCCGAAGATCGAAATCGGCATTGGTCGGACCGCAGGCGGCCAGCGGCAACAGGATCAGGCTTGCGAGGACAAGACGCATGCAAACACCCGAAGCGACAACGCGGCAAGGCTGCGCCGCGTGACGCACACCGGTCAAGGGCCGTCGATGGCCGTCCCCTCACAGCTGCGTGGGGCACAGCTGCGTGGGGGCGGCCTGTCCGGCGCCCTTCCCCCCATGACTGAAGTGTAGCAGATAGAGGCCGAAAAATGTCCCGGTCGGGGAAGCCTTGAGGCTGTTGGTCTTTCTCTTATGCGCGGCTCTGCTGGTGCTGGGGCAATTCGGTCGGACGTTCAAGGACTCCGAGCGCTACGGCTATCTGGCCGACATCATGCCGGCGGGCTGGTTGGCCACCAGGGTGTGGCTCGAGAGCTCGCAGTGCGCGCTCGAGCGCGGCGTCTGGCTCGCCGTCTGCGAAAAGGGCAAGCTGGTGCCGATCTCCGAGCGCGCCATCGCCGACGATCCCGGCCATGCCCTGCTGCTCGACCTGTGGTCGATGGCGACCCGCAGCCGCGCCACCCTGCCCGACGTGGCGCGCCTCAACACGCTTCTGGACGCGCTCGGCCTTCTGGCGCTGGCCGGCCTGCTGTTCTCGCTCAGGGCCTATATCACCTCGATCACGCTGATGTGGCTGGGACCGGTCGAGTATGTCGGCTGGATGGGCCTCTCGCCGCACTGGAGCTTCATCGGGCTGGTGAGCCTCTGTGCCGTGCTGCCGATCGCGCTCGCGGCCAAGGATCTCGGCCTGCTGTCGCGTCGCTGCGGCAACCTCTGGATCACCGCCGGGCTAATGTTCCTCGCCCTCGCCACGCTCGTGCGCGAGTCGATCGGCATCATGGGCCTGCTGATCAGCCTCGGCGTCCTTGGCGCGCTGATCCTGCGCCGGCCCCACACGCGGCAGCGGATCGCGCCCCTGCTGCTTGCAGGCGTGCTTGCCCTGGCGGTCTTCACGATGCCGCGATGGGTCGTCCTGGCGCGTGATGCGTCGTTCGACATGCAGCCGTCACAGCGGCTGGCGACGCACGGGCTGTCGCACACGCTTTATCTCGGCCTGGGCTTCGTCGAGAACAAGTGGGGCATCCGCTACGACGACGATTACGGCGAGGAGATCGCCGACAAGGCCGATCCTCCCGTCCTCTTCGGTTCGCCCGACTATTTCCGGCTGATGGAAAAGCTCTATCTCGCCCGCTGGGCCGAGGATCCGCTCGAGGTGGCGCGCATCTACGCCGACAAGGCCTGGAGCCTGCTCGCCGTGCCGACGCTCTATCCCGGGCCGCCCTTCGGCATCGTGCTGCTGATCGGCCTGCTCCATCTTGTCGCGGCGACGGCGATCGGCGCCTGGGGGCGCATCGGCTTCCCGCAGGGATTTGTCATCGAGGCGGTTGCACTTGCCTTCCTCGGGCTTTTCCTCGCCCAGGCCATGGTGGCGCTGCCCAGCCAGACCTACGCCATGCCGGCGAACGCCTTCGTGCTGGTGCTGCTGGGCGCGATCGTCGAGTTCTTCGTCCGCGCCCTGCTGCGCATCAAAGCAGCATGGTGATCACGACCAGGACCAGCAGCCCGACATAAATGACGGCGTGCGCCTTGTCGGGGATCTTGGGCAGGGTGCGCACGGCGGCCTCGACGCCCACGACCGAGCAGACCGAGAGGATCGCGAAGGACGGCAGGTGGACGAAGCCGAGATAGTCGGGGCCGAGATCGACCTGATGGTGCCGCGCGGCCAGCACGTAGGTCAGCGTGCCGAGGATGGCGACGGGAAAGCTCAGCGGATTGGCCATGGCCACGGCGTTCTTCATGCGCGCGCCGTGGCGGCGCATCAGCGGCACGGTCATGACGCTGCCGCCGACCCCCAAGAGGCTGGCGATGGCGCCGATCACCAGGCCGGCCAAGAACTCGGCGATGCGGCCCATGCGGCGGAACTCGTGGCCGTCGCTGTCCTGCATGAAGCCCTTGCGCAGCAGGCAGTCGGCGATCACGCCCAGGATATAGAGGATGAAGAAGAGCTTTATCCACGAACCCGGCACCACGGTGGCGACGTAGGCGCCGATCGCCGAGCCGATGCCGATATAGGCCGCCAGCGGGAACACCGACGACCAGTCGATGTTGCCCGCCAGGTGATGCTTCAGCGAGGAGTAGGTCGTGCCCACGATCATGACCGCGGTCGAGGTGGCGACACCGACCTGCAGCAGGTAGCCGCGGTCGGCGGCAGCCAGCAGGTCGTAGGCGGGAAAGAAGTGATAGACCAGCGGCACGATGACGAAGCCGCCGCCGAAGCCGAACATCCCCGCCGTGACGCCGGTGATGATGCCGACGACGACGAGGATGGCGTAGATCATCGCCGGCTACTTGCCGAGCGGCGTGTTGAAGGTCGACACGCGCTGCCACCACGAGCCCAGCCCGCCCTGCTGCTTGGGCACCCAGCCACGGGCCTCCATGCAGCGCGCCGTCAAGCGAGCGACATTGTTCTGGTAACCCTGGTTGTCCATGGTCGTGTAGAGGTCCTGCTGGCCGAAGCGTTCGCGCTCGCCTTCGAACACCGAGCGGCGCTGATCCTCGATGTTGCGGTCCCGCTGCGCGATCTCCCGGACCTGAGCGCGGCATTCCGACTCGTCCTTGGTCATCTGCTCGGCGTCCTTGCCCTGCATGGTGTAGCTTTTGGGCGCGCAGGCCGACACGAACGACGCCGAAGCAAGAGCTGCGGCTGCGAGAAGGGCTGTGATCCTCATTTGACACCCGCCAGTGCGGCCTCGATCGCCTTCAGCGCCTCGGGCGCCCTGGACGCGTCCGGGCCGCCGCCTTGCGCCATGTCGGGCCGGCCGCCGCCGCCCTTGCCGCCCAGCGCCAGGACGCCGGCTTTCACCAGATCGACGGCGCTGAGACTTTTTGAGAGATCGTCCGTCACGCCGACCACGGCCGAGGCCTTGCCGTCCTCGACGCCGATCAGCGCCACCACGCCCGAGCCCAGCTTCTTCTTGTATTCGTCGGCCATGCCCTTGAGGTCTTTGCCGGGCACGCCGTTCAGCACGCGGCCGATCAGCTTCACGCCGCCGACATCGCGCACCTCGTCGGCCGCCGATCCTCCGGATCCGCCGCCGCCCGCCAGCGCCAGCGCCCTGCGCGCTTCGCTCAGCTCACGCTCGATCTTGCGCTGGCCGTCGACGAGGGCCGCCAGCCGCGCCGGCAAATCCTCGGGCCGCACCTTCAGCGTGGCGGCCGCTTCGGCCAGGAGATCGGCCTGGCGGCGCACATGCTGCTCGGCGGCCGCGCCGGCCACCGCCTCGATGCGGCGCACGCCGGCCGCGACCGCGCCCTCGCCCACGATCCTGAACAGGCCGATGTCGCCGGTGCGCAGCGCGTGCGTGCCGCCGCAGAGCTCGACCGAATACTTCTTGCCGTCGCTGCCGCCCATCGACAGCACGCGCACTTCCTCGCCGTACTTCTCGCCGAACAGCGCCATGGCGCCGGCGGCGATCGCCTCCTCGGGCGTCATCAGGCGCGTGTCGACCGAGCTGTTGAGCCGGATGCGCTCGTTGACCTCGTCCTCGATCCTGCGCAGCTCCTCCTGCGAGATCGCCTTGGTGTGGCTGATGTCGAAGCGCAGCCGGTCGGGCGCCACCAGCGAACCCTTCTGCGTCACATGCTCGCCGAGATGGCGGCGCAGCGCCTCGTGCAGCAGGTGCGTGGCCGAATGGTGGGCGCGCAGCTGCGCGCGGCGGATCGGGTCGATGGTCATGACCACGTCGTCGCCGACCTTGAGTTCGCCCTTCTCGACCTTGGCGTGATGGGCATGCAGATCGCCCACCATCTTCTGCACGTCGGCGATCGCGGCCTCGCCGTTCGCGCCCGCAAATCGACCGGTATCGCCCATCTGGCCGCCCGACTCGGCATAGAACGGCGTCTGGTTGGTGACGATCCAGCCGGTCTGACCCGCCTTCAGCGAAGGCGTCTCCTTGCCGTCGAGCACGATGGCCTTGATCTGGCCCTCGGCGCGTTCGGTGTCGTAGCCTAGAAATTCGGTGGCGCCTGTCTTCTGGCGGACGTCGAACCAGATCGCCTGGTCGGCTGTCTCGCCCGAGCCCGCCCAGGCCGCGCGCGCCTTGGCGCGCTGCTCGTCCATCGCCTTCTCGAAGCCCGCGGTGTCGACCGCGATGTCGCGCGCCCGCAAGACGTCCTGCGTCAGGTCGAGGGGAAAGCCGAACGTGTCGTAGAGCTTGAAGGCTATGTCGCCCTTCAGGGTCTCGCCGGCGCTGAGGCCCTTGGTCTCGTCTTCCAGGAGTTTCAGCCCGGTGCCCAAGGTCTTCTTGAAGCGGCCTTCCTCGAGCTTCAGCGTCTCGGTGATCAGCGGTTGCGCGCGCACCAGCTCGGGGTAGGCATCGCCCATCTCGTGCACCAAGGTGGGCACCAGCTTGTAAACCACCGGATCCTGCGCGCCGAGAATGTGGGCATGCCGCATGGCACGGCGCATGATGCGGCGCAGCACGTAGCCGCGGCCGTCGTTCGAGGGCAGAACGCCGTCGGCGATCAGGAACGAGGTCGTGCGCAGATGGTCGGCTATCACCTTGTGCGAGGCCGATTGCGGGCCGTCGGGATCGACGCCGGTCTCGTGCGCCACCGCCTCGATCAGGGCGCGGAACAGGTCGATGTCGTAGTTGTTGTGCTTGCCCTGCAGGACGGCGGCGATGCGCTCCAGCCCCATGCCGGTGTCG
>Ga0193726_1001218_pt1 | contig 21274 bp, 22 predicted proteins | sample H2c1metaG_FD_144928 | JGI IMG/M metagenome (GOLD analysis project Ga0193726, IMG submission 144928) | Soil microbial communities from a riparian zone of the East river system, Colorado, United States - H2c1 | ecosystem: Environmental > Terrestrial > Soil > Riparian zone | place: USA: East River... | reverse complement strand
CGATGTTCCTGCTCTCCAAGCACGCCATCCCGGCCATGATCAAGACGGCCAAGGGCGGCGCGATCGTCAACATCTCGTCGATCTCGGCGCTGCGGCCGCGCGGGCTCACCACCTACTCGACGTCCAAGGCCGCCGTGATCGGCCTCACCCAGGCGATGGCGGTCGATCACGGCAAGGACCACATCCGGGTCAACTGCATCTGCCCCGGCCCGGTCTACACGCCCATGGTCTATGCCCGCGGCAACGGCATGAGCGAGGCGGCCCGCGCGCAACGCGCCAAGGCTTCCGTGCTGAAGGTCGAGGGCACTGGCTGCCATGCCGTGCGATTCCTGATGAGCGCACACGCCCGCTACATCACCGGCCAGGTGCTGGTGGTCGATGGCGGCGTGACGTTGCAGGGACCGGAGAGAGACAGCCAGGATCATTAGCTGGGAGCGCGCCACTCCAGTGGCGCTCATATTTCAGAAAGAGATGCGCCACTGGAGTGGCGCGCTCCCAGCAAAGAGGAGAACGTATGGCCCGCCTGCCCTATCTCGAACCCGACCAGGTCGCTCCCGAGTATCGCGACATGCTGAAGCGCAACACCAACCTGCACAAGCTGCTGGTCAACTCGCCCGACATGGCGCGCGCCTTCAATGGCGTGGGTGGCTTCATTCGCTTCAAAAGCAAGCTCGATCCGCGCCTGCGCGAGCTGGCGATCCTGCAAGTCGGCTGGATGGAGCGCTCGGAGTACGAGTTCACCCATCACGTCAAGATCGGCAAGGAATTCGGCGTCACCGACGAGGACATCCAGGGCCTGTTCGCCGAGACCGAGGGCAAGCCCAGCAAGCTCGAGCCGCTCGCCAAGGCGATCCTCAAGGGCGCGCGCGAGATGGTGCGCGACATCGGCATGTCGGAGGCCACCTTCGCCGAGATCAAGAAGGAGCTCTCGAACGAGCACATGACCGACCTGGTGCTGACCATCGCCTTCTACTGCGCCGTAGTCCGCGTGCTCGCGACCATGAAAATCGACAACGAGCCTCATTACAAAGAGGTTCTCAAGCAATATCCGATTCCGGGAGTGAGCTGACATGCGCCTGAAAGATCGCGTCGCCATCGTCGTCGGGGCGGGGCAGAGCCCCGGCGAAGGCATGGGCAACGGCCGCGCCACCGCCCTCACCTTCGCCCGCGAAGGCGCCAAGGTGCTGTGCGTGGATTACAACCTCGGCAGCGCCGAGGAAACCGTGGACATGATCAAGAAGAGCCAGGGCACGGCCCACGCCTTCAAGGCCGATGTCACCAAGGAATCCGACATCAAGGGCTTCGTCGCCGACGCCCACAAGCGCTGGGGCAAGATCGACATCCTGCACAACAATGTCGGCGTCTCGATCTCGGGCGGCGACGCCGAGCTCCTCGAGATCACCGAGGAGAACTTCGACCGCTGCGTGGCGATCAACCTCAAGAGCTGCATCCTTGCCTGCAAGCACGTGATCCCGATCATGCGCCAGCAGAAGAGCGGCGCCATCGTCAACATCTCGTCGATGGCGGTGATCACGACCTATCCCTACGTCGCCTACAAGGCGACCAAGGCGGCGATGGTCTCCTTCACCGAGCAGCTCGCCTACCAGAACGCGCAGTACGGCATCCGCGCCAACGTCATCCTGCCCGGCCTGATGAACACGCCGATGGCGGTCGACACGCGCGCGCGCACGTTCAAGAAGACGCGCGCCCAGGTCGAGGCCGAGCGCGACGCCCAGGTGCCGCTGCGCAAGAAGATGGGCACCGGCTGGGACGTCGCCAACGCCGCGCTGTTCCTGGCCTCGGACGAAGCCAGCTTCGTCACCGGCGTCACCCTGCCGGTCGACGGCGGCGCCAGCGTGCGGCGGGGCTAAAGACGGCAGGATCGGCAGACAAGGCTCGAACGACTTGGAATATTCGGCATGGAAGAATCGCCGACAACGAGGCGACTGAGTGCAGTCGCGCGATCAATCATCTACCGGCCTCCCAGTGCTCCATTGAGGACGGTTGCTTAATCCGTCGGGTCATCGGATGAGGAAGTACCACGCATTTTCTCGGCAAGCCGCTCCTCTTCCTGATACGGATTGAGGCCTGGGTGCTCATCGTAGATCATTCTCGAAATATCGAGCAGTTCCGCCATGGCAGTTCCGATCTTCAAGATGATGGCGCGGCGTTGCTGATCTGGGACGTTCTCTCGCACATAATCCGCAAGCGATTGCAGAAACAACCGAGACGCAAGTGCCATCCCTTCGAGCGTCGCCGCCTTGTCTCTGTCCATGCACAACCTCAGGTCTCAATTGCCGCGAGGCGGGAACGGTATGTATGGTTGAATCGGCCGAAAATAGCCCCTTCCTTCGCAATGAGCCATGCATTGATCAAACGTGCCTGGTCTCTTGGAAGGAGGAACCATCAAGATGAGATCGGTGCAGCGCTCGATACACTGATTCCTTGAGCTATCAGACATTGGAATGCCTGGCGGAGGCAGCGGACTTGCTTGAGTCGTACTTAGATCATCGGCCGAATATGATGCCGGATAGATGCCATTGTACGCGTTGTAAATCATCCCGGCGGGATCAAAGCCGGTCTATAACGCCTTTGCTTGTGGCGTATTGCCAAAAGCGGGCTCGAATTCGCTTAGACCAACGCGAAACCCGGGCAAGTCGTCGCCCAGACCAACGCGAAACCCAGGCAAGTCTTCGTTTAAGCCAAGGCGAAATCCGGGCAAGCCGGTTCTCAATGGGAAATTAAGCACGGTGCGGATCCTCCAAAGAGGACGATGCTATGCTTAACTTAAGACCAGCCTGACCCCCCACCGTGTGTCATGCCACCAACTCGAACTTATCGACGTCGACCAGCCCCTTGTCGGTGATGCGCAAATGCGGAATCACCGGCAAAGCCAGGAAAGCCATCTGCAGGAAGGGTTCGTGCAGGGTCGTGCCCATGGCCGACACTGCAGAGCGCAGCTTGCGCAGGCCCTGCTCGACCTCCTCGAACGGCCGGTCGCTCATCAGGCCGGCGACGGGCAGCGCCAGCTCCGCCGTTACCTTGCCGTCAGCCGCCGCCACAAAGCCGCCCTTGATCTCGATCAGCCGGTTCACCGCCACGGCCATGTCCGAATCGGTGCAGCCGATGACGCAGACATTGTGGCTGTCGTGGCCGACCGACGAGGCGATGGCGCCGTGCCGGAGGCCGAAACCCTTGACGAAGCCGTGCCCGACACTGCCGTGGCGGCTGTGCCGGCCCAGCACCGCCACCTTCAGGATATCGAGCGCGGTGTCGGCCACGAAACCGCCCTCGCGCGACGACACGTTGATCGCCAGCCGGTCGGTCAGGATGCTGCCCGGCCGGACGCCGATCACCGGCGGTGATTCGCCGGCGCCGCGGGGTACGTGGAAGGTATCGGCCGTCACCAGCCGCAGCTTTATCGAATCGAGGCCGACCAGCGCCACGTCGGGCCGCGTCCGGAAGCGATCCGGCGTCACCGGCGCGCCGCGGCAGATCACAGAATGGACCTTGCAGGTGGCGAGATCTTCCAGCAGCACGATGTCGGCGCGCTGGCCCGGCGCCACCAGCCCGCGATCGAACAGGCCGAAATGGCGGGCCGCCGACCAGGTGGCGGCGCGGTAGGCGTCGAGCGGCCGCACGCCGCGGCCGATGGCGGCGCGGATCAGGTAGTCGATGTGACCTTCCTCGGCGATGTCGAGCGGGTTGCGGTCGTCGGTGCAGAGCGCCAGGAAGGGCGCGCGCTCGGTCGTGAGCAGCTCGGCAAGGGCTGCGAGGTCCTTGGACACCGTGCCTTCGCGGATCAGGATCTGCATGCCCTTGGCGAGCTTCTCGCGCGCCTCGGCGGCCGACGTCGTCTCGTGGCAGTTGCGCACGCCGGCGGCGATGTAGGCATTGAGGTCGTAGGACGAGAGCAGCGGGGAATGGCCGTCGATCTGCACGTCGGAGAAGGCCGCAAGCTTGTGCAGCACCCCCGGGTCCTTGTTGAGCACGCCCGGCACGTTCATCATCTCGGCCAGTCCCAGCACCTTGGGATGCGTCTTGAAGGGCAGCAGGTCCTTCGCCTCCAGCCGCGCGCCCGAGGTCTCGAGATGGGTCGCCGGCACGCAGGAGGAGAGCTGCACGCGGAGGTCCATGACGGTGACCTCGGCGCACTTCAGGAAGAATCGGAGCCCGCGGACGCCCAGCACGTTGCAGATCTCGTGCGGATCGCAGATCGCCGTCGTGGTGCCGCGCGGCACGACGCAGCGGTCGAATTCCAGCGGCGGCACCAGCGTCGACTCGCAATGGACGTGGCTGTCGATGAAGCCCGGCACGGCGATGAGCCCGCGTCCGTCGATCTCGGTGGCGCCGGAATAGGTCTCGTAGGTGCCGACGATGCGATCGCCCGCGATCGCGATGTCGCCCACCGCCATTTCACCCGAGGTGAGGTCGAAAATGCCGACCGACTTGATGACCAGGTCGGCCGGCCCCTTGCCGCGGGCCTGGTCGATGATGTCGGCGAGACGGGATTCGGAGAGAGAGTCTCTCATGGACTTCATGAAAATCAGATAAACAGCCTCCCGTGACATGACAATGGCGGCGCGCGAGGCCGTCTCCGAGCCGCACAGCGATTCGACAGGACCGCGCGAAGAGCGTACAGATACGAGTACCGTCGCCCACGAATCCGTAGGCTTGCGATGGCTGAGAGATACGTGCGCTCCCGCCCGGGTTGGCGAGGTGTGCGAATGATAACCGGCGCGTATCGCCCGTTCTGTTTCCGATTTTCTTGATCCTATTGATTGCCGGCGGCGCGGCCTTGCGCCTGCCGAGCTGACGGCCGCCTGTCGGCCGCGAAAGGACTTTCCATGGAAATGCCGAAGAATATCTCGACCATCCTGTGGTCCGCCGCCGGCGGCGCCGTCGTCGCAATGGTCGTAGGCTTCAGCTGGGGTGGCTGGGTGACCGGCGGCTCCGCGCGGACAGCGCAGACCTCGGCCTCGCACGATGCCGTCGTGGTCGCCCTGGCGCCGATCTGCGCCGAACGCTTCCGCGCCCAGAGCGACTCGGCCACGAAGATCGCCGAGCTCGCCAAGTCCAGCAGCTGGGACCGCGGCAACGTCGTCGCCAAGAGCGGCTATGCCACGATGCCCGGCAGCAAGGACGCCGACTCCGACGTCGCCCGTGCCTGCGGCGAGATGCTCGCCAATCCGCCGACACCCAAGACCTGAGCGGCGGCGCCGGCTGCGGCACCTGTAGCCGGCGCTCTCACGCTTCGACGTCTAGCCGTTGCTCCGGCGTGAATCGGCCGGCGCTTCGGCGCGCGCGTTCATGCCGTAGTCGCGCAGCACGTGGGCCACGCGAAGGCGATAGTCGCGCAACACGCCGTTGCGGCCGGCCTTCTGCGCCGAACGGTGATGCTCGACGTTGCGCCATGCAGCCACCGCCGCCTCGTCGCGCCAGAAGGAAAGCGACAAGAGTTTGGTCTCGTCCACCAGGCTTTGGAATCGCTCGATGCTGAGGAAGCCGTCGATGCGCTCCAGCTCGGGCCTGAGCTCGGCGGCGATGTCGAGATAGGTCTGCCGGTGGCCGTCGGCCGGCCACACTTCGAAAATCACGGCGATCATGACAGCTCTCCTTTCAGGGCGCGACCGACGGCCTCGTAGAGGACGCGACGGCCGGTTTCGAGATGCATCAGATGGGTGCCCGCCTCGAGCTTGCGGTCGTGACGTTTTGGCGCCGAGGTCGCCGCCGCCAGGAGCATGTCAGCATCGGCGTCGGTGCAAAGCGAATCCCAGGCGCCGCGCACGATGGCGAGAGGCCGCGTGAGTTCGGCCGGGTTCCAGGCCAGCCGGCCCGACCAGGCGTCGGCATTGTCGGCGCGTGGACCGTTGGGGATGCGCACGGCGGGCGGCATGCGCCTCGCCGCCTCGGGGTCGCTCGCAAGATAGGCCGGCGCCCAGCGGTCGAAGGCGACCAGCACGGGCGGGTGGCCCTTCGGCACATCGGCGACGAAGCGGGCGTGCTGCGCCTCGGTGGTGACGTCGTTCCAGGCCGGCAGGCCAGCCGGCGCCGCGCCCGTGCTGCGGCGGGCGATGGGCGCGAACAGGACCAGCCGGTCAACACCGTCAGGCTCGGCGATGGCGGCACGCGCCGCCGGCATCGAACCCCAGGAATGCGCCACCAGCGACGCGCGCGGCTGGCCGGTCTCGCGGCGCATCAAGGCCAGGACCGCGGCGACCTGATCGGATGCCTCAGGCGCACGGCAAAGCGGCGGATGGCGATCGGCAGGCTCGGCCATCGCGTCATAGCGGCCGCTTTCACCGAAGCCCGCGAAGTCGAACGACCAGGCGTCGAAGCCGCGCGCGTTAAAATCGTCGAGCCAGGAGCCGTCGCCGAAATCGAAGCCGACGGACAGTGCCGAGGGAAAGGTGGCGCCGTGGACATAGAGGACCGCCGGCGCGCCCGCCAAAGGCTGACGGCGGACGAAGAGCGTTGGGCGCGACCCCGATGCCGGGATCCGAAAGGTTTGCTGGGTCATGCACCGGAGATAGGCACTTTCAGGCGGCCGACCTTTCGGCGCCGGCCGAAGCGTGACGCCAATCCAGACCGATATCGAGCACCTGCGCGCTGTGGGTCAGCCAGCCGGCCGAGATCAGATCGACGCCGGCGCCGGCGATGGCCGGCGCCGTGGCGGGTGTGATGCGGCCCGACGCCTCGGCGATGGCGCGACCGGCGATGCGGCGCACGGCTTCGGCGAGCTGGTCGGGGCTCATATTATCGAGCAGCACGGCATCGGCCTTCTCCGCCATCGCCTCGTCGAGCTGGTCGAGCCGATCGATCTCGACCTCGATCTTGACGAGATGGCCGACGCCTGCGCGCGCGGCGCGGATCGCCGCCGCCACGCCACCCGCCGCGGCGACATGGTTGTCCTTGATCAGGACGGCGTCATCCAGGCCGAAGCGATGGTTGACGCCGCCGCCCGCCCGCACGGCGTATTTCTGCAAAGCGCGCAGGCCGGGCAGGGTCTTGCGCGTACAGCAGATGCGCGCCTTGTGGCCCCTCACCGCCTCGACGAGCGTCGCGGTCGCGGTGGCGACGCCGCTCAGGTGGCCCAGGAAGTTCAGCGCCACCCGCTCGGCCGTCAGCATGCCGCGCGCCGCGCCGGCGATGACGGCGATGCGGTCGCCCGGTTTGACGGGACTGCCGTCAGGTCGCTCGATCCTGACCTCGATTGCGGGATCGATCAGCCGGAAGGCAAGCGATGCCGCATCGAGGCCGGCCACGATACCGGGCTGGCGCGCCACGAGCGCCATTTCGGCGCGCATCGAGTCGGGTACGATCGCGTCGGTGGTGAGATCGCCGGCGCGGCCGAGGTCTTCAAGCAGCGCAGCCCGCACGACAGGTTCGAGCATGAGCATCGGAAGGGACGAGAGGGTCATGGATCAGGCTCCGCTGGCGATGGGTTGAGAGGCGTTGGGCAACGGCACGGCGCGGCAGATCACGCGCGTGCCGGTATCGTCGACGCGCTGCACCAGACGGCGCGCCCAGGCAGGTGATGGATGCGGGAAGTCGGCGCGCCAGTGGCCGCCGCGGCTTTCCTCGCGGGCAAGCGCTGCGGTGGCGACCAGCAGCGCCACCAGGGCAGGATCGGCCGCCGCACCGCCGTGGAAGGCGAGCGGCTGCAAGTGCGCGACCGCGGCTTCAAGGCTGGTACGCTCACGCACCACGCCCAAGGTTTCGCTCGCCAAGGCGCGGAGCGGACCCGCGTCGGGCGCGGCCGGCAACGCCACTGGCCGCGGCGCGGGCAGCGGATCCGCCTTCGTGCCGGCGATGCTATCGGCCACGAAGCCTGCCATCACCACGGCCTCGAGCAGCGAATTGCTGGCGAGCCGGTTGGCGCCGTGCAGGCCGCTCGCCGCCACCTCGCCGCACGCCCACAAGCCGTCGACCTTGCTGCGGCCCGCCGAGTCCACGGCGATACCGCCCATGTGGTAGTGCACGGCGGGCCGCACGGGGATCGGCTGGATCGCCGGATCGATGCCGGCGGCGCGGCAGCGCGCGGTTATGCCGGGGAAGTGCCGCGCGAAGTCGGCACCCAGTGCCTGGCGGGCATCGAGGAAGGCGCGGTGGCCGGCGGCGATGTGCGCGGCCACGGCGCGCGAGACGACGTCGCGTGGCTCGAGCTCGGCACGGCCTTGCCCCGCCATGAACCGGCTGCCGGTTTCATCTACCAGCACGGCGCCCTCGCCGCGCACGGCCTCGCTGACCAGCGGCATGGGATCGAGCCCGACGGCCAGCGCGGTCGGATGGAACTGCACGAACTCCATGTCGGCCAGCGCCGCACCGGCGCGGGCGGCCAGTGCTATGCCCTGGCCGATGGCGCCCAGCGGATTGGTCGTCTGGGCGTAGAGGCCGCCCAACCCGCCGGTGGCGAGCACGACGCGACGGGTCGGCAGCAGGCAGGCGCTCCACGGCCCCGCCGCCAGCACGCCAGCGATGCCGCGATCGTCGACGAGCAGGCGGCGCGCCTCGAGGCCTTCGATGACGGTGATCGACGGCGTGGCCGCCACCGCGGCGACCAGGGCGCGCATGATCGCCGCCCCCGTGCCGTCGCCCGTGACGTGGACGATGCGGCGCCGGCCGTGCGCGGCCTCCAGGCCGAGCGCGAAATGGCCCCGGGCATCGCGGTCGAAGGCGACGCCGAAGCGTTCCAGCCGGGCGATGGCGTCGGGCGCCGCCGCGGCGATGCGGGCAGCGACGACGGGATCGCTGAGCCCGTCGCCGGCGGCCAGCGTGTCGGCGGCGTGCAGCGCCGGATCGTCGCCCTCGCCCACTGCGGCAGCGACGCCGCCCTGCGCCCAGGCCGAAGCGGCGCCCTGGGCGAGCGGCGTCTTGGCGAGCAGGATCACGGGCTGCGGCGCCAGCCGCAGCGCCGTCATGAGACCGGCCAGGCCACCGCCGATGATGACGGGGGCGCCGGCCAATTCCGAGCGGATCGTTTCCATCGCGTCCTCCTAATGGATCGCCAGCATGCGCTCGACGGCGCGGCGGGCGGCTGCGGCGACGGCGGGATCGATCGTCACCTCGTGCTGCAGGGTCTCGAGCGCGCGGCGGATCTTGGGCAGGGTGATGCGCTTCATGTGCGGGCAGAGATTGCAGGGGCGCACGAAGTCGATGCCGGGATTGAGGGCGGCGATGTTGTCGCTCATCGAGCACTCGGTCATCAGCACGACCCGGCCCGGCCTTTCGCGGCTGACATAGTCGGCCATCGCCGCCGTCGAGCCCGCGAAGTCGGCTTCGGCCACCACTTCGGGCGGGCACTCGGGATGGGCCAGCACGACGATTCCGGGATGGCCGATCCTGAGCTGGCGCACGTCGGCGGCGCTGAAGCGCTCGTGGACCTCGCAGTGGCCCGCCCAGGTCACGATCTCGACCTTGGTTTCAGCAGCGATGTTCTGCGCCAGGTACTCGTCGGGCAGCATGATGACCTTGGGCACACCCAGGCTTTCGACGATCTTCCTGGCGTTGCCCGAGGTGCAGCAGATGTCGCTCTCGGCCTTCACGGCCGCCGACGTGTTGACGTAGGTCACGATGGGCACGCCCGGCCAGCGCTGGCGCAGCAGGCGCACGTCGGCCGCCGTGATCGAGGCGGCGAGCGAGCAGCCCGCCTTGAGGTCGGGGATCAGCACGCGCTTGGCCGGATTGAGAAGCTTGGCGGTCTCGGCCATGAAGTGCACGCCCGCCAGCACGATCACCTCGGCATCGACCTTCATGGCCTCGCGGGCGAGCGCCAGGCTATCGCCCACGATGTCGGCAACGCCGTGGAAGATCTCCGGCGTCTGGTAGTTGTGGGCGAGGATGACCGCGTTGCGTTCGCGCTTCAGCGCCAGGATGGCGTCGACATCGGGCGCGAATTCCGACCATTCGGCCGGCAGGATCACCGACTTCACCTTGTCATAGAGCTGGGTGGCTTGCGGGGAAATGGACATGGCTGACTCCTATTATGCTCAATATGAGTATAATTGGATTATGCTAAACCTGAGCATAAGGACACGTCAAGGGGGTGGTCCTGTGACTTGAAGCGACCGTGCAGTCAGGCAGAGCGGGCGAGCGGAAGCTTGGTGCCGGCGACGGCGCGCTCGAGCAGGATCTCGCGGCGGAAGCGGTAAAGCTTGGCCGGCCGGCCGCCGGTGCCGGCCGACATCGCGTCTGTCTCCTCCACGAGGCCCTGCTGCTCGACCAGGCGGCGGAAGTTCTGCTTGTGCAGGCGACGCCCGGCCAACGCCTCGACGGCGCGCTGGAGCTGCCCCAGGGTGAAGGCAGGCGGCATCAGCTCGAACACGACCGGCCGGTATTTGATCTTGGCGCGCAGGCGGGCGATGCCGGTGGCGAGGATGCGGCGATGGTCGTAGCGCATCGGCTCGCCGATCACCGAGGGGGGCACGGGCTCGGCGACGGGTCGCTTGGGCCGCCCCGCTTCCGGCACGAGGCCTGCCTCGTAAAGCAGCTCGTAGCGCTGCAGGACGAGTTCCTCGTTCCACGATACCTGATCGAAATTCACCTCGACGCGCTGGCGCCGTTCGCGCCTGGCGGCGGCGTCGCGCGCCTCGCTGATCCAGCGCCCGAGCGGCGGCAGGATCGCCTGCGCCAGAAGCTTCGGCGGACCGGCGCGCCAGTCCTCCCAGGGGAAGTAACGATAGAAGCTCTGCCAGCCCGGCTCGTGCTGGCCCGCCGCCGCACGTTCGCGCGTCAGGCCGAGATAGGAGATCGAGACGATGCGCCGGCCTGTCGCGGCTTCGGCGCGAGAGCGATCGGCGAAGGTGTAGAGCTGCTCGACATAGCCCAGCGGATGATGGGTCTGGCGCTCGACCCAGGCGCGCAGCCCCGTCTGCAGCGTGGGATGATCGCCCTCGAACGGACCGGACGGCAGCAGCGCGCCGTCCTGCAGGGTCAGCACCTGCGGCTCCTCGCCGATCAGGGCGACCAGCACCGCATTGAGTTCGATGGTGACGGGACGGGATCCGGCGGCGGGCGGCATGTCGGGCGCATTATGCCCGTTCTTGCGCGCGCATGCGCGGTCTACAGTCCAAGCTGATCAACAGGAGCTGGAGACCAGCGCAATGATGACAAGAGTGTTTTGTTCCGCCCTCTTCCTCGTGGCGAGCTGCGTATCGGCGCTCGCGCAGACGCCGGCACCGACGACGCCGAATGCAGGACCCAGTGCCCCCTTCCCCATGCCGCCGGCAGACTGGTTGCTGGTGCAAACGGCAACATCGGTCAGCTACGACGGCAAGATCCTCACCCTGAAGGGCGTCTCGCCCGGAACGATCATGTTCTCCGATCGTCCCCAGCGCATGACGGCCAACGTCGCGACGCAGGCCCTGATCGACGAATGGAACAAGGGTCAGCGCAACTTTGAAAAAGATCCGCCCAATGCCAACCTTTCCATGCTGGTGAACGGCAAGGAGCAGAACACGATCGTCGAGTTGACCAACCCGAAGCTCAGCGGCGACACGCTGACCTATGACGCCCGGCTGCTCGATGGCGGGATCCCCAAGACCACTGATCCCGGTACCCTGTTCATCGACTGGTGGGAGGGACCGAATGGCGGCGTTTGCCGGCACTATGGCCCTTGGCATACCGTGCATTGCGAGCCGAGCTATGGGCGTTATCCGGCGAGGCCCCCCAACTGACGACGCGGAGGATGGGGACCAAGGATCTGCAGATCGGTTCGGCCGACGAGATCGGACCCGTGCTGAAGAAGGCGAAGGCGATGGATGGCCCGGTGGTGGTTGGCGTGCCGGTCGACTACCGCGACGGAAGGCGCTGTCTTCAGGGCACGATGGCAACGCCCATTTTCCTCGCTGCGCGCCGCAAGTCGCGATCGAGCGTGGCGAGTTCGACGTCCTGGCGTATCGCAAGCTCGAGATAGGCGGCGTCATACAAGGTCAGCCGCTCGGCGCGCGCCAGCAGCAGAGTGTCGGTCCACGCGCGGATGCCGGTGTCGGCGTCGATCGAGATCGGCAGGGCCGCCAGCAGCTCAAGCCGCTGCTCCACATCGGATCTGTCGATCCGGCCGCGCCGTTCGGCGAGCAACAGCGTATTGGCAACCTCCAGCCGCCACAGGCCGGGGACGATGGCGCCCTCGAAGTCGACACGTGTTCCTATGGCTTCGGTCTCAGCGGTCACCTCGTCCTCGAAGCACCAGGTCAGCGCGATCGAGGCGTCAACGACCAGCACGATCAATACTTGCGACCCGCGTCGCGCAATTCCTTCCACGACAGGCCGCCAAGCGTCGCACCCTTGCGCAGTTCGCGCAGCTTCGCCATGGCATCCGACACCTTGACCTTCCGCGCCGTCGCAATTGGCATCAGGCGCGCGACAGGCTTGCCACGCCGGGTGATAACGATCTGCTCGCCACGCTCGACACGCTCCAGAAGCGCTGAGAAATTGGTCTTTGCGTCGAAGGCGCCAACGGTATCCATGAGATCTCCTCGCAAATAAACTAGTCTATTGAACTAGTCTGTTCAAGAGGACGGGACATCGCCCCTCATTCGAGGCCATTGCCGCCGTAAAGCCACTCCAGGGCGTCGAGCCACTCGGCCTGGCTCTTGGCCGTCATGATCGCGTTGCGCAGGGCGGCGTGCGGTCCGGCCGGGTGATAGACGTGATCGCCCATGGCGCGCGACATGAGCTGCAGCCGCGTCGTGCGCAGCACGCGGCGGTCGCGGTAGCTCGCGAGGCCGGCCTCGAGCGTATCGGTCCTGGCAAGGGAATCGGCCAGGCACACCGCATCCTCCATCGCCATGCAGGCGCCCTGCGCCATGTATTGCAGCATGGGATGGGCGGCGTCGCCCAGCAGCGCCACCCGGCCGTCGATCCATTTGTCGACCGGCTCGCGATCGCACAGCACCCACATGTGCCAATCCTTGCCGTGGGCGATGATGCTCTGCGCGCGCTGGCAGATATGGGTGAAGCCACGGCGCACCTCCTCGACCGGCACGGGCTTGCCGGCAACCGGCTCGGATGCATCGTTGTGGTAGGTGACGACGAGGTTGAACACCTTCCAGCCCGACAGCGGGTAGTGGACGATGTGGCACTTGGGGCCGGCCCACAAAGTGGCGGCGTTCCAGCGCAGATCCTCCGGCATCTGCTCGGTCGGGATCACCGAGCGGTAGGTCGTGTGGCCCGACACCCTCGGATGTCCGTCGCCGGTGACCTGGCGGCGCACGTTCGACCACAAGCCATCGGCCCCGATCAGGGCGGCGCCGCGCACCGTCTCGCCGTTCGCGAGCTTCGCTGCGACGCCGGTTTCGTCCTGGTCGTAGCCCGTCACATCCGCACTGGTCCTGAGCTCGATCAGCGCGTGGTCGCGGCAGGCCTTCAGCAGCACGCCATGCAGATCGCCACGATGGACCACGGCGTAGGGATTGCCGAAGCGGGTGCGAAACGCCGGGCCGAGATCGATATGGGTGATCTCGCCGTCGGTCATGGCGTCCATCAGGCGCAGCGTGTCGATATAGACCGCCATGCCGCGCGCCGCTTCGCCGACGCCCAGGCGGTCTAAGCAGTGGAAGGCGTTGGGCCCGAGCTGGATGCCGGCGCCGATCTCGCCCAGTTGACTTGCCTTCTCCAGCACCAGCGAGCCGATGCCCTTCTGGGCCAGCGCCAGTGCCGCGGCCAGCCCGCCGATGCCGCCGCCGGCGATGAGGATTTTACCTGGGTCCACCCACGACCTTCTCGTCATGCAGCCGGGCGATCTCGTGATCCGGCAGGCCGAGAATACCCGACAGGATCTCGTCCGTATGCTCGCCCAGCACCGGGGCCGTCCTGGGCGGCTGGCGCGGAACGGCGCCGAACTGCAACGGCGAAGCAGCGACGGGATAGCGGCCGATGCCGGGCTGGTCGAGGATGGTGAACAGCGGATTGTCGAGCACGCTGGCTTTGTCTGCCGCGAGCTCGCGGAACGTCTGGTAGGGCGCCCAGAGCGCGCCGGCCTTCTTCAGGGCCACGCCGACTTCGGTGGCCGTCTGCACCGCGACCCAGGGCTCGATGAGCGCGCACAGCTCGGCGCGGGCCAGCCAGCGGCCTGCATCGGTCTTGAGATCGACGCCCTTGGCTGCCTCGATCTTCTTGAAGGAATCGGCAAAGCCGCCGGCGCTGGCGAGCGCGTCGACATGACGATCGGAGAAGATGCAGATCATGACGAAGCGGCCGTCCTTCGTCTTGAAGTCGCGGCCGAAGGTGCCGAAGATCTCGTTGCCGAAACGCGGCCGGTCGACATGGTTGACCACGGCCTCGCCGATGTAACCAAGGGCGGAGGTCGCGGCGAGCGCCATGTCCTGCAGCGGCAGGATGATCCTCTGGCCCTGTCCCGTCAGGCGCCTATGCCGTTCGGCGGCCAGGATCGCCATGGCGCCGGCATAGGCCGTCGCGAGGTCCCAGGGAGGGGCCACGGCGTTCACGGGCCCGTCATGGCCAACAGGCCCCGTCACCATCGGAAAGCCCGTGATGGCGTTGACCGTGTAGTCGACATGCGCCGAGCCGTCGCGCGCGCCCACGATGTTGAGCGCAATCAGGTCGGCGCGCTTCTTGGAAAGCTCCTCGTAGGCAAGCCAGCCGCGTGCCGGCATGTTGGTGGTGAAGATGCCGGCGCCTTCGCCCGGCGAGGTGATCAATGCGGTCAAGAGCTCGCGGCCGCGCGGGCTGCGCAGGTCGACGGCGATCGAGCGCTTGCCCTTGTTCAGGCCGGCCCAATAGATCGAGCGGCCATCCTTGGTGATCGGCCAGCGGTCGTTGTCGAGCCCGCCTTTGATGTCGTCGAAGCGGATCACGTCGGCGCCCAACTGGGCGAGCGTCATGCCGCCCAGGGGAGCGGCGATGAACGCCGAGCCTTCGACGACGCGGAGGCCGGCCAGGATGCCTGTCATTGTACGTTTCCTGTTGTCTTACTTCTTGAGGCCGACGAGGTTGTTCTTTCGCTTGTCCAGCCACCAGCCGTACTCGGGCGTCCACATCGCGAAGTCGGCGTCACAGCCCAGCTCCTGCGCCGCATGCAATGCCCAGAACGGATCGAACAGCGCCTGGCGGCCGATCGCGATCAGGTCGGCGTCGCCGGCCTGCAGGATCGCCTCGGCCTGCGGCCCGTCGAGGATCAGACCAACGGCCATGGTGTGGATGCCCGCCTGCCGCTTCACCGCCGCCGCGAACGGCACCTGGAAGCCCAGCGAACGCTTGACCGGGAGCGCCGTCGACAGGCCGGTCAGGCCGCCCGAGGAACAGTCGATCACGTCGACGCCCAGCTCCTTCAGCGCCTTGGCGAAGACGACCGTGTCCTCGACCTCCCAGCCGCCCGCGCCGTCGACCGTCGAGACGCGGATGAACATCGGCTTGCTGACCGGCCAGGCGGCCCGCACCGCGCGCGCCGCGTCGAGCGGGAAGCGCATGCGGCCGGCGCGGTCGCCGCCATATTGATCGTTGCGCGTGTTGCTGATCGGCGAGAGGAACTGTGCCAGCAAATAGCCGTGCGCGCCGTGGATCTCGATGACGTCGTAGCCCGCCGCATCGGCGCGCCTGGCGGCCTCGCCGAACTTCCGCACCAGCGTCTCGATCTCGTCGATGCCGAGCTGCCGCGGGATCTGCCAGCCTTCGGCCGCCGACAACTCGGAGGGGCCGACCACCTCCCATTTCTGCCAGCCGGCGCCCGCCGGGCCGAGCTGGCCGGACTTGTCGAAGGAGCGCGGCGTGCTGCCCTTGCGGCCGGCGTGGGTGATCTGCGTGCCGGCGAGCGCCCCCTCCTGCTTGAGGAAGCGCACCAGGCGCTTGTGGCCCTCGATCTGGCCGTCGTCCCACATGCCGAGATCGCCCTGGGTGACCCGACCGCGCGGCTCGATGGCGCAGTTCTCGGTGAAGACGATGCCGAACTTGCCCAGCGCAAACTTGCCGAGATGGACCAGATGGTAGTCGTTCACCTGCCCGTCCACCGCCCGGTACTGCACCATCGGCGAGACGACGCTGCGATTGGGGGCGGTGACGCCGCGCAGGCGGAGCGGCGTGAAGAGAAGCGGTTTCTGCAAAGGTCGGTCTCCCGGACGGGATGGCTTATCGGCGGGCGAACATAGACCGGCTGGCCGGTCCGGGCCTATCCTTCCGCCATGTTTGACCTCGTCATCCGAAACGGAACCGTTTTAGACGGCTCGGGCGCGCCGCGCCGGATCGCCGATATCGCCGTACAGGACGGAAAAATTGCCGCCGTCGGCCCCAGGCTCGGCGCGGGCAAGCGCGAAATCGATGCCGCGGGCCTGATCGTGGCGCCGGGCTTCGTCGACATCCATACCCACTATGACGGCCAGGCGACCTGGGACCCGTTCGTGACGCCCAGCTCCTGGCACGGCGTCACCACCACGGTGTTCGGCAATTGCGGCGTCGGCTTCGCGCCGGTGCGGCCGGGACAATCGGGATACCTGATCAACCTGATGGAAGGCGTCGAGGACATCCCGGGCACGGTGCTGAGCGAGGGCGTTAAGTTCGACTGGGAGTCCTTCCCGCAATATCTCGATGCGCTCGACTCGATGCGCCGCGCAGTCGATGTGGCGGCACAACTGCCGCACGGCGCGCTGCGCTTCTATGTCATGGGCGAACGCGGTGCCGAGCACGACGAGGCACCGAACGAGCGTGAGATCGAGGAGATGGCGCGCCTCACCGAGGAGGCGCTGCGCTCAGGCGCCATGGGCTTCACGACGTCGCGCACCACCAAGCACAAGGCCCGGGACGGCCGCTTCACGCCTTCGCTCAGCGCCCGCGAGGCCGAGCTTTTAGGCATCGCCGCCGGCATGAAGCGCGCCGGACGCGGCGTGCTGCAGGTCAATTCCGATTTCGGCCCGGGCGAGTTCGAGGCGCTGCAAGCGGCGGCCGCGCAGGCCGGTCGGCCGCTCTCCTGCCTGCTGGTGCAGGTCGACGCCGAACCCAGGCTGTGGCGCCAGACGCTCGACCAGATCCACGGCGTGCGCCAGGCGGGCCGCGCCGCCAACGCGCAGGTCGGCTCGCGGCCGATCGGCGTCATCATGGGATTCGAGACCACGGCGCATCCCTTCGCCGCGCATCCCGCGTGGCTCGAGATGGGCAAGCTCTCTCCCGCCCAGCGCTACGCCCGGCTCGCCGGCGATGCAGAGCTGAGGCGGCGCCTGCTCGAAACACCGACCGATGGCGGCTCACGTGCCTTCATGGCGCAGTCGTTCCACAAGATGTTCCCGGTAGGCGAACGGCCCGACTATGAGCCGGACGCGGAGGCCTCTATCGCCGCCGTCGCCCAACGCACCGGACGTACGCCCCAGGCGGTGGCGCTCGAGGAGATGATGGCGCGGGACGGCAAGGGACTGCTGATGCTGCCGTTCGAGAACTACGCCTATGGCAGCCTCGACGTGGTGCACGAGATGATCACCGATCCCGCGACGGTGCTGGGCGTGGCCGATGGCGGCGCTCATGTCGGCGTGATCTGCGATGCCTCCTCGCCGACCTCGCTGCTCACCTTGTGGGGCCGCGACCGGACGCGCGGACCCAGGCTGCCGCTCGAATTCCTGATCGCCAAGCAGACGCGCGGCACGGCCGAGGCCTATGGCCTGCTCGATCGCGGCCTGCTGGCGCCTGGCCACAAGGCCGACATCAACGTCATCGACTTCGATGCGCTTTCGCTGAAGCGGCCCGAGGTGGTCTACGACCTGCCGGCCGGCGGCCGCCGCCTGATCCAGCGCGCCGCGGGCTATCGCCACACCTTCAATGCCGGCGTCGAGACGTTGCAGAACGATGAGCTGACCGGCGAGCGGCCGGGCCGGCTGGTGCGCGGCGCGCAGAGCGCCGGCTAAGCTCTTTGCTGGGAGCGCGCCACTCCAGTGGCGCTCATTCTCATGCGGAGCGCGGACCTCCAGGTCCGCTCATGCACGCCTCACCCTGAGGAGCGGTCCGCAGGACCGCGTCTCGAAGGGTGGGAACCAATCTTGATGTTGCCCATCCTTCGAGACGCCGCGCTACGCGCGGCTCCTCAGGATGAGGTTGGTTTTGATCCGAGCGCGCCTGGAGGCCCTCAGGCGCGTGTGAATGCGCCGAGTCCGGCAAGCTCAGACCGTCATGTGACGGCGCACGGCGTCGGCGTCGAAGCTTTCGCGCGTGCCCGACATCACGACCTCGCCGCGGTCCATCACCGCGAAATCGTCGGCGAGCTCGTGGGCGAATTCTAGATACTGCTCGACCAGCAGGATCGCCATGTCGCCGCGCTGGCGCAGGAAGACGATGGCGCGGCCGATATCCTTGATCACCGAGGGCTGGATGCCCTCGGTCGGCTCGTCGAGCACCAGGAGCTTGGGCCGCATGGTGAGCGCGCGGCCGATGGCGAGCTGCTGCTGCTGGCCGCCCGACAGATCGCCGCCGCGGCGCTTCAGCATCGAATCGAGCACCGGGAAGAGCTCGAACACCTCGTCGGGGATCTTCTTCTGGTCGCGGTTGACGGGCGCGAAGCCGGTCTCGAGGTTCTCCTTGACCGTGAGCAGCGGAAAGATCTCGCGGCCCTGCGGCACCATGGCGACGCCGCGCCGCGCCCTCTCGTAGGGCGGCAGCCTGGAGACTTCCTGGCCCTCGAGAGCGATCGACCCCGAGGCGATCGGCTGCAGGCCGACGATGGCGCGCAACAGGCTGGTCTTGCCCACGCCGTTGCGGCCAAGCAGGCAGGTCACCCGTCCCACGGTGGCGGTGAGCGACACCGAGCGCAGCGCCTGGGCGGCGCCATAGAAGAGATCGACGTTCTGGACCGCGAGCATGGCTATCGCCCGAGATAGACTTCGACGACCCGGGGGTCGGCGCTTACCTGGTCGAGCGAACCCTCGGCCAGCATCGAGCCCTCGTGCAGCACCGTCACCTTGACCCCCAACGCGCGCACGAAGCTCATGTCGTGCTCGACCACCACCACCGAATGGGTGCGGTTGATCTCGCGCAGCACCTGCGCCGTGGTCTCGGTCTCGACGTCGGTCATGCCGGCGACCGGCTCATCGACCAGCAGCAGCTTGGGATCCTGCGCGAGCAGCATGCCGATCTCGAGCCATTGCTTCTGGCCGTGGCTGAGGCGCGCGCCCAGCATGTGCTGCTGCGGTCCCATGCGGATGATCGACAGGATCTCGTCCAGCCGGTCGTTCTCCGCCTTGGTCGGCGTCGCCAGCAGCAGGCGGTACCAGCTGCGCAGGCCGGCCAGCGCCAGCAGGAGGTTGTCGCGGACCGTGTGGTTCTCGAACACGGTGGGCTTCTGGAACTTCCGCCCGATGCCCAAGGTGGCGATGTCGGCCTCGTCGAGCTTGGTGAGGTCGGCGCGGCCGTCGAACACCACCTCGCCCTCGTCGGGCCGCGTCTTGCCGGTGACGACGTCCATCATGGTGGTCTTGCCGGCGCCGTTGGGGCCGATGATGGCGCGCATCTCGCCCGGCTCGACCAGCAGCGAGAGGTTGTTCAGCGCCTTGAAGCCGTCGAACGAGACGGTGACGCCGCTGAGATAGAGCAGCGCCGAAGTGCTCCGTTGCTCCGTCATGCTCATGCTGGCGCCCTCGCCTTGCGCGTGGCGCCGCGCGTGCGGATCTGCGCCCACAGTCCAACGACGCCCTTGGGCAGGAACAGCGTGACCGCGATGAACAGCGCGCCCAGCGCGAACAGCCAGACCTCCGGCAGGGCGCCGGTCAGCCAGGTCTTGCCGAAATTGACGATGAAGGCGCCGATCACCGGCCCGATCAGGGTGCCGCGGCCACCGACCGCGACCCACAGCACCGCCTCGATCGAATTGCCGGGCGAGAATTCGCTGGGATTGATGATGCCGACCTGCGGCACATAGAGCGCGCCCGCCACGCCCGCCATGGCGGCAGACAGCACGAAAACGAAGAGCTTGTAACCCTCGACGCGGTAGCCCAGGAAGCGCATGCGGCTTTCGGCGTCGCGCACCGCGGTCAACGCCTTGCCGAAGCGTGAGCCGACGACGGCGCCCGAGATCACCAGGAAGATCGCCAGCACCAGGGCCGAGGCAAAGCACAGCACGGCGCGCGTGCCGTCGGCCTGCACGGAGAAGCCCAGTATGTCCTTGAAGTCGGTCATGCCGTTGTTTCCGCCCAGGCCCATGTCGTTCCTGAAGAAGGCCAGCAGCAGGGCGAAGGTCATCGCCTGGGTGATGATCGAGAGATAGACGCCGGTGACGCGGCTTCTGAAAGCGAACCAGCCCAGCGCCAGCGCCAGCAGGCTGGGCACGACGACGACCATGATGGCGGCGAACCAGAACTGATCGAAGCCGTGCCAGAACCAGGGCAGCTCCTTGTAGTTCAGGAACACCATGAAGTCGGGCAGGATCGGGTTGCCGTAGACGCCGCGGCTGCCGATCTGGCGCATCAGGTACATGCCCATGCAGTAGCCGCCCAGCGCGAAGAAGGCGGCGTGGCCCAAGGTGAGGATGCCGCAGTAGCCCCACACGAGGTCGACTGCGAGCGCCAGCGAAGCGAAGCAGAGATACTTGCCGACGAGCTGCAGCGCCCAGGCCGGCACGTACAGCGCGCTCGCAGGCGGCATGAGCAGGTTGAGCAGCGGCAGCACGATGCCGATCGCCAGCACCAGCAGCACGAAGAGGCGCAGGTTGCGGCCCATGCCCTGCCACAGGAAGCGCGTGATCATTCGACCGCCCTCATTCGACCGAGCGGCCCTTCAGCGCGAACAGGCCGCGCGGGCGGCGCTGGATGAACAGGATGATGAAGACCAGCACCAGGATCTTGCCCAGCACCGCGCCGGCATAGGGTTCGAGGAACTTGTTGACGATGCCGAGCGCGGTGGCGCCGACCAGCGTGCCGAACAGATTGCCGACGCCGCCGAACACCACGACCATGAAGGAGTCGATGATGTAGCCTTGGCCGAGATTGGGGCTGACATTGTCGATTTGGCTGAGCGCCACGCCGGCGAGGCCGGCGATGCCCGAGCCCAAACCGAAGGTGAGCGCATCGACGCGCGGCGTGCGGATGCCCATGGCCGAGGCCATCGGCCGGTTCTGGGTGACGGCGCGCATGTATAGGCCGAGCGGCGTCTTGCGCAGCAGCAGAATCAGGGCCGCGAACACCACCAGCGCAAAGACGACGATCCACAGGCGCCCGTAGGTGATGTTGAGCTGGCCGAGCTGGAAGGTCCCCGACATCCACGACGGCGAGCCGACCTCGCGGTTGGACGGCCCGAAGATCGAGCGCACCGCCTGCTGCAGCACCAGCGACAGGCCCCAGGTGGCCAACAG